>Ga0209544_1002449_pt1 | contig 16708 bp, 11 predicted proteins | sample MesohylPK_FD_187297 | JGI IMG/M metagenome (GOLD analysis project Ga0209544, IMG submission 187297) | Host-associated microbial community of the marine sponge Aplysina aerophoba from Gulf of Piran - sponge mesohyl, lysed by proteinase K... | ecosystem: Host-associated > Porifera > Sponge >...
CGAGACGACGCTGAAATACATCCACCTTGCCGACGCCATGGTGCATGAGGCCGCCGAGACGGTCGGAAATGCGCTGGGAGGCTGACCCATGGCAGGCAGGGAGCGCATGAAACTCACCGACGCCGCCATCGCCCGGCTCCGTCCGCGCGAGCGGGAATATACCCTCTGGGACAGCCGCATCGCCGGTCTCGGGGTCCGGGTCAGGCCCACCGGCGGGCGAAGCTGGGTCCTGCTGCTCGACGCCGACGGGCGCACGAAGCGCGTCTCGCTCGGACCGGTCTCCGCGAAGAGCGTCGCAGACGCCCGGCGGGAGGCTCTCGGGCGGCAGGCCGAACCGCAGCCTGACAAGACGGCCGAGGCTGCGAACAGGGTCCCGCTGTTCCGGGATTTCGTCGCGGGCCCGTGGAAGAAGGTCCACTTTGCCCGCTACAAGCCGTCGGGCCGGAAAACCGCCTCCGGCGTCCTGACGCGGCAGCTTCTTCCCGCGTTCGGCGCGAAGCCGCTCGACCGCATTGCGCCGGCCCAGGTCAGGCAGTGGTTCGACCGATACAGCCGGACCGCGCCGGGCGGCGCCAACCGCGCCCTCAACGTTCTTCGCCAGATCATGAACTTCGCCGTCGCTTGCGGCCATGTCGGGACCGACCCGACCAGGGGCGTCAGGAGAAACCGCCGTCCGGTGCTCACGCGGTTCCTCTCCAGCGAGGAGGTCGCCTGCCTGCACGAGGTTCTCGACAGGCAGACCGGCAAGAGCGGCCGACAGCAGGCCGACATCGTCCGGCTGCTGCTGCTCACCGGCTGCCGCAAGAGCGAAATAATCGGCCTGCGCTGGTCCGAGGTTCACGATGGCGTGCTGGCTTTGGAGGACAGCAAGACCGGGCCGAGGACAGTCCCGCTGGGCAGTCGGGCGCGCGCCATCCTCGACCGGCAGCCGCGTGGCGGAAGCCCTTTCGTTTTCCCCTCTCCGATCGACCCCGCCCGTCCTCGCGATCCCGGCTTTCCCTTCTGGTATCGCATAAGGCGCGACGCCGGGATCGAGGATGTGCGTCTCCATGACCTGCGCCATACCATGGCAAGCCATGCCGTCATGAATGGCGTCCCAATACCGGTCGTTTCCCGCCTGCTCGGGCATTCCAACGTGCGGATGACCCTGCGCTACGCCCATCTCGCCGACCGTGACATCGAAGCCGCCGCAGAGCGCGTTGGCGAGGCCATGGCGCGGGTCATGACAGGCGAACCGCCCTTGTCGCAAGACACAGATTGAACGTGGCGACAAGAACGTTCATTGCAGGGGCTCGCAACCACCGAGACCGACATTTGATCGAAGTCCCGGTCTGATCTGCCGCAGCCCTTTGATCTACAAGAGGTATATGTGAGTCCGTAGGTTGCCGCCCGCTAGTGGCAGAGCGCGAGACACCTGATCGGCAGCTGTCAGCATTACCGGCCCATCTGCTTGCCACGCGCCGACATGTCGACATATCCCCTCTACATCGACATGTTGAAGTGAAGTGTCGATGAGATCGACACGCTCGGAACACGTGTCGACGGGAGCAGGATATATCGACATGGTGTTCGATCCCAATCGCCCCTTCAATGACCTTCCAAACCTGCCGCCGGCATCGGAAACCGAGACAAAGGCCATTCTTCGGAGTTGCATTGCCGCGCGCACGGCGCTGGCGGAACTCCGCGTCTCCGGAAATCTCATCCCGAACCAAGCGATGCTGATCAACTCGATCTCCTTGCTCGAAGCGCAGGCGAGTTCCGAGATTGAGAACATCGTGACGACGGCCGACCGGCTGTTCCGCTATGTCAACGATGCGGCGGGTCGAGCCGACCCTGCCGCCAGGGAAGCTCTGCGCTACCGCACCGCGTTGCACCGCGGTTTCGAGATGCTGAACCAACGGCCGGTTTCGACCGCCATCGCGGTCGAAGTCTGTCGAACGATCAAGGGCGTGGACCTGGACGTTCGCAACACGCCGGGAACGCCGGGAACGGCGCTGGTGAACGACGCAACCGACGAGGTCATCTACACGCCGCCGGAGGGAGAGGACGTTCTCCGGAGCAAGCTGGCCAATTGGGAGCGCTACATACACGAGGCCGACGAGATCGACCCGCTGATCCGCCTTGCGGTCATGCATTATCAGTTCGAGGCGATCCATCCGTTCGTCGACGGAAACGGCCGGACCGGACGCGTGCTGAACCTGCTCTATCTCGTCGACCAGGGCCTGCTCGACGTTCCCGTCCTTTATCTCAGCCGGCACATCATCCGGAACAGGGCGCTCTACTACCGGCATCTGCTGGAGGTGACGATCCGACAGGACTGGGAAGCATGGATACTCTTCATTCTGGAGGCTGTCAGAACGACGGCGGAATGGACGACGGTGAAAATCCATGCGATCCGGGAGCTTCTCGACGAGACGGCAGGTGCGATTCGACAGACGATGCCGAAGATCTACTCCCGGGAACTGGCGGAACTGATCTTCGTGCATCCCTACTGCCGGATCGGCGACGTGGTCAAAGCGGACATCGCCAAGCGCCAGACGGCCGCGATCTACCTGAAAGCGCTCGCAGCCGAAGGCCTCCTTGAGGAAATCAAAGCGGGGCGCGAGAACCTCTACATCAACCCGCCGCTCCTGGCGCTTCTGGCCGAACACGCGTGAGCAAGCTCGCACGAGAGCTAGGCCTGTGTCATGTCCGAGACAATGTCTGAAAGATAATCAAGCGCGCTATCACCCTCCCTTTCATCCAAAATAGCAATGAGGCGTGGCAACCCTGCTAGCGCATACGCGTTTGCGATGCGCATCATCTCATGAGGTTTATCCGCGACTTCGACATCGCCGCTATGCGCAATGGCAAGAAGCATCAGCGCATCAGACCTCCATATGTCGCTTCCAAACACCACTCCCTCTATCGCCTTATACGTCTTGCCTTTGGGCTCCGTTTCCGGGGTCAGGTTCTCATTAACAGCGATACACAGTGCCAAAAACCACATATCGACCATCCTTGGAAACGGGCTGTCCTCCGGATCGTTGCGAGATCCCTCCGTGCGAGTAAGACAGTACGCGTGGAAGTATTCCCTAAACTTGTCAGGCAAATATATGTCCGACCCAGCGAATGCGTTCATTGCTCTCTCCCTACTCCCAATCAGCGAGCATTGCTACTTCGCGGCGTTCGCAAACGCGACAATGCCGACGATGATCGCATTCGCACAAAATCACCCTACTATCGTTTACTTCCGGATCATTTACCAGAATCCGCGGATAGTGAGCCGGATTTGTCAGCGTATAAACGTTATCCGCCCAATCATCCAGAATGTCCTCACAACCGTTGATTTCCGAATGCGTCAAGAACAATATGAGCTGAGAACTTTGCCGCGACGCCAGCTGCAGCACTGCTTGCTTCACATATCCACTCATCATACCAAGTGGTGTATCTATCACGTTCGGCGCTTCCACCTCGCTGACGCGCGTCAGGGCAAGGATAAACGCTATAGTTAAAGCACGACGCGACGCTCCATTCAAGTCCTGAGAAGGGTCGAGAGGATGATCGAATTGGCCGAAGACAACTATGCGAAACTCCGGCGTGATAGATGCCCGCGTAATTATCGACCTCTCTGAGGGATCAGCACCAATCATATCTAGAAAAAGTGAGTTCATGCGATCACTGACTTGCTGTAGCTCCCGTGTTTTCATCGTCTCGAGTGCGCTTGACAGCACCTGTTGAAGATCATGTGCGACCTCCAGCTCCGCACCGATCCTCATCCCCTTCTCGTCGTGTTGAAGAAGTTTATCCCTCTCGGCTTTTGTTTCGCTAATGTCTTGTTGTATTCCGCTTAACCGGGAATCAAGCCGAATTTCCTGATCTCGAGCGCTTCTTGCTTGGGATCGATAATGGTTTCGACTAGTCTGCAACTGTTGTGTATCAACATCAGGCAATGCGGCAATTTGTGCCTCGATCTCTGCCTCCTTCTCCCCTAAATCTCGGCGGAGAGTGTTCGCTCTTTGCCGCCGCTGGAAGACATCGCTGTATTCGTTGGTCCAAGCGCGTTCCTCTATTGGCCTGAGCAATTCACGCGCGCCATAGTAGAGCGCCGTAACCTTTTCCTGAAGAGCATCCGAGTTGCGGCTCGCCTCAATCAAATGTTCAATATGTGCGCGACGGCGCCGACCACCCGTGTCCGTTTGATCTAGGTTCTCCCCACATATGCATACTAGCTGGTTCAGCCGATCCTCAAGCACTGGTATAGTTTGGTTGGGAATCTTTCCCTGGTCGTGCAGACTGTCTAGAATGAGCTTTGCCCTTGTAAACGGCGCTCCTAACAGGTGCCTACCGAGTAAGTCACTTCTGAAAAGGTTAGAATGATCTCGAGCGGCCTGGCTTACGTCTCGCTCTGCCGCATTCTTGCCTCGAACTGCTGCCTGCCGTTCCTTCTCCAACTCCTCCTTGTTACCTTTACGCAAGGCATCCGACAGTGCCCGCTCGGCTACCTCCTCCAAGTCCTCAAGCCGTTGCCTGGTATCGATTGCCGCCTTAAGGTCGCTTTCGAGCTTTGGTAGCTGTTCCTCCAATCCTACCAATCGTTCAGATACCGCGAGGAGATCCTGCTGATTGCCAGCGCTCTTCCGGACGTGCTTGTTTAGGTCTGCGCTAACCCTCCGCGTATGACCCAGCGCCTCTTCAACTACCGTCAAACCCAGCAAAGAGCGTATTGCCCCCTCCACCCGTCTCACCTGGTCTCCCCTGCTACCCTCAATAAAGCTCAGCGCACGGTCACCATCGGTAAAGAATACCTCCCGCAACTCCTGTGGCAGATGCGGCCGAATATGCGCATCCGGATGGTCCAACCGGTCCCCACCCCTACCAGTCAAACGAAATAGGTTAACGCTGGCACCTCCTCGCTCCCAGGTTCCCCCACGTACGGTCTCCGTCACAGACCGAATCAGCCGATATCTTCGGGGACCTACCCGAGCCGGGACTTCGTAGTCTATTTCAACGGAGATCGCCACGGAAACCTTCTCGCCTGACGAAACGTCGATCGGGCTAAGACGAAACTCCCTCCCGCGGCCCGGCAATGCTTCGTCTCCAAACAGACCCCATTGCAATGCAGACAGTAAAGTTGTCTTTCCGCTCTCGTTTGCTGCTCTAATCACGGTAACATTGCGGTCCCGGTCTGTAGAGAACTGAAATGAAATATCTTTCAGAAGCCTGAAATTCTCTATATGCACACTCAGAAGCTTCATTGTCCGCCCTCCGACCCGGCCGAACCCCTACTACGGGACCTATGCAAATCCATGCCAACCGTATTGACCTGATCCGCTATTTTCTTGACCACGTTGGTCTTTGATATTGCGTGCTCCCGCTCAAAATTGAGAACATCGGCAAGTAGATGCGCAACATCCTCGCGATACCCGTCACATCGCTGTGGGACCTCCTTCAACTCTTCCAACAGCACTTGAAGAATCTTCTTGTCATTGTATGCCATCAGTCCTCCACCCATTCATTGGCAAGCGCCTGTAAATGCTCTACGGCTCTATAAGGCCCTTCGGCATCCGGTCCGTTGCGACTGAGCCGCGCGAACTCCCATACTCGCTCCAGTTCAGATCGCACGAGTCGTCGCGCGTCTCGATCAAGCTGTTCAACTGTAGTGGAGGAAGTGCCGGGTGGCAAGACAACGAAATCGTGAATGGCCGCGTATGTCTTGCCGATAGCGCTGCATTTCCGTAAGAGGCGTCCTCGTCGCTGTACCCATTGTCTTCTCACCGTGGTACTCGCCAGAATATACGCGACCTTAATTTGAGGGATATTGACGCCCTCGTCGAGAACCCGCTTAGCAGTCAACACTTGAGTTATGCCGTCCTGAAATGCGGACAGAATGTTTTTCGTCTGCTTGCTACTTCTCGTCTCTTCTTGTGTGAGCTGGTGAAACAATATACCTCTACGGTCCAACAGGCGATTCGCCTCTTCCAAATGTTGAGGTTGTTTGTCGGTGGCGTAAATTAACGTGTACTGCAACCCGCGCGTACCTTGGGAATCCAATAGCCTAGCAAGAGCATCGAGCTTTCCACCAGCAGTCTCTAGTATCAACCTCCGTTGCCGCAATAAGTTGTCTAGGTAAGGATCGCTGTGTTCGGCTTCTAGCTTCCACGCTCGACTCGCGATCTGGTCTGTCAAGTCATGCCATTCTCGCATCTCATCCGGGGTCAACTCAACGAAGTGAACGTAATAATCATACTCTGTGAGGCATTGGCCAATAGCCTCTTCTAGAGTAAACGAGAAACAAATATCGCCAAAGTATGTGGTCAAGGCCTCGGTCCCCTCCTCGTCATATTGGCGGACGGGTGTTGCGGAAAGACCTAATCGGTATTCGAATATGCTGGGCGGGTTGGCGCTGAAAGTGGCCGCGCCGAGGTTATGGCACTCATCGGCGATGAGGAGCTTGGGCGCCTCGATCATAGCAAGGTGCTGTATAAACGGTTCTGTACAGAGCGTGTCATTACTTACAACCAGCACCTCGGCCCTACTTTGACCCACACGTAATCGGCGACCGGCCTGCCGGATTTCTCTATTGCGCGCATGTGGACCACCTGCATCAGGGAGATTGATTGGATGTACGCCAAACTCGGCGATCTCTTCGCACCATTGCGCGATTAAGGGACGGTAAGGGGCGGACACCACTACAAGCAACTTACCAACTTCACCCTGTAGGCGTGTAGCGCCTATCATGGATGTGATGGTCTTGCCGGAGCCGGTCGCCATCTCCAATATACCTCTGCGCTCTGACCGTTCCCACGCCGTGACGGCTTCTCCCTGGTGGGCAAAATCTCCGGTCTCATAGTCGACCCCGGGGGGTATCTGTAATGCTGCCGTGGTCGTCCCCTCCGTCTCTACTACGGTCTCCTCGTCGTGCGCCTTCCCCCAGAGGCGCCCAAAAACGCTTTCATCCGGCATGTCCTTCGTCCTGTAACGTTCAATCACCTTTCTTGCTACCGCCTCTGGTAGGGGCAAAACAATACAGTCGTGGTCACCGCCGGACCAAAGGTTATCGAATTCTTGATGCAATCGGTCGATGTGAAAGATGGCCTCCTCGCCCTTCCAGTCCCGAGATAATGTTAGCTGTTCGCAGTTGCGAGAAAGCCCGGACATGGTCAAATTTGTCGACCCGTGAAGTGCCACTCGATGAAACGTGTCATCGAACAGCCATACTTTTGGATGAAATAATGCCTGCCGCATTATGGCTACTTTCAAGATTAATCGTCCTTGAGAGATGAGCCAAGCCAGACACTCTAGAGTATATCGGGTCAAGGTATCTTCGTCGGGAGCATCCACCAAGAATAGCTGTTGCGCGTAACGTACCAACTCGTCTCGGTTTCGAGAAAGAATTTCGAAATCTCGGTTCGTCATGAATGGGCTAATGATTATTTCAAACGGAGCGTCCGCGTTCCGCAAAAAAGTCGCGAGACCAGGCGCTATCTCTACAAAGGAAGAGCTAGAAAAGTAGCCCATCATGACGCGAAGCGACTTGGTAGCTGCAAGAGCGGGAACAAGGACGGCGGTGGTTAAAGGGTCCTTTGGCAGCATATACAATGGCTGTGCATCCATGAGGGCATGCTTTAGTTCTGATACTTCTCTGTTGTATTGGGCTGCGTTGAGTATGCTTGGCATAACAGTAGTAGGCTTGGTCATTTATGACAGGCAAGGCATACCTTAGCCTTGCCATAAAGGTCGTCTATATCAAGTGGTTCGTCATCGGGTCGTAATGGGTTCACTACACGTTTACCTCGAGCACGTTCGATCCTGCGCAGGTGCTCTTTTTTGATTTCGGCCACGCGTTCGGGCCGTTGTAAATCAGTGAGTGCCTCACCTTGGCTCCAGGTAAACGGTGATCCATGATCAAGGGCATTTTTTTCGTAGGCCTTTGCTTCTTCGAAAAATTTTGGATGCCGTTCCAGCAGGCGCACCCACTCGATCTTCTGCTGGAAGAAGCAAAATGTGCAGCCACTGCGCGTTCGCCACTCATAGTAGGCCGGAAGCCCGAGCCCGGTTCCATCGAGAAGCTCCAAGACGCCGGCTTTATCAATCGCAGCATCCTTGAAGGGTAGCCGAACCTTTAGATTCGCATGTCGAGAGGAGTATCCCTCTCGGTACTCCTCATCTGCGCGAATCGCTACGTAACTGAAGACCCGCGTACCGTTGTCCAGCGCAGGCCGGACCCAGTGTTCAAAGGGTCGTAGCTTTAGCTGCCGAGTACACCAGCGCGTTTGGGGGGATGGCAGGAAATTTTTGTACCGAAGGAGCCAGAAGTCGAAATCTCGGTCAGGGTTAAGGCGAAGAATCGGTTTCCCGAGGAACCCTTCGAGCTGTCCTAAGAACTCATAGACCTCAGGCAGCTCCTTGCCAGTATCCGTAAAAAAGTAATCGATGTTGAGCTCTGGATGCTGCTGACGCATATACACGGCTAGGGCAGCACTGTCCCTACCTCCGGATAACCCAAGGACGTGCCATTCTTTGCCGGGGACCTGCATTACGCTCAATTTTTCCTTTTTGCAGACAGGGTCGCAGAAAAATTCTCAGGAGGCTCTAGGTACCGCGCGCTCACTTCTGCAAGGGCCGCCAGCATAACGTGTCGACGCGCCTCACCAGTGCGACGCAAAGCCGCGTCAACCGCGTCAGCCACAGATTCCACTGCTTGGCGCTCCACGCGTGCTACGTCAAATTCACCAAGGACAGGTAGGGGCCGGTCCGCTAGCCCAATGACTAGGGCCATTGAATGTCTGCTGTTCTGCCTTCCCTTGACATGTGCAAAAGCTTCCAGTCGCACAAAGCGCTGAGCCATGTCTGCCAACTCCACCATAGCCTTATCGACGTCGGGATCGACCCAGGAATGCACAGGCTTGTTGACTGCCATGCTGGCGAGGCCTTCCATGTCCGCATCATTTCCTTCGAATCGCGCTACGCGCATTATGAACGCCTCCAAGCGGTGTTCTCCGCCAAGTTCGCGAATGTTCTTGGCCCGGTTCCGCAGTTCCTTCATCATCGCCGGCGCCGCCGACGCAATATGCAATTCCGATAGAAAAATTTCGCGGAGGCGGCCGAGCATCGCCGGATAGGCCTGCCGTAGCTCAATGAGCACCTCCTGGAGTCCGCTCGCCACTCCGACTGCTGCTGCTTCGTCTCGATGATCGCCGGAGTCCGAATGCACTCTTGGCAAATCGTCGAAGATCAGCCTGTTCGGGTCCTTAGCCTGCTTGAACAGTTGCCTGATACGAATTGCATTCCGCGACAGTCTTTGCGTACGCTGGACCCATGGCGGCAGTCGGTCATAAATGGCTATGAGGCCTCGCGCGACATCTATCGGATCCAGGCAGCGAAGTGCATTTTCCGGGTCCAATTCTCGCACCACGTTTGCCAATTTTGACAACAGGTCCCGCGAAATTCCAGACAGGTCCATCCAGCGAACCTGAACGTCACGCGGATCATTCACCAGGTAGTCGATATCAAGGTCCGATAGGCCAGCTTGGAATACTCCTTGCCTATAGAAGGCGAGATTCCCACGCTCAGACATTAGAAATGCGACCGCGAGGACGGGAAGGAACCCCTCTTTGACTCCATACGGCGCAACCTTCCAGGTCTCATACAGGTCCGCGATCGCAATCGCTTGGTCCGATTTCGCCTTCAACAGCTCCCGGCCGACGTTCCAAAGCGGTTCCAGATAGCAGGGATCTCCGTCCTTCTCATCCGGCGACACGAACTGCCAGCCGTCTCTTGTTGCTTGGTGCAGCCCCGTGGCCTCCAGGAGCGAAAAGTAAAGTCCTCCTTCGGCCGGAAACCCGTCAATGCCCAGCGATTCTTCGCTTTCGTTCAATACCATTCGTCGCAGCAGTGCGTTACGGGCCGCCACAGCATTGCTCGACGGTTTTGTCCGCCCCAACAGCTCATTGCGAAGCACCGGCGCGCTCGAAAATCGGTCATCGGCGAGTCTCGACGCCAGATGGTTCAACTCTGACCTAGATAGCTTGGAAGCTCTCGTCCCATTTCGATACCAGGATGCACTGTCGTATGCCCTAGCGAGGTCGCTTTCCAACCGTTCGCGAATCGCTCCGATACGGGCTACTACCTCGGTACGCGCGACCCGGTCTCCCTGCAATTCCGGGCGGTTCTCGCTAACCTGTTCCAGCGCCTCAAGCTCGGTTGCCAAGGCCGGGATGCCCCAAGCACCTGGCGACAAACCAATAACCGTATCCCAATTGCTCCCTAGCTTTGCGGCTTCGCGGCAAAGCCTGGCGGCCTTCTCGGCAGACTCTCCCTCCATCGGAATTGCAAGCAAGAAGTATCCAATGGCCCCGTGACGAGGCTCGTAGGCGCGGACCGTCTCTTCTAACGACGAAAGCGGCGCCACACCGACGTCAAACCATCTCAGCGCGCCGGTCGTGTGATAGTGGCGCTTGGCGACCATAGGCCGAAACGTGGCGAGCCGCTCCAGCGCCTCCCCTACCGACCCCTTGGCCTCTCGGACGGCTTCTTCCACCGCCTGGTCGATATCGAAATCGCTTCCCTCGAAGATCGTCCACGCATTGGCAAACTTCCGGAACGCCACCAACGACCACCGCCCGAGGTCTTCCAACGCATTCTCGATCGCGTTCGCACCGACTTCCGACAAGGCCAATTCGAGCAAAGCCCGGCTGGCCGGAAGCCGAGAGCGCTCCTTGAGGAGATCCGCAAGCGCGATGACCTTCAATAGCCGCAAATGCAGTTCGGCTCCGCCTTGTGCTTCGCATCTCCCCAGAGCGTCCGCCGCCAGCGCCCAGCGATGCCCGTCGGGCGATACCAGAATCGAAGGTTCGAGATTGACCCGCAAGTAGTCCCACAACCGATCCGGCGCATAGAGATCGTTCCCCGATGCATTGGCCAGGAAGTCGCGAAAACCACCTAGCTCAGCCGAGTTCAAAAACCCGAACAGGCTCCTTTGGTTCTGACCGAAGCGTCGCCGCGAGAGTGGGCCAAGAAAGCAAGCTGTTACCGGATGTAAAGGCCAACAGTCCGCGAGTATTGTCGCTAACTCGGGAGGAGTATTCCCGTGCACAAGACCGGCGACAGCGTCAGCCAGAACTTGGGCTGATTTAGTCCGGTAGTCGCTCTCGATCGCACGCGCCAGAAGATCGATCTGTTCGTTTCCGTCCGCGTTTATCGGCAGATCGATAAACCGCCCCTGAATTTTTGCCCACTCATCCCTGGTATCACGGGACAGTCGGTGGGCGTATTCTTCGAAGGCTTGATGCAAGATACCGACAACGAGCAGTCTACCGCCGCTGCGAGAGGCCATTTCCGCCAGTTGCTGGAACAAGTGGATGTCGGTTCCGTCCCGGGCGGCGCTTTCCAAAAACTTTCCTAGCTCGTCGACGAACACCGCGAGACCGCCGCCGGCGCGAGGATGGCTCGCGGCGATTTCCTCGAGCGCCTTGAGCACCTCTTTCTCGGACCAAGTCGACGATAGTCTGCAGGCCTTCAGGAGGCCGGCTTCCGCAATTGCCTCACCGATGACCTGAGCGGGCCGGTCGCGCCGGCCCGCCACAGGAAGCACGCGCCAGCCGCGGCTTCGGGGCGGGAAAGCCTTTAGGAGGAGCGACGATACCTTTTCCCCCACGATGGTCTGTGCTTCGCCCCGCAAGTCTCCCTTGCCGTTTAGCAAAGCACCCAGGACAACTGCCAGACTCGATTTTCCGCTCCCGTAGGGACCCGTCCAGGTAAAGGCACCCTGACCGGATTCAAGCGCATGGCGCGCCATTGTCTCAAGTACGTCGCCGGACGATTGCGGACAGACAAAACCTTCTAGTGCTGCCGGATCGCCGAAGTCAGTGTCGATTCGAATTGAGCGCTGGTAGCGACGCGCCACATGGACTCGCTCTGCAAGTTTCATCAGGCGGCGTTCCTTCGCTGCCCTTGTCCTGCATCGCGGGCGACAAACTGAAGCGCCTCGTCTCGCGCCACCTCGCGTTCACAGATCAACTGTTTCAAACCGGCCGTTTCAGACCACCGGTAAGCCCCGCAGCTAACATCCTCGATCTCCAACAAGAGGTCTGCTAGCGCGTTCTCATCCAGAGCAAAGACCCGGCCTGGCGAGCCTGGCTCATGCGCAAGAGCCTCGAACGACAGGGTCCTTGCTGTCGAAACCGGCCGAACGGCAGACCGCCCCGACCAAAACCCATGTACTGCAAAAGCGATCATTCCAGCTCCGAGCGTAGGCTTCCGTCCCCGGACGAACCGGAACCCGTCCCGTCTTCCGGTTGTTTGGATTAAGCCGAGCTCGGCGAGGGGAGATTCCAAAGACTCCTCGTGACCCGCTTTGGCCGACGGCGGTTGCCCGACATAGGTGCGTACGAAGCAGGCAACGTCGTTTCTGATGGTCGACGGGGACGCCCGAGTTCCAGGATGCTCCTGTACTAGCTTCTCGATACCGCGGACGAGCGCGTCCCGATCGAAGGTCGGCGCCGGATAGTAGCTAAACGCCCAATACCAAGTCGTGTTGCGCGGATTGCTGCTCAACATCCAATGGACAAGCCACGCCGTGACCGGGTCTTCCATGTAAGGGTCGAGGCCGCTTGCATCGAACAAGTACCGGCCGAGCGCCGTGGTCGTGCAGCCATCGTCAGCGATCACCCCAACGGTTGTCGCCCAATGGCGCATCGACCCGACCATGTTCCGTCCAACACCGAACAGAGCAATCGAGTCGTCGGCAAGGAACACCGATCGCTCATATCCCTTGCCTTCCCGCTCCGCTACCGCATCGAACGCCTTCTTGAGCCACCCATACCGTAAAGGGAAGGTCTCATGGCCAGAAAGCCGCAGTTTATAGTCTTCTTCGTAGAGCCGACCGCGTGGCATGTCCGTAACCTGGATGGAACGTCCAGGTGGACAATAGCTGACGCCTGAGCTATGGTCAAAGCGTAACTGGCAGCAGCCTCCAGTCCGATGCCCATGGTCCACACTTCAACGATCTATGCTGACTATCAAGCGACCACACCGCTTGACCCCCGCGTGCGGGAGCGCATGGACCCATTCTGGCGCGATTCCTTCGGCAACCCCCATTCAACCGACCACGTCGTAGGATGGCAAGCCCACCGGGCAGTCGAAGACGCGGCCGCCTCCGTGGCCGCGCTTATCGGCGCCGATACGGACGAAATCATCTTTACTTCCGGCGCCACCGAGGCGAACAACCTCGCTCTGTTTGGACTCGCCGGACACCCGCCGCCGAACTTCAGGAGAATACTCGTCAGCGCGATCGAACACAAATGCGTTCTCGCCGCGTCACGCGCAATCGCCGAGCCGGACGGTTTCATCGTCGAGACAATACCTGTTGACCAAGAAGGAATGCTTGAACTGGCCGCGTTAGAAGTTGCTCTGGGCGAGGATGTCCTCATCGTGTCCATCATGGCTGTGAACAACGAAATTGGCGCAATTCAAGACTTGCCACGCATTGCTGACTTGCTGTCCTCGTTTAATATTCCGTTGCACTGCGACGCCGCGCAGGCTCCATGCGCCATGGAAATTAGAGAGCTCACAGATTATGCGGATTTGATTAGCCTCTCGGCGCACAAGATGTACGGTCCGCAAGGTATCGGAGCGCTCTACATTCGTCGCAATCTCCAAGACCGCATTAGACCTATGATCCATGGAGGAGGACAGCAGAATGGCCTGCGTTCTGGGACTCTACCGCTACCTCTATGCGTCGGAATGGGCTTCGCCGCTGAACTAGCCATGGGCCCTTCCGCAGAATACGAACGCGCCAGGGTCGCACGCCAGCGAGATCAGTTTTTCCACCTCCTCGCGGCGGGTAGTACACGTCCTACCGTAAATGGCCCGCGAACTGATCGCCGACATCCCGGAAACGCCAATCTACGTTTCGCCGGCTGCGATGCTCAAACCATACTTGGAATATTACAACCACACCTTGCCGCTTCCGCCGGCGCCGCTTGCGCCTCTGGACTACCTGAGCCTTCCCATGTGCTTCGCGCAATGGGTCTCTCCCAAGACGAAAGCGACGCCTCCATCCGCTTCAGTTTTGGGCGCTTTACGACGGACGCTGACATCGACCGCGCAGCCTCCTTAGTGTTGGATGCCGTTCGCTCCTAATCCGGCCCCATACTTTCTCCCTTCATGACTGACAACCGCATAATCCCAGAGACGCAAACACTTCAATCTCGCAGATGTTCAAAAATCTCTTCACCTGCCCGTTGCAGATACCGGTCCGCGCTCGTTGCCGCCAAAACACCCAGCGCCTTTGTCGCGACCTCTATCTCTCGTTTTGCATGCACCACCAACAAACCACGACATCTTTGCCGTCGCCTGTCCGTTATTGGCCATACCTTCACAACAGCACACCATTCAGGAAGAGATTGTTCCACATCACCTGCTAAGTTGACGATGCTAGATCTCCCTTCCACCTCCGCCGTTACCATCTCGGGATCCCACCAAATCCCTTCCTTCACGCCGTCAAAGCAGCGCCCAAACAAATTCCCTTTCAGCCTCACTCTGCTAGGCAGCTTGGTCACATCCGCAAGCGACATCGACAATTGCCTTTCCAGAACTCGCTTTTGCAAAAAGGGCCAACTGCGACACAATCTCCACACATCCCTTTTTAGGTAAACATCGATGATCCAAAGATCATAGCGCCGACCTGACAGCTCTGCTAAATCACGTATCAAGTGCAAAACGGCTCCTTGCATCGTCTCTATACGATTCGATCTTCCTTGATATCTTCTCCGCTCTCTCCTCCCGCTAACCCAAGAATGCAAAATCAGAAATGCCCCCAATGCAAAAATCCATTTCCAAGGCCGATTATCTAGGAGCGCCTGTTCCCAATCCCAACGTTTGCCAGGGGCCCCAAAGAGCCCAAACACTGCTAACGCTACAGTTGCAATCGTGGAAGAAACCTTGCCCCAAATTAAGTTGGCTATTTTCATGGGAAACTACACTGCATGTTTGTTGATATAATTCAGTAACTCTTGATACATTATTTTCGACCTTGTTCTCACATTCTCGACCGTTCCGCCCTCCCGCGCAAACGATAGGTAGTAGGTCAGCATTGATGAGGAAATATTAGGAAGCTCCAATCTAACAGCCTCCGGAAGGCTAGAAGATTGATCATCGGTATTTTCAGACAAATTCACCAATCTCGTCTGAAAGTCGCTTAGTAGGTTACCCACAGCCCGACGCTTTTCTTCAAAAGATTCAAAAAACCTCATGATCTCTGATGGTGATATAATTCGGTCCTCTTGTTCCAGTGTCAATATAACTATACTCAAGTCCACCAAACCCCATCGTGTGCGAATTGCATTTATTTTTTTACTCGCTATTTCATCAAGTCTATCCAGGATGTTAGTAGCTCTGCGTGCTTCCAAGCCGTCATTATCGAAGTCATCCGACTCATACAAATTCTGCAAGTCCGGTCCCTTAAGCCCAGCGGGTCCATTTGCTATTGCTAGTGCTAGTACAATTGCGGAGTGTTCGGCTATGCCAAATCTAGTAGATCGGATTCCCGTTTTCCCCCAAAGCGAGTGCTTGGCTAAAGTATTGGTAACAAAACTTTGAACGGGCCCGAGCATAGCATTCCTACGTTCGGCAGCATTGAGAGGCTCGCCTTGCTGAAGGCGAAGAAATAATTCATGAATTTCTTCTTTAGTAGCGTCCTCTATCGTCGAGACGGTAATATGCGAAAATTGGAGTTTATCTTGGGCACGTGTCGGCAGTTCTGACCAATCTCTACCCCCGAGATTGCCAAGATCGGGGAAAAGAGCGGGGCTCCGAAGCAGCCGGAAATCGCCAGAGGCGAAGCGCCAAATGGCTGTTAGCCGCTGTTTGCCATCAATAACGTCGAATAGAAATTTGTCACCATCAGATCGCCTGCGAAGGAATATCTTGGGAATATCAAAATTGCGCAATATGGAGTCTATGAGAAGTGCTTGCTGGGGTGCTGACCAGACTTTACCGCGTTGATATTCGGCGTCGACGTTTATCCGATGTTGAAAATCGATAAGCATTCTGACGGTCCATTCACTAGTTTCCTTTCTCATGGAAGGCCCCCATATCGTCGGCAAGCGCGGCAGTCGGGTGAAGGATACCGGTGCTCGGCGCGAAGTTCAAACCTTCCTGAAGGTTGGGCGACCTATGGCGGTATTGGGTACTTGGTATGTGAGTGCCAAGAGGTGCTCTGTCATCTAACTGGGTGAAAACAAACCGTTTTGGAGGATATAGGGACGGCAGAGTGCTAGGCGCCGGGCTTATCACAGAATCTCCGTTCCCCTCTCGGTACGCCACATATGGCACGCTGCACTGCCCGGTGCGGCACCGCAAGCCCGCGACACATCAGGCGTGGTGTATGCGATTGGTCAGGCCGGGACCGGGTCTTGGCGCCGACTGTTTGTCGCCGCGATCACCAGAGAGGCGGGCACTGGCTTCCGGCGATGCACAACGCCTCGCCCGAAGTGCGGCCTCGCCGGTCGCGTACCCGGCAGTTTTTCCTGCGGAGCGGTCCAGCCGGCAGCCGGTGGATGATTACTCTCGGGCTGGTTCGACGATTACGCGACCGCGTCCCCGGCGGAGGATATAGCCGCCCCGGCGGATCTGGAGCTTGCCTTGCTGGATCAGGCCCCACAGGTTATCGGCGATAACCCTGGCGTTTTCGTCGGCCTCCGGCTCAACGTCAGCCGCCTGGGCG
>Ga0209544_1002462_pt1 | contig 16601 bp, 26 predicted proteins | sample MesohylPK_FD_187297 | JGI IMG/M metagenome (GOLD analysis project Ga0209544, IMG submission 187297) | Host-associated microbial community of the marine sponge Aplysina aerophoba from Gulf of Piran - sponge mesohyl, lysed by proteinase K... | ecosystem: Host-associated > Porifera > Sponge >...
GGTGGTTGTAATCAGGTCGTCGAGCTGGCTGAAACTCGGTATCTTTTCCGGCGGGCAGCCTCCTTCGCCGCCGTAGGCTTTCCACACGGACTCAGTGAGCAGCTTCAGGGATTCGTCGCTTGTGCGTTCCATAATCGGATTCCTTCCAGTCGTTGGCGGGATTATAGCACCGTCCTCAGATCGACTTCTGGAACATGTCGGTCGCGCCATCTTCGCCCCGGTCTAGCTGCACCGCCGCGTTGCCGTAATCTGGCGCCCGGCCGGCGCTTTCGATCCAGACGCCGCGCCTGTTCGTCAGCCAGACCGAGCCGGTCGTCTCCGAGTAGTTCTGCTTCGCATTGACCAGGCGGCTTCTCGCTGTACCCATTATAAGTGATGAACAATGAGTATTACTGTATAATATATTCATGAAGTATGTTCCTTCCAGAGAGGCAAGCCGCATACTCGGCGTGCATCCACAGACACTGCGAGTCTGGGCACGCGAGGGACGCATCGACTACATCAGGACAGAAGGCAACCAGCGAAGATATGACGTCGATTCATACATCGAGAACTCAAAACCCACCATCACCGTCTGCTACTGCCGCGTCTCGTCCAAGAAGCAGTCGGCAGACCTCGAGCGGCAGATCGCTTTCATGCGAGCACAATACCCTGACGCCGAGGTCGTCAGCGACGTCGCCTCCGGACTCAACTTTAAGCGCAGGGGACTTCTCGCCATACTGGAGCGAATACACCAAGGAGATAAGCTCCGTGTTGTGGTCGCCTACCGAGACCGTCTTGCGCGATTTGGAACGGAACTCATCGAGACGTTGCTCGAACGCAACGGCGGGGAACTCGTGGTTCTCAATCAGCGGGAGTTCAGCCCCGAGGAAGAACTCACGACCGACCTCATCGCCATCCTCACTGTCTTTGGAGCCAGGGTCAACGGTTTGCGGCGATACCGTAAGGAAATCAAGGAAGATACGTCTCTACCCGGACGCCGGGCAGAGGGCTGAGCTGCGTCGCTGGTTCGGAGCTGCCCGTTATGCCTACAACCAGACCGTGGAGCTGCTGACATCAGAGGACGCTCCGCCCGCCGTCAAGACGAAGGTGCGGGACCTCGTGCTGCCCACCCTTCCACCCTGGCACAGGATCGCACCTCGTGAGGTGCTGGTGGGCGCGATCTTCGATGCCTGCCGTGCCGTGAGCGCAGCCAAGAAGCGCAATGTGCAGCTTGCCCGGGACAAGGCTAAAGGTCATCGTCAGGACGACGCCTTCGCCCGCGTGCACTTTCGCTCGCGCAAGAACCCACGTCAGACCTTCACGGTGCAGGCGAACTGCGTGAGCGATGCCGGCATCTACCGCACGAAGCTCGGCGATATGCAGATGGCGGAGGAACTGCCCGTACCTGAGAACAGGAACATCTGCCGCCTGACCCTTCGATATGGCCAGTATCATCTGGCCGTGCCCTATGACGAGAAGCTGCCGCCCCAGCGCGAGAACCAAGCGCGGGTGGTGGCTCTCGACCCGGGGGTGCGGTCGTTCCTGAGCTGGTACTGCGCCGACTCGGTGGGCAAGATAGGTGAGGGAGCGTTCTTCAGGATACAGCGTCTGTGCGAGAGGTTGGACGACCTGCTGAGCCGTGCGGCGAAGTCTCCGGCCAGAAAGCGCAGGAATATGCGGCGTGCCGCTGGTCGGATGCGTATCAGGACAGAGAACCTTATACAGGAGCTTCACAGGAAGGCGGCACGGTTCCTGGTGGGCAACTTCGATGTCATCTTGCTGCCGACCTTCGAGACATCGGAGATGGTGGAGCGTGGCAGAAGGCGCATACGCTCGAAGACGGTCCGCAACCTGTTGAGTCTGGCGCATTATCGCTTCGGGATGTTCCTGCGGCATAAAGCGCGTGAAGCCGGAGTGGTCGTTCTTGCAGTTAGCGAGGCCTACACGACAAAGACCGTCTCGTGGACTGGCGAGGTGCTTGATGACGTTGGTGGTGCGTCTGTCGTTGCTGGCAGCGATGGCGAGCGAATGGACCGTGACTACAATGGAGCGCGTGGGATATACCTGCGCGCGCTGGGAGATACCCCCGCGTTGAGAGCCTGGCTCTCTGCGTGCGCCGCGAGCGTGGACAACTCACGTCTCAGCGGAAATGTGAGGGCAGTCGCGTAAGTGACTGCACCCGGAAATTCCTTGATGTGCAACATTCATAAACGAATTTTTATCGGCATACCCGTCCGTTACTGGCAGGAGTGGCTGATCGAGAACTGGCTGCCGGCCAACTGCGTTGCGATGCTCACCGGCGACGGCGTCGTGGGCAAGTCCCGTCTCGCCCTGCAGCTCGCGTGGGCGCTGAGCGGCGACGGCCAGTGGCTGGGAGAAGCCGGACAGATGCCGCCGTCGGACGCTGACTACAGCATGGGCTTCGAACCGCTTGGCCCCAGGAAGGTCGTGTACGCGACCTGGGAGGACAGCCCCGCGCAGATCCGCGGGCGTCTCTACTGGCTTCAGCAGTCGGACAAGGCAGGAATCGGCCAAAACTTCAAGATCGCGGACATGCGCTCGCGGGGACATCTCTGGGCCCAGACGGAGCGCAGTCCGGTTCCCGGACTCACGCCTGCGGGAGAGGAGCTGCGCCTGTCGGCGGAGCAGCACGATGCGAAGCTGCTTGTGATCGACACGCTCGGAGTGGCGAACGGCGCAAGCGAGATAGACCGTCCACAAGCTCAAGCGGCTTTGTGCTGCGGGCCTGCTCGATGGCGTAGCGTACGGCATCGAGGTCTGCCGGCAGCACCTCTTGCCCCGCAAGCAGGGCCTCGTTGATTCTGGCCGCCGCCGCCCTGCCCGTGTCGGTGACAGGAGAATCGTAACCGCCTGCTTCGGCGACCGTTCTGAAGTTGGCCTCGACCAGGTCCCAGTCTATTTTTCCTGCGTCGTTGAATGCCGCAAGCAGCTCGTGCGCCGCCAGTTGGCGAACGGTGGGCTCCACGTCAATCGGGGTTGCCGGCAGGTGTCCGTTGTGCTCGTTCGTCGTCATGGCCGTCTCCGTTCTTACTTCAGCAGCGTCGAGGCATATCGCATCGCCTCAAAGGTTTCCGTTCCTTCCGACTGGAGGTCCTCGGCGAACCTGTTCAGTTCGTCCATGTCAATATCTCCAAAGGGAGTCGTAATAGCCGCATCAGCCGCATCCTTGTCGACGTCCACTCCCATCACCTCTATGAACCGCCCCGCGAGTTTTCTGGCCTGTGCCAGCGCGACAACTGCATCCAGGCCCGGACGGCGGCCCTGCTCGTCCTCGGTGTCCATGTCCGGCCAGATCGTTACCGAGCTGAACATCGAGAGTGCGACCTGCCAGGCAGTCGGCGGTCGTGGAGTCGTGAGTGTGGCGATTACTGGATCTGGTTCCCTTGCAGCAAGCGCCAGGGCGTCCGCAGCTCCCTCGCATACCGAAACACTCTCACCGCGGACGTCGCCGATGGTCCAGACGGACATACGTGCATTGCCGAACTTGGGCTTGTCCACGCGATTGCCCTGGGAGTTCTCATAGTCCGCCCGTTCGCCGTCGGCATCGATGCACACGAGCTGCACCGCGGAGGGCGATGGAGTGTCCGGATAACTTGCTCTCCAGGCCTCGACCGGAGCGAGCGGAAACGCGATTGCGCCAATTCCTGAGTGCGATCCGCGAAAGACCGGAGCGTCGGCCGGGATCCATCGTATTGAAGGGGGAAGCGGCAGCTCGGGCCGCCAGAGGTTGCGTTTTGCCATCCAGTTCCGGACGGGATGGTCATGGGCGTCCGCGATGGGCAGTATTTGGCTGCGTATCCAGCGCAGGGCGTCCGTTCCGTGTCGTTTAGGTGTCATGTAGTGCTGCCCTTGATTGCGGGGCTGTACGGCGATTGTGCGGCGACGGCTTTCCCGGAAACATGTCCGTAAGCGCCGATTCTGCCGCTTTCGCGCCTGTTCGGCAGGCTGGACAAAAACCCTTGAGTTTCGAGCCAGGCGAGTGCTCCAGCCTTGTCGAGGCGTTCCTCGCGCATCACGAGAGCCAGCACGCCGCCATCCTCTCCGGTCTCGAAGTCGCTCCAGGTGCCGGTGTCGAGCTTGAGGCGGAACGAACCCTTGCGCCCCCAGCGCAGCTCACGAGCCGACCGGCTGGACGGCTCATCGAGAAGGCGCTCCGCCACCGCCGGAGCGATGCTTACGAAATCGCCCTGCGGAGTTGGTGTGTCTGTGGGATGCGGTTTTGGTGTCATCGTCTCGGCCTCAGCTCGCTCCGGTCTTCGTCTCGGCGAATGTTCTCGCCGGTTACCCAACTTGACGGGCCGGTCCCAACGGAACTGCGTGTCAACGCCGCCTTCTTCCGAGCCAGGAGAGGTGGATGCCGGGTTCGCAAGATGAACCCGGCATGGTGCTACTCTACCTGACCCTATGCCCTTGAGGCGGTTGCTGTACCAGCGCAAAGCCGTGGACGGCTGGCCCACCTCAATACGCACGGCGTCCATCCGGTTGCGTGCCTTTCAGACTGGTGAATCTGTGGCTTCGTTTCCTTGCGCCATAGCTCTGCCCTCAGGGTAGTCGGGCTTGATACGCGACAATTAGTTTTGCCGACCATGGGAAAGTAGATCAAGAGACCGGCAAAATAGCGACCGTATTTCGCCAGTTCGTAAAAACTGTTCATCTGCAGTATACCTCCTCTTTCTGTTCCGTTCGTTTGAGCCTTTCCGCCGCGCCGGAGTCGTGCAATTCGAAATCGATTATGCGCTGGATTCGTCTCCTCTGATCGGAATCAAGCCGGGACACTCCCCTTAGAGTGAAGTTCATATCCCGTCCACCGGGCAGAAGGGCATCAGGCGGAATGTAGTCGGCCCTCCGCAACAGGTCAATGTAGTCTATCTCGTAGATAACGGCGAGAGTGTATAGGACCTTCGGAGAAGGTTCCTTGATTCCTTCCCGCTCCAGCACACTGAGGTAGCCGTTGCTGAGGACTGATCCGAGTTGATGTTGCCTGGCAAGTCTTTCGACGTCGCGCAGCGACAGCTGCCGTTCGTCCCTGACCATACGCAGGTATTCTCCGAGAAACATCTTAGTGCCTCCGTGAATTTCAGAATGAACCTGAATTTTGAACGGAGGAAGACGCGGCTGCACAACGAAGGTGTACCGAGAAGCGGAGCGGGTGCTTCTGTTGGAAGGCCGCTCCGTTAGTCTGTCGAAAGCGCCGCCGTGCGCTCCCCCGGCCGGCGGCCTAATGACCGCCAGATGTGAGGGTGAAGAACGGCGGTGCTCTGATCGAGCAGATCCTTGTGGGTCGTCGCGAGCGGGACGGACAATCCTGTCCTGCGGTGAAGTTCACTGGTGACCTCATGAAAGACGGTCTCCTCTTTCTCGCCCGCCAGCACGAAAAGCAGTCTCAAGTCGCCTTCGAAGTCTTCGCATGGATACGGCGTGCCGAAATAACGCAGCCAGGGCAGAATCTTATCCCTCATCGGGTTGGGAGAGGCGGCGCGCATCTCATACTCCAGAAGCAGCGTCTTCCGACGGCTCTTCAGGGAGAAGGAAGCGATCAGATCCGGGCTAACAAGGGAGTCACCGACTCTGTCCGTGAAATGTCTCATCCCTCTGTGGCTTGGCATTATGTGGGTACCGGTCCCCAGTTCGGTCATCAGCCTGGCCGCAAAGTCGTTCACTCCTTCGGTATGGTGGCACTCCAGCTGCATCTTGGCAAGCATCGTGCCGGCAGGCTCCCGGTCAGAGCCCGGCCTCCACTGCTTCCTTAGGTCCGACAGTGAAGTGCGGTCTCTGCTCGACACAAATCGCAGACCCCCGTCTGACAGAGCGAAGCGCCCGCGAGGAATGCCACGCACCTTCATTCGCACGGTCAGCCCCTGCTCGACGAGTCTGCTTAGCACCAGCGCCTTGTTGGCGTACTGAACTCCCCGCAGCGCGGCGAGTTGTCGAACGTCCATCAGCGGCCAAAGAAATACGTCATCGAAAGTAAGGCGTTCCGCCGCGGTCAGTTCGGCCCACCTGTTTTCCGGCAGGCTCTCGAACGATGTGGGCCGGGATGCTTTCGTGTATGACGTATTCATGGTGGGCCGGTAGATTGCGGATCCGACGGCGTTCATCACTACGTCCTTCAGGCTGACCGACCCGCCGCCATGATAGCCTGGGCGAGTCCAAACCTCTTCGTCGTCCTCTCGGACGAGGATTTCGTCCTCGAAAGCGACCAGTCCCGTGACCCTCGCGCGCCGCTCGAAGACTCGGCGCTCGATCGGCGGCCTGCCCAGTCGGTCCGCAGTCGCGACGAACAGGGTGTCCGGCTGGGTCGCCTTCCGTGCCTGCTCTTCTATGCGCGCACCCAGTTTGGAAAGCGACAGACCGTAGCCCTGCCGCATGACGCCGAACCATCGCCCGTCGGCGCAGCTTATTATACCGTCGAGAGCGTCGTCGCGCGGAAAGTGAACGACTACCGGGCCGTCACTCCCGGAATCCGCACAGTACCGGGCAACCTGCACGGCGATTCGATATACCAGAGCTATGATGTCAATGCGGCCGAGAAGCGTTTTCTGCCACTCGGCACTTACCGGCAGTTCCCGCAGAGTTGCGGCCTCCGGTCGCCCGAGCAATTCACTCAGGACTCTCAGACCCGCGCACGCCGGGAATTGGCGTGACGAGGCTCTGCCATTAATGCGCGAATGATGGTCGACGCTTTGGACCACTCCCTTATCGCGCAGGGCAGCGACATTGCGATGCACGTTGCTCTGGAGAGCACGTCCGGTGAGGGCGAACAGTTCGGCGGAGGTGGCGAAGGGATAGCGCGCTATATCTAGAAGCCGGTGCGCGAGTTCCGGTGATAAGTCGACAGTCGGGTGATTTCGAATTGGCATGAATCGTCGTGTGTCCGCGTTGGCCACGAGTTTAGCAGTATCGCCGCCAGCTAACGTCGTCTGCGCCGCTCGCTTGCCGCCGCATTGATCTCGATAGCCTTCCAGGTCTCTGCCTGCTGTCGATTATAGACCGTTTCGCGTTTCTGCGAGTACCTGGCGGACTTAGCCCGGAATTCATCGACCAGCGTTTCATTTCTAGACATTAGGGGTCGCACCTCCGCCGAGAATGGCGGCAGTTTATGCATGCCCTGTCCGAGACGGATGTAGACATGATGCTTGTCGAGCGATTTAATGTCATCCGCCGACACATAGTGCCTTCCGAGCTCTTGCGCGAGCACTTCCGCATCCTTGCCACCGATTCGAAAACCCACCAGCACGCCCACGTTGGTAAGCAGGCTCGTCTCCAGTGACGGCGACATCTCTCTTATACCGGCGAGTGTCTGGTTGGCAAGCACAAGCGAACCGCCGAACTTTCGCCACTCGTTCAGCATACGCTCATAGGGTGCCCCCCGCACCGTCTGCATTTCATCCACCACTGTCATCACCCGCTGCCTGTCACCTGGGGCGAGTTCACCCTGGGACCGGATGATCTGGTCGATCGCCGACAGAAAGTACGAGCCGATCAGGTTGGCTGTCTCCTCTCCTTCGGACGGCGCCGCGGTGGAAACCAGAACTATGTCTCCCGCACGGATAGCCGCCTTCAGGTCCACCGTGGAGAACCTCTGGCCGATGATGGCGGACGCGACCTTCGAGTCATCGTAGTCTCTCAGGCGATTGGCGATCGGGTTAAGGGTCCGCTCACGCTCTCCTCTCTCGTAGACGGGGAAATCCTCGTACCAGAACCTGTGCATCTTCGCGTCATCAACCCTCGCCAGGACGTTCCTGCGAAAGGACTCGTTTAACCACAGATGCCTGGCGTCCAGCAACGTGTACGCGTCCTCCGGCGCCGTGTCCGGGTTAGAGTTGGCCTCGTACAATGTCTTGGTGCTGTGGGACAGTATGTCCTCCATATTGGGGCCCCAGAAGTCCCAGTGCTTGGAAAATGCACGCACGAGAAGAGTCGCGGTGACGTCTCTCGAAAGTGAAAAGTCGGGGGACAAAACGTTAATGCCTACCACCCGGCTCTCGTCACCAAGATCGATGAGCCTCACCTTGTGTGCCACTTCAAGAGGCACCAACCCAAGCAGCTCGTCGACAAGCCCCCCGTGCGGGTCGACGACGACGATCGCACCGGAATGTTCTCCGCGCGCCTTCAGACGCATCGCATGGTGCACCAGGCGAGTCATGTACGTGGTCTTTCCCATGCCGCTGGCGGCCAGGCATAACTGGTGTGACCGGGCGGCGTCCTCGCTTATCCGGACCACCCGCCGCTCACCCGCCGTGGTATAGCCGACGGGAGCTCCCTCACTGATGTGACGCTTCTCCACGGGCCACCGACGCCAGTCGGAACGCGTGATGCTGCGGGGTCGTACACCGGTAGCCGGCAGATGCCACAGCCCCGACAGCTCTCTCGATCCAATGACGCTGCTCGGTCCCGGCGCCAGCAGACGGAACAGGCCCTTTCGCGAAATGGATTCGAAAGCGTCAGCCGGAGTGCCGTCGAAGGCCTTCCGTCTGGCGATGCTGCTGCCGAGCTCTCGATCGAAAACGCCGTAGGCCTTCTCGAACATGGCCGCGATGCCCTGCGCGCGCGTCCTCCAGCCGTCGGAATCCGGCACGAAAACTAGCACCTGCATTTCAAGGTCGTACGGGGAGTAGTCGACCCTGTCCTTTATCAGCTCGGGGTTGTAGTAGACCCTATCCGGCCTGAACCTTGCGGAAACCAGCTCGTAGATGACGAGCGTGGCGAACGCGGCGAAGAGATAAACGGCGCCGAAGATCCCCAGTTCTGAAGGGCTGAGTCCCTTGAGAAAGTCCATGGTCTCCCGGATTCCGACGCCGAAGAGCGATAATACGATAACCGTTACCATCCCCAGTCCGGCTGCGCACCATCCCAGCCTGACCAGCGGATCTGATACGCTGTTGCCCTGCGTGTGCCGCTCGTCTCGGTCAGCAGTCCTGGACTGTTCGTTGGCGCCTCCCGGCCCCGACAAGGCATCGTGCCTGTACCTTTCGAAGTAGCCTCGTCTCTTGCCCCTCACGAGCCCTCTTGTCAGGACTCGCTCACCTTCCCGAAGGCTCTGAATCGCTCCTACGACTCCCAGCAGGGGATCGGATCCCTCTCTCACTACCTTCTCATCCTCGAAAGTGCGCAGCGGGAGCGGCTCTGCGCCTTTGACCGTAAACACGGTCGTCAAAGCCTTCTCTCCCTCCCGTGGACGGATCGGGTCCACGCCCGGAATGCTCAACTGTGCCTGGGGGAAGTGCGCCTCAAGCTGCCCGCGGACCGCGTCCGCGTCCTGACACCGAACGCCGAACGTCGCCCGATCACCCTCCCCCGATATCTCCAGCGACACAACCTCCTCTGCGCACGCGCTCTCGATCATTTCCTGTGCGCCGCTCAACGGCGCGGGGACATCCGATGGGGGCAGGATGGAAATGAACGTTTCTCGCTCTTCATCTAACAGATCGTTTGCACACGCCTGCACAGCCGCATGGTTCATATCTGCACCTCCAGGCTTTCAATGACTGATTTGCGGTGATTATGCCACATAGCGCTTTCGTTGGCAAGCAGCAGTGCTTCTGATATAATGCAAACAGTAATAACTTGGGTGATACAAGTGAGCTCTGTGACGGCGTGCCACATCCTCAACGTAAAGTGATGCGGCGCCTTTCCATTATTCCATCTGTATTGGTGCTGGGAGGTAGTAATACCCCCGTAGGGCCCGGCGAGAGTGGAATAATGGAAATCTGCACTCACTTCACAGACCATGCAACCCGTAACGGGGCGGCAGAGAACAGCTGGAAACATGTAAGGAACAAAGAGGGGAAACGGAATTTCGGAGCGAGTTTTCATATCCCCAAGTGCGGCTGGAATGCCTTCAGCGAAAGGTGATCGAGATGACATCCGACCCGGACGGCGGTTCTTACAAGAGGCGAGTACAACTCTTCGCGCAGCAGTACTGCGAGAAGCACAACCAGAGGAAGTTCCATATTGAGACTGGTGTGCCCGAATCGACCATAAGCCAGAGCCTCTACAAGGAAAACGGCTTCGGGCCGGGAAACCACCGGAAGATCGTGCAGTGGATAGAGAAGGTCGCCACGGACCTCTACGAGCGAGAACTGCCTCTGGTGGTGGACGATATCGAGTTGCCTCTGGAACCGGAATTCCTGAGGAGGCTCGGGGTGTGCGCCGAGACGGTGCAGGATACACAGGGTGAAGCTGCACCGGGCACGGAGGAGACGCCTCAAACCAACGATTCCCCTTCGGAAGAACCTCCAGTAGATGGGCACGATAATCACGGCGCGGACGAGACTGAGGTCATCGTCCCGCAGGGCGTCAGCATTACGCTTCCCGAACTGCGGGGCAAGGCCGCAGAACTTTGGAACAGAGCTGATCTATTCGGGAACGACCAAGTTTCGGAAGACCTCGAAAAGGTGTTTGCCATTTCGCGCAAGACGATGGCGGACACAGAGGACGCTAACGCCGGCTGGATCGGGCCGTCACCGCCGGAAGATCTGGACTTTCAGCTTGATGAGAAGATGTACGACCAGCTGGACGGTCTGCTCGAGCATTGGAAAAGGCATGCATTCGCGTATGAAATCACGAGAGATGTCCCTCGTTTCGCCGAGCACTTCGCCTTCCTCTATATCCGGCGTAGGATGCTTGAAATCGAAGTCGTGCTGATCAAAAAGTTCTGGCTGACCCACCCCGAGGCGGAGATACCCTGGCAGGATTTCCAGAGGCTTCGCGAGCTCGAGTGGCGGTATGAGCTGATCCTGCAGCTTCAGCGCGTCGAATACCATACGAACCTGGAAGTCCTGGTGGCTGCGAGCATCTGGGTCGGCAAAACGACGTTCGTAGCTCCACTTAAGGGTGCGATCCGGCTCTTCGGGCGCTTGTTTCGGAGGTCTCAGCGCAATGTCGCCAACAGATAGCGCCGTGGCCCAGGTACGGATCCCTGATATTGCACTAAGGCCTGTTGACATTCGGATTTGCTCTTTCTGAATACGGTATAATGCGAACATGGGAGTGCAACACACGCGGAATAACCACAGAAGCAGGTCATCCTGTCCGGAGGGCTGGATGCCTGCCGGATACGCAGTCCCGATCCGCCTCACGGGCAGGCACGAACCGTATGCCCTGGCCGTCCTGGCAGGACCTCTACAAAGCCTTCAACGCTTGCAAGCGAGAAGACTACCCGTTCGTCACCGAGGTTGCGAGTCGCGTGCAGGAAGGCGCCTTCATGGACTTCGGCACTGCCGTGAAGAACTGGCGAGACCCCATCCATCCTGCCGGACCGCCAAGGTTCAGGAAGAAGATTCGCACGGGTGCTGGTTCGTTCAGGACGGCTTCGGGAGTGGCGCAACTTCGCTATGACGGAAAGCGTCGCATCAGACTACCTGTAATCGGCTCGGTGAAGCTCGCTAACATGCTGCCTTACACAATTCCTGCCGGCGACGACCCGGATGTCTTCTATCCTGACAAAGATGACGGAACCGTGTTCCAGTCCATTCTCGAGTCTGAGATAGTCCGTGAGATAGGTTACGTCCTCAACTACAATGGCGTCTTCCCGTCGGACGCTCCTGATGTACTGATTGACCGCAGGAGTTACATCTACTACGAGATGAACAATCCGGAGGCGCGAGTTGCCGCCGACTTCCACATTACCATCGGAGTTGACGCGGCGGCTATCATCGCAGACTGGGTGTTTATGACTTGGCGGGTAGGCAAGGCTCCAGATTTCGTATTGGAGGTCGCATCCATTCCCGATCCCTTCTTCCCGCCCGATCCATCCGAAAATGAACTCGCCGCCAAGCGTGAACTATACGAGCGGCTGGGCGTGACCGAATACTGGCGGCTCGATCCCACCGAAGGGACGGTGGTGTTTGGAGAGGCCCTGGTCGGAGAGCGCATTGTAGACGGCAGCTATGAACGGCTGCCCGTAACCGTGGATGCCGATGGGACCTGGCGAGGACGCAGCGCTCTGCTGTTGCTCGACCTATGCTGGAAGATGGAAGACCCATGGTACAAGACTCGGCTGCGGTTCTACAATCCCGCAAGGAGGGAATGGCTGCTTAACTTCAGTGAGCACGAGATAGTGCGGCGCTCCTTGGAGTCGGAGGTCAGGGAACTTCGCAGCTTGCTAGGTATGACGGAGCCTTCCGGGAACGGTCATTCTAGAGGGCGCTACCTGGTGGTACCCGACGAAAGTGAGCGGCGGCGGCAAAAGGCGGCAGCCGAGCTAGAAGAGTTGCGAGCTGAACTGCACAGGCGGCAGTGGCCTCCGGCGCGGGACCAGTGAACGGGCAAGCAAAGTTTCAAAGATGTCGAGATCGTCATCATAGATGACGCTAGCACCGACGGGTCCGCGGACCGCCTGCGCGGACTTACATGGAAGTTGCACGGCGTGAACAGGGGCGAGGCTCATCACGCGCTCAAGAACGCGCTCCGCATCGGGCGCCAGGGCGAACTCCGCGACCGCGCAAGCGAAGGACAGCACTACCTCATGGCCGGGCTCAACCTGCTCGCCGCCATCGTCATTTACTGGAATACCGCCCATCTCGGCGAAGCGGTTGGACATCGGAAACACGCCGGCCTGACCGTCGAGCCCGAGCTACTGGCCCACATCTCACCCCTTGGGTGGGCCCACATCCTGCTCACCGGCGAATACCGGTGGCCAAAACGTAGATAGCGGCCTTAGCGTACGATTCTGCCCCCTACCGGAATCGACCCGTACCTGCCCAAGCGCGTGAGCGAGCCGATGCTTGCCGAGTGGGCGCAGCCCCTTTGGGACTACTGCGTACTTGCCAGGAAGGGCATCGCCCCTGACGCGGCAACGGGGCAGGGCGTGGCTGTGCGAGCCGTCCAGCGAGGTGCTGAGAGACGCAATCGGATACCTCGGCCGCTCAGGCAAGCTGCCGTTGCCGGAAGGGTTCCCGGACGCTATGCAGCCGTCCGGGTACGATATGGCCGCCGACTAGAAACCGGTAAGAGATGGGAGTCAGGGCCGAGGCTGAGAAGGAAAGCGCGGGAGACGGCCCTCATTCCTGTTGGGGTGATGCAGCGCTGCTACGAGCTGCTCGGCAAAGACCTGAACAAGCGGCAGCCTGAACTCATCGAACTGTGGAGTGGGGTTAGCGCAGGAGGTCGCCAGCCCGGAGCGGGCGTCTTCTACGCGCTGCAGTTTTGAATGGTTCGGCATCGGGCAGGATTGGCCGATTGCCCGGGTCACGGGCGGGACGAGCTGCATCAGGCTCGCCGGCCGGTAACGCCCGGGCCCGGAAGCAGGGGGAGGTCGCAGCTGACGCTACGGCTTTCCCCGGCATCCGAAAATGGGGCCTTTTTTGCGTTTCAGGCCCCAGTCGGTCAGCCGCCCACCTACCGACCACAGATCCTACTCGTCTCCCTGCTTGTTCACCAGTTCCATCACGCTCGGCGACGTCGAAACCATCCTGCCCGACACGAGCAGGACGGATTCGAGTAAGTCGCTCGATTTCAGCAAAATCCCGTCTCGTTCCTTGCTGACATTCCATTACAGGAATATAATGGGCAAATGGTATGGGAGGTCGAATACACAGACCAGTTTGGCGACTGGTGGCAGGAACTGTCTGAGGGCCAGCAGGACGCAGTGACTGCAAGGGTGGACCTGTTGGCGGAACGCGGGCCGCACTTGCCATACCCTTATTCGTCGGACATAAACGGGTCGAGGCATGGGGTTATGCGCGAACTGCGAGCGCAGGCAAGTGGTAATCCCCTGAGAGTCTTCTACGCCTTTGACCCCAGGCGAGCCGCGATACTTCTAATTGGGGGAGACAAGACCGGCAACGACAGATTCTACGAGGAGTACGTGCCGGTGGCCGACGCTCTCTATGACGAGCATCTGGAAGAACTGCGAAGGGAGGGACTGATCTGATGAGTGGCCGACATTCATTTAGCGAATTGACCAAGGATTTTACGCTGGAGCGCCGCCGGCGTATTGCCGTTATGAAGGGTGAATTGCTCGCGGAGATGCCGCTGCATGAGCTTCGCCGCGCACGGGCGCTGACCCAGGGGGACATGGCGAAGGTGCTGAATGTGAACCAGCCCGCCGTGTCCAAGCTGGAGCAGCGTGCCGACGTGTATGTATCCAGCCTGCGGTCCTACATCGAGGCGGTAGGTGGGAAGCTGAAGATCGTTGCGGAATTTCCTGAAGGTGAAGTTGCAATCACTAATTTCTCAGATTTGGAAGGGATGAATCTCCAATCTGAACAGGAGCCTACTCCAGCCGAAATTCGTAATGCGACGTGACCCGAAAGCTGCTTCTCAATGGGTTAAGGGAGACGGAATGGACCAACAGTCCATATCCGTGATTGAAATAACCGGGGCCCGCGGCAAACGCAGCAAATCTATCCATAATCTGGTGAGGCGGCATGACGTCGAGATATCAGACACTAATGCCCCAGTTGGAGATCGCTATTTCCGAGTAGTCTCATTCGAGGTTTTTGTGAGCACGGGGCCTTGAGTTGCCACCCTTACATCGACCGATGCGGATACCTACATGCCGCTCTTTGAGTGGGATGATGATACAGAATCATGGACGTACCTAGATGAGAATGACGACGACGCGGCAGACAATACCAACTCACGTATTCAGAGGACGCCTGATAATGGAAAGACCTATGGTTTCAACCTTACGACGTACGACCTCAATACGAGCGGGGACTTTACATTCACGCTCGACGCTGGGGATTCCAGTCAGCAGAACGCACAAGGCCTCAGCCAGCCCAATTCTTCGGGCGCTGTGCCATTCGAGCGACGACAATAGGAGGTTCCATTTAGCCATCTTTAGATGGGTGGCGGCGGCCCCTTGCATTGCAGTAACCACGCCGCCGCCGTTATGTCGGCACGGCAGTTCTGCAGATAGTCACTCCTACTGCTGTGCCGGCACCCACTAGAGAAGAAACGACTAAGGAAGGCAGATATGGTATATGTGAATTTGTACAATCAAAGAGAAGGCTATCCGAGACCTCATGGCATAATCCACAAGGAAGATTGTCACCACGCCCAGAGACGCAAAGGCGGCGGCTGGCGGACAGCAGCGAGTAATCCCGCGGCCCACGCCGATACTCGTTTTAGCGATTACGATCTCTACAACTGCAAAGACAACTGGCCATGTTGCGGCCCGCACTTCCCTGATGAGACACGAGGTTGATGCCATGAATCTAGGTGATTTTCAGAGGTTCGCGTCACGTGGGGAGTTATAAGACGGAGGTAGAAGGATTATGGATGAAAAGAGACTGGCAAAGTTGCTAGGCGCAATTGACAACGATGGCGTCCTGCCAAGCGACATGACGGCCGAAGAGCAGCATTATTGTGAGTCCGGAGGACTGATAGGCCTTTCACCGTACTCCGAAGCATATGACATTGAACCAGGAAGACATAACGACCCGCCGCCATTGACCCGTGTAACTGCCGTACTTATGCCCAAAGGGGTACGAAAACTACAGGACTTAAGATCATGAAGCATATTCCCCACATAATGATGCTGGCCGCGCTTGACGAACTTCAGGAGACGTCTTAGCGCAACATCAAGCGCCGCCGGAGGCGATAAATGAACGATTGGTTTTGGCCATCGGCTTTAATGGGAACTGTCTATATCCTTGCAATAGCGTTCTCAGTGAACGTGGCCTGGGGTGTCGCTGCATTCCTTGTGTGCAGCACTGGAAGCTACTTGCTCTATCGGCAAAAGGGTTAGCACATGGGCGTGACGCTCTGCTATCTGTGCGCGGACGAGCGCGTTGACGAGCTGCGGTCGGAGGGGAATTGGAGTTAGGGTCCGGATGTTCTCTGGACGTGCTCGCGCAGCGCTCCATTGATGTCAGTCTGGTATCCGCGCCCGTCACGGGTGTGAGTCTTGAACCACGCAATGATGTCCGCGTCGATCCTCAACGTAATCTGCTGCTTCACAGGCCGGTAGAATACCCCGCGCCTAGCGTCTGACCAGTCGAGTATTTCCGGTGCGTCGCTGGTGTCGATCTGGTCCTCGGGCAGCGCTTCCAGCGCACGTATCCTTGCCTGAGCTTCTGGCGGCAGTTCATTCATTTCCTTCTTCATAAGCCTCTCTCTCATGCCGTGTCGCCTTGCGAGCGGTTATGATACGTCCGATCTCTTCGCCAGTTTCGGTGTCGAATTCAGGCCAAGTGTGGACTACCATCAGGACCTGAGTGCCGACCATGCCTATGGTCCGCCATCGCTGCTCGTAAGGGTATGGGTCTTCTCTTGTAGCTGCCAGAGGGTCGCTAAACACGAAGGTCGCATCCTCGAAAATGATGCCATGTGACCGAAGGTTCGTCCTATTCTTGGCCGGGTCCCAAGTCCAACGCAAACTCTACTGCTCCTCACTACACTACATGATTGTAGTTACATCCGAGGGTTAAAGTCAATGGTAATGACATACTTGTTGCACGTGTGTGAGGACGTATGCTTACGAATGTTCTACAATAAGACAAGAACATTCACGAAGGACAGAGAATGGTCAAGGCCGTCGAGACCAGGATATACAGACTGCATCACGACTCCCAGATGAGCGAGCGCATAGGCCATCTCGTCTCGCAGCAGCGCCTCGCCTACAACATCGCGGCAGGCATCCTCAACAG
>Ga0209544_1002480_pt1 | contig 16511 bp, 14 predicted proteins | sample MesohylPK_FD_187297 | JGI IMG/M metagenome (GOLD analysis project Ga0209544, IMG submission 187297) | Host-associated microbial community of the marine sponge Aplysina aerophoba from Gulf of Piran - sponge mesohyl, lysed by proteinase K... | ecosystem: Host-associated > Porifera > Sponge >...
TCACCCCCCTACCGGCACCAATTCCAATACCATGGGCTTTGCTAATGTCTGGTACGCATCTCCTCTGGTAGGGGGGTGAGATAATCTCACATCACTACCCGGTCTCACTGTAGAGGTTAAGGGAGCGATCGTGTTGACTGAATGATCTTCCGGGTCCAATATCATATTCAGGCCGTCACTATCGGCTTGTCAGCGCATGGGCGATTGGGTACACTACGGAGCGCGTTTGCGGCGATGTAGCTCAGCTGGTTAGAGCGCACGACTCATAATCGTGAGGTCGACGGTTCGAGCCCGTCCATCGCTACCACATTGTCCACCCCTCCAGGCCGGTCACTGGCGGCCACAGGTCGGGGGGCGCACGTTACGCCTCGTCGTCGGGTGGTGGGGCGTCCGGGTCGGGTCGTAACGTGAGATTATCTCTGCCCCCCACTCGGATGAGTAGGTGAGCGAATCCAGCGAATCCGTCCTTGCAGTTCCCGAACACTCCAAATCCGATCGGTAAGCCCCGCAGCCATTGCTGGGGAACGCCTCTCATATAGCTGCCGGCCCCTCGGTTGGGGTAGCAGTCGCTTGAGTGATCTACACTCCCGGGCCCAGTTGTAGACCAGTACTCCCCAAGCTCCCAGAACCCGCCGAGTCACAGCAGTCTTGGCGAAAGCCAGGCTCTAAGGCTGGGGTCCCCCCCTGGGGGTACGGATTCGCTGGATCCGCACACTCGTCGCATCCATACCCCGGGCAGTACCATTGCGCCGTTCGATGGTGCTGGTGTTGGCCTGCGAGAAGCCCAGCCGTGAGAGCTCCCTGGCTACCCGCTTACTACTTCCATGGGCAACCTGAGCCTCGACTTGGACTAAGCGTCCTCGCTGCCTGGTCTTACGGACCATTACCTGTGCCTGACGCCTGCTTAGACGGTAACGTACGTTGGGGAACCGACCCCGAGATCCGTTCCGGGCGGGTCGGAACGGTCGACCGAATGTGCGGCGGACCCGAAGAGTCCGGTTTTAGAGTCGCTCATAGCTCGGCTCACCATCGCTGAACAGAACCACTCCCTGGGGGTAAACGAGAAACGGCGTCCTGCAGGACTTGTTCCATAAGCCTCTCGTCCCTTACTCCCGTGGCAAAGGCTACCACTAGCCTGGTTGCCGGATCGATCACCTCAGCCTGCCAGAGTTGCTCGCGCTTACTGCCAGCGAAGCCCCAGCGCTCATCGGCTTGCAAGCTGGTACTGGCCAGCTGTTGGACCCGCTGGTCGTGGAACCGCAAGGACGGATTCGCTGGATCGGCGTGCACTCCTAACCGTGAAGCCAGTCGCCGGATCGCTTCTGGGGTGACGCCTGTGAGTCGACCCGAAGCGAAAACGTGCTCTACGGGCCCAACGAAGCCGCTCTTGTCCGCCCTTGGGGTACCCCTGATGGAGGTGCCTTCAGCGAGTTGTAAGGACGGATTCGCTGGATCGGCGATAGCGCTAGCTTTGCTCTCTCTGATCTTGCTATTCCACACCCGAAGAGTCCGCCCTTATGGGGTGTTCTTACGTTCGCTGAACTCGCTCTGGCAATTCAGGCAGCGTATCCAGCGAATCCGTCCTTAGTAACGGATCCGGTCTGGTCCGTAGCTCTTGCGGGTCCAGCGAACCCGTCCTTCTCCGAGGTTGCCTTGTCCTGCCCGGCCGTAACTGGGGCACTCATGATTGGTGCAGGCTAAACTTGCTATGGGAGGTCGGTCTCTATTTTTCACATGGTGCAGGATGCACCAGGACGGGCCTCCCCCCTTCGGGGGGTAGAGATAATTTCACGTTACGACCGCTGATCGGGAGTTCAAGTATTTTTTGAGGAGCCAGCTCACCGGCACTAGGGTCCAGGATCGGTGACGCTGTGCACTTTTGACGGCGGCGCAAAACCGCGCACTGGCTCGAACGTGGATTCCCGGCCCCTCGAATCGGCGCGCCCGGGCCGAGTTTCCGTCTAACACCTCCACGATCTCGATGGTGTCGCCGGCCGGTGCCGTGCCACTCCGACCGTTCGCCATGTACCCGGCCTCCTCGAGTCGTCTGATCCGATCCCGGTAGCGTTGTCCCTCCGCACTACGAGGACGTGTATCTGGAGGGATATGCTCGCCAGCCACCAACACCAGTTGCCAGGGCACGAAGATCTCAGGTCCTGGCCCCCCTGGATTCTCGGGTCGCAGGTTGTTTGGGATGCGTCCGTCTCGTCCCCGGCCAGCACTTGGCCCCCAGCTCAGCGCCGCCTCGTGTCCATCGATAGTCCGGTGCAGGTCGTCCCAAGTAACGGAGAGTGGTCCCACGTGGTACATGGTACATCCCTGCCCAGCTGCACAGCCCACCCGATAGCCTCCAAGCGGCTGCTCGTCCCCGACCCTTCCACCAGAACGGGGGGCCCAAGCAGAACTTCGCTACCATTGACAACCTCGAGCGTGCCGAATCGGTCCAACTGCGACACCAGTATCGCCAGGGCTAAAGATCCTGTCGACCACAGAGTGGAACACGTGGGCTGCGGCATAGCCGAGGTCGATCAGGTCTCACAGCACCACCAACTAGGTGCAGCCGTCGTTGACGAACGGCTTCATCGAGTTGGTGGTCGCAAACCCGACAACGGCAACCTCGCCACAGAGACTCGCCTAGGGTGATTGTAACCGACCACGCGGATGTCCCCCCGGTCGAGAGCAGGGGCGAGTACAGGCTGGATGGCGGCTGGATCGTCGGCTGCGAGCAGGATACCATCGATCTCATCTCCAGCGATCACAATTCTCGATCACAATAGATCTAGCTGTTGATGTTCGCCTCGGTCAACCCATCTGCCCGGTGACGTCGCCGAGTCCCTCAATGGCCTGTTTCATACTGAAGGCAGTAGCGCTGAAGCAGCCAACACCGACGAGACTTTACAATCAAGGGCAAAGCCCGGAAGGAAACACGATCTGTCTCGCGGTCGAAGTCTACGCTGAGACCAAAAAATCTGTCAATGACCAACCAAATAGAGTATGAGCTTGCGTGAGGATTTGTGGCTCTGCTAGACTCCGCGGGGACACAAGCGCGGGCGAAATCGCAGGGAACCGATCTCGAGAATCAGGGAGGGAATGTGGCAGCCAATGCGACTTTGGAACAGCGGCTCGGAGTTCAGGGGCGGAGTCTCGATGAGGTCAAGGAGGCCCTCACCAGGCAGGCCATCGAGACACCCTCCTGGGGCTACGGCGACTCGGGGACCCGCTTCAAGACCTTCTCCTGGCCAGGAGCCGCCCGCACAATCGAGGAGAAGTTCGACGACGCCGCCGTAGTGCATGACCTCACGGGGGTGGCACCCTCGGTTGCCCTCCACATCCCCTGGGATAAGACCGACGACTACGACACCCTAAAACGCTACGCTGCCGACCGGGGCATGCGCATCGGTGCCATCAACCCCAACGTGTTTCAGGACGAGGACTATCGCCTCGGCTCACTCGGGCACCCCAGAGCTGACGTCCGGCACCAGGCCTTAGGGCACCTCCTCGAGTGCGTTGAGATCATGGGTAAAACAGGATCAACCAACCTCAGCCTGTGGTTCGCCGACGGCACCAACTACGCTGGTCAGGACGACATCCGGCGCCGCAAACGCACCTTCCTCGAAGGCCTCGCTACGATCCATGAGGCCCTCCCTGACAGCAGCCGCATGCTGGTCGAGTATAAGCTCTTCGAGCCAGGCTTCTACCACACCGACCTCGCCGATTGGGGCATGGCCTACGCCATGTGCCTGAACCTCGGGCCCAAGGCCGAGGTTCTCGTCGACATGGGCCACCACGCCCAAGGAACTAACATCGAACACATCGTCGCTTTCCTGCTCGACGAAGGGCGCCTAGGCGGTTTCCACTTCAACAACCGCAAATACGCCGACGATGATCTCATCGTCGGCACCGTCAGCCCCTTCGAGCTGTTCTGTATCTACCACGAACTCGTCAAGGCCGAACGCTCCAGTGAGCCCGAACTGCGAGCCCACGTCGGGCGCGTCGCCTACATGATCGACCAGAGCCACAATATCGAAGGTAAGGTGGGGGCCATGGTGCTGAGCGTCCTCAATTGCCAAACCGCCTACGCCAAGGCCCTCATGGTTGACCAGGACAGACTCGCTGTGCACCAAGCCGCTGGTGACGTGCTAGCCGCCCACAGGACCTTGCTGGATGCCTTCGAACTCGACGTACGACCACTACTAGCCGAGGTCCGCGAGGAGCAGGACCGGCACCCGGACCCGATGCGGGCGCTGAAGGAGAGCAGATACGAGGAGCGAATCGCCGAAGAGCGCGGCAGCAATGCGGCGGGGAGTGGCTATCCGACGTAGAGGTGTCCAGCAGGCAATCGATCGACCTCCAGTCGCACCGCCTCCATCGCAGGGTGCCGCTTAAGCAGAGGACTCTTCCTACCCGAGTAATGGAAGTCGGCAAGCCGAAGTCTCGCTCGAACGAGACCTGCCCCTGATCGGCAAGTCGAGGCGGGCGCTCTTGAAGCATAGCCCGCGAACTCTCGGAAGATCAGGGCCGAGATCCATAGGCAAGCTAACAAGGACCGGCACTGGTCGATACCGGGCATCCCGCCGAATCGACCGCTCATACCCCCAAGTCCCCCTCAAAGCTAATGATGACCGTCCTCTCCACCTCCAAGCTGTAGACTGCTTCAACTCCACCACCCTAGGGAGGGATCATGAGCGACCCCAACCCCAAGCGCACCGTCGCCGAGCTCAAGGACCTTCGCGCGCGCACCGCCGACGAGAGCGGTGCTTGGCGCGTCGCCTGGAGCGACACTTGGCTCGAGGCCCGAGCCTGGCTGCGCGAGAAGACCGACGCCCTCGGCCTCGAGACCCACATGGACGCTGCTGGCAACGTGTGGCACACACTGTCTGGCGAGAGCGACCGAGAACTCCTCCTCGGCGGGCACATGGACTCTGTACCGGGTGGAGGCTGGCTCGATGGCTGCCTCAATCTCCTCGCCGGGCTCGAGTCGGTCCGCCGCATCAAGGAGCAGTACAGCGGCAGACCACCCGTCACCGTGCGCCTCGTCGACTGGGCCGATGAAGAGGGTGCCCGGTTTGGCCGCAGCATGCTTGGCTCGAGCGCCTGTAGCGGCAGCCTCGTCCCTGACGAAGAACGGGGACGCAGCGACAAGGATGGTGTCCTCATCGAAGATGCCCTAGTGCGCTGCGGCGTCGACCTTGACCGCATGCTCGAGTCGGGCCGCGAACTCGAGAAGGCTGCAGCCTACCTGGAACTGCACATCGAGCAGGGGCCGGTGCTCGAGGGTCTCAGGCTACCGCTGGGGGTGGTACAGGGCACCTTCGGGGTGGAGCGCCATGGCATCCACTTCCGCGGCCAAGCCAACCACTCCGGTTCCACCCCCATGGACCGGCGCCGCGACGCCTTCCTCGCAGCGGCTCGAATGAGCCCCGAGATCTACGCTATCACCGGTCGGCACGGCGGGGTATGCACCATCGGCAGTTGCATCACCCAGCCCGGCATTGTCACCTCGGTGGTCGAGGAGTGTGATATCACCCTGGACCAGCGACACCTCAACGCTAGGGCGCTATCTACCATGCTCTCCGAGGCGCAGGAGGCGAGCCAACGCTTCGCCGTTGAAGGCGACGTCGAGGTCTCCTGGAGCCACCTGTGGAGCATCGCTCCTATCTTATTTCACCCGGAACTGATCGAGCTGTGCGATGAGGTCATTCGAGAGACCACCGGTGCCTCCCACCAGCTGCCGAGCGGCCCCCTGCACGACGCAGCCGAGGTCGCCCGCATCGGTGTCCCCACAGTGATGATGTTTGTCCAGAGCCTCCGCGGAATCTCGCACAACAAAATTGAGGACACGAGCGTTGAACACATCGAGCAGTCCGTGATCGCGCTCGATAGACTCGCGGAGAAGACGATGGGGTGGATCATCGACCAAGAGTGATAGAGGAGCGCCTATGAGCCGTTCCATCGTCGCCATCAGTCACGACTTCTTCGATGAGATCGTCTATTGAAAGTTGCAGCACGAATACCCCGAGGCGACCGCCAGAACGGTGTTCAGGCTGTTCGGCCACAGCTCGGAGGCCCTCGGCCTGGACGATGAGCACTCCCGAGACCATCACTGGGGGAGAGTCTTCACAGAGCAGCGGGAAGAGATCCTGCAGATGCCGGGGGCGAATATGCCCGAGACCTTCCAGGGCCGAGAGTTGGGAAAACGGGATCTACTCTGGCACGCTCTCTACGGGTCCTGATCCTCTCCCAGGGTCGCCTCTCTAAGGCGCCGGTAGGCCTCGGTGCCTTTGAGTTCCTCTCGGTCCTTGATGAAGTCCCAGGGAGTGTTGCCCTTCGCATCGTGCAGCGTGGGGTCTGCACCAAAGTCTAGTAACGTCTCAATCGCAAGCTCGCAGCCACCTGCAGCCGCATAGTGCAGGGGGGTCTCGCCCCAGGTAGCCGAATAGTGCTCCCAGTTCTGATCCTCCCAAACGTGAGTCCGAGCGTTCACATCGGCCCCGGCCTCGAGCAGGAGGGTGAGGCCGGCGACTTCTTCAGCGGGGGGAACGCGGTGGCACCAGCTTTCCTCATCGGGGGCCTTGAACAGCATGGCCCGGGCAGCCGCGCTGTGCAGGGGGGAGGAGGTCAGAATCCCCTCCCCCCCCACCACGAAGGTTTGGTCTGGGGGGACATTCACATCCGACCCAGCATCTAGCAGGACTTGAATGACAGCGGGATCACCGCTGAACCAAGCTGCACTGTGCAGGGGGGTGTCAGTGAATCCTCGGTGAGCACTCACGTCCGCTCCGGCCTCGAGCAGGAGGTGGAGAATCTCGATGTTGCCGATCGTGGCCGCCTCGTGCAGGGGGGTAGTGGGGTGGTAGCCGTTGTTGTTCCAAGCACTCACGTCCGCTCCGGCCTCGAGCAGGAGCACGACATTCTTGGGGTTCCCGCTTCTGACTGCATAGTGCAGGGGGGTATGGCTAAAGTCTCCTTTGACATTCACATCTGCCCCATGCTCGATCAGGAGGGCAACGATGGCGGGGTCGCCGCTCGCCGCCCAGTGCAGGGGGGCATCAATATTAATAGCGTTTGCATCCGCCCCAGCAGATAGACAACCCCTCACATCTTCCGGGGTGGCCACCTCGAAGAACTTCATCATCCAACTCCACTGCCCCCACTGGTCACAGTCCGCCGCCCAGGCCGAGGATGGATTCGCTGGAAGCGCCAGCAACACCAACAGGCCCACCACTAACACTCGCTGTGACATTCCTCACTCTACCCCGAAGGGAGCCCGGTCCCGGTGACCACCCCTACCTTCCGGCTCTCGAGCACCCCCACCCTGATCGCCCAGCGCCTGGTCCCCGGCAGCCTCCAGCTCTCCTTTGACCTCCAGCGCCGCTCGGTCTGCACCTTCCGGCTGCTGCCGGTGAGTGGGACAGGCCTCGAGATCGGTCAGCCGGTCAGGGGGACCGTCGATTCGGACGTCACCGACCTGCTCGAGGGCGGCGAGCAGAACGACTATTCGGGAACGATTAAGCGGCTACTACCCTGAGCCTGCCTGGCTCCGACGTATGACCCACTGGTGCCGCTATCAGTTAGGGATGGGGGGACCTACGCCCCTAAGCGAGCCACCCCGCGTGGCGACGCTCTCTTCACCACCCTCTCCTTAGCCCGAGCGCTGCAGCTGACAATCCAGCTCGCTTTCATGCTCGACCAGACTACCTCCCTTACGACAAGTGGTCTCTCGCCTTTTTCAAACACCTCCCCCGGATGTACGACCGGCTTGGCGAACTGGTCGGGGAAGCCCTAACCCCCTCGACCTCGTGTCAGTGCAAGCTAGAACTGCTCGACCGGATGTCGGATGTACTCGACAGGACTACGATCGAGGACAACATCACCCCCCGCTCACGGGGTCACCCACTTCGGGCTACCGGTTGATGGAGCACGCCTATAAGGCGCTTCTCAACCGAGTGCCCAGGGAGATCAGGAGGGTGATGCCCCCCTGTGACCAGGTTCCCTAGAACGCTTTGTGGTCGACCACACCACGGGCATCAACATGGAGGCCTGGCACGCCGACCCGAACCTGAGTTCGTAAGGGGATGATCGCACTGCAGGCTCACCCTCCTGCCACAACAGAGTGCTGAGGTAAGTTAGAACGACCAGCGAGTCCTTTATGTCGGGGTTGATCTCGAGCCGATACCGGCAGTGTCCAGAAAACTTCTAGTGAACCCCGATCCCCTGCCATGTCCTCCCGTGTTCTCCCCTATTCGGCAGATGCCCACCCTACATGGAGATCCCGAGGGGTCCACGAGTCAGTTGAAAGTCGTCCTGGCCCCGCCCGCTCAGTTTGGGAACGGTCCGCCCGGCGAGGGTATCGAGGACAAGGTGGAGGAGTCGCACCGCGTCCTCGTCCGAGTTGCTCTCGAGAAGGAGGTCAAGGTCCGCACCACTGCGCTCATACATCACCGGATCCGAAGTGACCTGCAGGAGGGGCAACAGCGGATGGGTCTGCTGGGAATGGTCGGCGACGGCACCGAGGATTACCTCCACACCGGTAGCGCCCAGGCCAGTGGTGGTCTCTACCCAGTGGGCTGTCGGGGCCTCCATAATGTGTAGACCGGGACTCCCGAAGGATTGCCCGTGCGCCAAAGTCGCTGCAATGGGCGGTTCAACCATAGTGGCGCCGAGGAAGGTCCGGTCCGCCAGAAGTTCGGTGGTCTCTGGGATCACTACCGTTCCACCGGAGGCCACCACGGACCGGGTGAGCAGTGCCAAGCTGCGGGCTGTCTCGGGAGTCGGGAGACCGGAGGTGAGCAGGCCGAGTGCCACGGGCCTCTCACCCCTAAGTTCCTCGGGCACAACCTCCTCACGGGCCACCCGCTCAGCGAACCAAGCCCGGACCTTGCTCGCCACCGCGTCGATGCCTCCGTCAAGCTGGATGCTGGCCCAACCATAGAGATCGGGGTCGAGCCCTCGAACGGCGAGCTGGCTCCGCCAAAAGTCGTTGTGGGTGACCTCGCAGCCGTGCTCGAGCAGTAGGGCCTTGGCCACCGAGGGATGGGTGAGATAGCCGAGCAGGGTACGGAAGTGGAGTTCGCGTACACCGGTGACACCGCATCCCTCCGTATGAACGAGGGCGATGAATCGCGCGACCCCGCCACGCCGAATCTGTTCTCGGTTCAGGCGGTCGGCGATCATGCGAGCGACCTGCCCGGCACAGAGGCTGGTCGGCAGGATAAGATCCACCCGTTCCCGCGGCTCGGTGCGGGCGATGTTGAGATCCCGAAGCAGCTCCTCGGGTACGGACACCTCACCCCGGAGCGCCAGAGGCTCCCCACGTAAAGGTGTCCTTGCTCGCAGCATCGGGAGCGCCCGGCCATCGCTCTGCGGCCAGTCACGCCAGATCTGCACCTGGGCATGACCAGCCCGCTCGCCCACGCTGCGGCGGCCCGAGGCCACCTCGAGGGCAAGTTCAAAGGTGCGCTCACCCAGGGTATTCATGGGGACACCGTCCAGGTAAGCACCCGCGTTGACATCCATGTCCGAGGACAAGAGTTCATAGCGACCGCTGGTAGTCACGATCTTGACGGTTGGAACGAAGGGGAAGTTGGTGATCGAACCGTTGCCGGTCACGAAGAAGATCAGGTTGCAACCCGACGCGACCTGCCCGGCTATGCTCTCGAGGTCGTTGCCGGGGCTATCCATGAAGTAATACCCCGGTTCCGTCATGCGTTCCCCGTAGTCGATGACCACGTCGAGGCGGACCTCAGAGTGCTTCTTCATGGCTGCCCCGATAGATTTAAGGACAATATTGTAGAGTCCACGGAGCTTGTTGCCGCCCGAGGGGTTGCCCTCGGCGGTCGCCCCATGCCAAGCAGCTCTCTCCTTGAATCTCTCTACTGCCTCCAGGAAAGCGCGGGCGGTTGGCAGATCGCGTACACGCTGCAGCACGTACGCCTCGGCACCAATCAACTCGTCAGTCTCCGCCAGATTAGCGGTGCCGCCGTGGCGAATAATCTCGCGCGCGACCCACGACGCCAGTGGGTTTCCAGAGACACCTGAGAAGGCATCAGAGCCACCGCACTGCAGGGCAAGCTTAAGGTGCAAGATGGGCACCGGTGTGGCTGCTGTGGCATTCACCGCCTCGAGCCAACCCCTCACTGTGGCCTCGCCCCGATCGAGATCCTCCTCGAAACCCCTCCCGATCGTCAGAAACCGGTGCAGCACCTCACTCAGGGGATAATCGTTCTCCTCCATATAGCGGCGCAACCGCTCGCCAGTGACGACTTCGGTCCCCCGGTCCACGATCAGCACGGCCCCGACGTTGGGGTGGACTACGAAACCGGCGAGGGTGCGCAGGAGCAGCCCCAGGTTGTTAGGCGTCCGCCGGTCACCTCCCTCGGTATGGGAAACGGCAACGACCTCATCGACATTGTCCAAAGCACCTGCAACCCCTCTTAAGCGCGCCTCAAGCTGCCGGACGTAGCTCCCGGCGAGCGAGGTGACGGCGAGTAGTACAATGGTGTTTCGGGTGCCGACGCCGCGGCCAGCAGAGCGCGGGTAGCCGAGGAAGGTGCGCACACGGCTACTGCGGTGGACCTGTGCGGCCGGTGTGACCGTTCCCTCGTCGAGTCTGAAGGAGACGATCTCATCTTTGAAGTTCGGAATTTCCTAGTTTAAGGTCGTTATTTAATCACTCTTACTGACATACTTACGGGGCACACCTGTCTTACGATATGATACTTTCTGTCTCGACATTTTAAGCTCCGGCTTGGGCTAGAAAGGAAAGACGTTGTGGGACGCCAAACACAGACTCTGCGGGTATTGCGTTTGTTGGTATTGGTGGGTCTGTACGCTAGTGTGCAGGCTCAAATGCAGGTGTTCGGTGATTGGGTGGTTCTTCTACGGACCGACCCTATCACGGACGACATCACCACGTTTGTGTATGCCCCGGCTTGGGATAATCCAGACCGTAATGAAGGTTCGCTCATGGTGAGGTGTCGAGACGAGGTTCTTGAGATCTACTTTAACTTAGGTGGTTTCGCCGAATTAGAGAGGGACTCCCTTCGGGTAACTCCGATTTATCGCCTGGACAAAGAGGAACCAGTAACTGTGCGTGGTGGTGGTGTGTCGACCAGCGGGGAAGCGTTCTTCTTCCCCGCTGACGGTGAGGAGGAGCTACTCGGCGGCTTCCGACGAGCCTCCAACTTCGTGTTCAGAATTGAGAATCGCCGCAACGACCTGCTCACGTATCAGGTCTCGCTTGATGGGTTCGCTGAAGCCTATGAATATGCCGCCTTAGGGGCTTGTGAAGAGTAGTAGTGTAACTCTTACTCTTCAAGTATGAGCGGGTAGGGATCATTCACCTTGGGCAATGCCCGATTGAGGTTACGCTGAAAGGAATCCCAATTAGGCGAGGCTCGCATCAGCGCAATTACGGCTGCTAAATGCTCTTTCAGCTTCGGATGCCCTAAGTCTGGGGTGAACCACTGATGGTGCGTACTCCCTCTTCTTCCAGTGGGTAAAGTTGGGTTAATCCGCTTGAGTTCTTCTAGCACCCCAGGGGCAATACGGGCGTAGACGAAATCATTGGTGTAGTGCCCAATGACCTGAGGTCGTTTCTTGCCTTTGGGACCATCCCACCCTTTTAGACGGAAGATCTGCTCATAGAACTCGTAGGGAAAGGTCTTGGTCCAAGGTTGAAGTTCTCTGGCAATGAACTTCTCTAGGATTGTCGCAAGGGCGCGTTGCTCTCTAAGCTCTTGATAACCGGTTGCTTCATCGACTAAAGAAATGATGCCTACTCTGGCTAGGCCGCGGATGAGGACTTCTGCGCGCACGGCCATGTGCTGCTGCGATGGCAACAAAGCTCCTGCGTCGCGGGCCTCCAAGTAAACTTCGCAAACCCCTGGAAGCAACGTGGCTAGATAGCCATATCCCTTTCGTCCTTCTGTTGTCTGGAATGGAATAGGAGTTGTCGACACCAACAATTCACGTGAGACAAAGGGCTCAAGGTTCTTTGGAGCCAAAAATACGGGGGGGTTGTCGACACCCCCAGTTCCAGCTTTTGGGCTCCGTGATCGACCAATGGCCTGCAAAAAACCACCTTGACTCAGGACTCTCGTTTCATCCTCTAGTACATAACAAGGGATTTCAACGTTCCCTATCACCAGCGGCTTATCCGGGGTACCAGCAATGACCTTGAGTGGGTTTCTCTTACTCATGCCTTTACTCCCAACCCGTGATTGATAGTGATGTTAAAGGCTTCGTCGCGGTCGACCTTGCGAAGGTTGTAACGGTAACAAAACTCGTCCACGTAGCGCTGTAGGCGTCTCCGACTGACACTGTGGAATTGCCCGAACATGCCACGCTTCAGGAGGGCCCAGAAGCCCTCAATCGTATTGGTGTGGAGGTTGCCTTCCACATACCAGTCTTGGTGTTTGATGACGGCATGCGGTAACACCTTTGACATACCGATGTAACCCTTGTATTCATCGGTGATTAACCCCGCCCGCTCAGTATCGACGCGCTCACGAACAAAAGCCCGTAGGTGGTAACTCTTCATCTTGTCCTTATCAACAGCCTTGGCGGTGACTCTGCCCCCACGTTCGGCTGCACCAACCACAGGAGCTTTTTTGGTACCGCGTCCACGTGTATGCCGCCCGCTTGGGCCGTCACCCTTGGTTCCCCGCCTGGGTTTCCCGCCAAGGAAGGTTTCGTCCATTTCGACTATGCCGCTAAGCAACTGACGCTGTTCGACTTGGGACATAGCCTTGCGAATCTGCATGGCAATGCGCCAAGCTGTGTTCTTGTTCACATCCAGGTCACGGGAAAGCTGAAGGGCCGAGAGCCCCTTCTTGGCATTCAACATCAGCATGACTGCCAAGAACCACTTTTGAAGTGGCAAATGGGTGTGATGAAAGATTGTTCTAACTGTTACACTGAATGAAGTCTTGCAGTTATAACAGCGGTGCCGACGCTGGCTACGGGCAGTGTTTGTGGAACTGCAGTAGGGACAAACAGGCGTATCGCCCCAACGTGCCTTCTCAAGATATGCAATGCAGTCTTCTTGGGTTGGAAACTGCTCAAAGATATGTATAATGTTCATGGCACTCCGTCCTATCTTGGGATATCAACCTCACAGACTGATTATCTCATAGATGGGACGGAATGTCAAGACCTTAAACTAGGAAATTCCGTTGAAGTTTGGGCTTGCCGGAAGCACCGCATCAAGGGAGCGATCTGCCAAGGCCTCGAGCATCCCCGCGTTGCAGATGTAGCCACCTGCCCCAATGTCCCGGGTCGCCCGCCCGAACGGCAAGCCCCAGGAGAGTAGCAATTCCCCTTTGAATATCGCCCGGACGGCGAAACGGTGTCCCTCCAGGATAGTGCTGTCCAGGACCAACTCCCGACCCTCAAACATGAGCCGATCACCCACCTCAAGCCGACGGGAAGCGATGGCTACATTATCTCTCACAGTAGGAAGGCGTCCGACCTGTTCGAACTCGAACAGCCGGGGTTTCCCGCTCCCTATCTCACGTCGAGCAACCATCAGGGGTGCTGTACCCCCTGGGTGTTTAGCCGGATCGCGTAGAGCGAGGTGCTGGCGGTGATGAACAGTCGATCCTTGTTCGGGCCGCCGAAGGTGCAGTTGGCATTTAGTTCCGGCACCATGATCTTGCCGAGGTGATCGCCCCCAGGACTATAGACCTGGATCGAGTCTAGACTGCTGGTGAAGATATTGCCGTGGTGATCGATCCGAAAGCCATCGGAGCAACCGGGGTTGATCTCCGCGAAGATGCGGCCATTGGCGAGTCCTGTTCCATCTACGACATTGTAGGCAAAGATATGATGCCAGCCGCTCTCGTCGTGCGAGATAGCGGTGTCGCTCACGTAGAGGATGCTCTCGTCGAGGTTGAAGGCGAGCCCGTTCGGCTTGTCGCGGTCATCGGCGACCGCATCAAGCTGGCCAGTCTCGGGATCGAGACGGAAGACGTAGCAGCGCTCCTGCTCCTGCTCCGCCGGGTAGCCCTCGAAATCGCTCAGGATGCCATAAGGCGGGTCAGTGAACCAGATGGTACCATCGCTCTTAACCACCAAGTCATTCGGGGAATTGAGCCGCTTGCCCCTATAACTATCGGCTAGGACTGTCACGGTGCCGTCCTCCTCGGTACGGATCACGCGCCGCCCGCCGTGCTCACAACTGAGGAGTCGGCCCTGATGATCTCGGGTGTGACCATTGGTAAAGTTGGCTGGCTGCTTGTACACAGTTACCCCGTCAATCTCCGACCAGCGCATCATCCGGTTATTGTGGATGTCGCTCCACAGCAGAAACTCGCCCTCGGCAAAATAGACCGGACCCTCAGCCCAGATAGTTCCCGTGCCGAGCCGTTCGAGCCTCGAGTCAGGGCGCAGCAGCGCGTCAAAGCGTGCGTCGAAGCTTTCGAATCGTGTTTCGACCTCCATGAAAGACCTCCGCCGTAACCAGAGAGTTTAAGACCACCAGGATATCAGGGTCTACCCAGGGAGCGAGCGCCTGGAACCAGCCCGACACCGGGCAGGATTTATTTGGACTCAGGGAGCAAGATGTGGAATCCGCCCTCATCCCACCCCCCCAAGCGGGTAGTCTGGAAAGCGGTGCTCTCGTCCCTCCGCAACCCCCAACTGCTCCGCCCGGTCTGGCGGCTGGCGCTGCCAGTGATCCTAACCAACCTGCTGATGGCGCTAGTCAACATCGCCGACGTGTTCATGGTGGGGCGCCTAGGGCCAATCGAGATCGCCGCGGTCGGCATGAGTTCCACCGTGCGACTGCTAGTGATCATCTTCGCATTCTCAGTCACCGCCGGCGCCATGGCACTAGTGGCCCAGGCCAAGGGTGCACGCGACCCTTCCCGGCTCAGCTTCGTGGCCAGGCAGTCGATATCGCTAACGCTTGTGCTGGCACTGATGCTGAGCCTCGTCGGCTGGGTACTAGCCGAACCAACCTTGCGGTTCCTCAACGGCGACGGCGAACCCCTCGCTGTCAGGTTGGGCACGAAATACCTTCAGCTACTCTTCGCAGGCACGGTGTTCCTCGCTGGCAACTGGCTGGTGAGCAGCCTGATGCAGGGGGCGGGCGACACCGTCACCCCGCTCTTCTTAAGTGGGGCTATCAACGTGCTCAACATCCTCTTCAATTATCTGCTAATCTTCGGCCCCGGCCCCTTCCCAGGACTGGGGGTCACCGGTGCAGCACTGGGCACCATCCTGGCACGTATGCTGGGGGTAGTAGCTGGACTAGTCCTCTTCTACTCGGGCCGTAACGTCGTCCATATCCTTCCAGGGAGCTACCTCCCCAACTGGCGGATGTTCCGCGACATCCTCTCAATCGGCATCCCCTCGGCACTCCAGGGGATGGTGCGCAATACCTCGCAACTGCTAGTGATCCGCATCGTCACCTCGACAGCAGCGGGAAGTTACGGGGCTGCGGCCCTAGCCATCGGCCTGCAGATCGAATCGCTGGCCTTCATGCCGGGGCTAGCCATCAGCATCGCAGCCACCAATCTGGTGGGGCAGTCTCTAGGCGCCTGGCAGGTTGATGATGCGCGGCGCTGGGGCGACGCCGCCAGCCTGCTGGGGATGATAGTGATGTCGATCATCGGCGTTTTGCTAGTGCTCTTCGCCCCCAGTCTAGTGAGATTATTCGACCCTAGCGCCCACCCTACGGTGGTGGCTGCCGGAACCTCGTACATCCGTATCGTTTCGCTGAGCCTTCCCGTGCTAGCCCTGTCAATGGTATACAACGGTGCCCTGCGCGGAGCAGGAGACACCACCCCAGGCCTCTTCGGAAACCTGCTCGGACGCTGGCTCACAGGAGTGCCGACCTCCTACCTGCTCGCGGTGGTGCTCGGCATGGGACCTGCAGGGGTATGGTGGGGCCTAGTAGCAGGTACCGCTGTGGCGGGCATCTACGTGCTGATTCGCTGGCAGGGAGGGCGCTGGGCTGACGTGGCTTTGCGCAAGACCGACCTGTACCGACGGCATCTCGTCAACCTGCCTGAGGAAACCCGGGAACGCTATCTGCGCGAGATCCGCACCTCCCTAATGGCACGACCGGGTGCCACCGAACATATCGAGGAGGCCAACGTGCGCTACCAGCTAGGCCAGAGCGGGTCCGTCCGCATCCACTTCACGGCCCAGGACTATCAGGTGGCTCAGGACGAAGGAGGCGAGGACAGACCGATCCCCGGCCCGAACGAAGCTCCCCGCTCCTAGCAACAGATGCGAGGGAAGGCAATCCGCCTCCCCACTGGATTGAGAAAGTGTCCTGATTCGAAATCCGGTCGTAGTGTAAGATTGTCTCTACCCCCCGAAGGAAGTCGGGCCAGTTCTGCTGGGTCAGCTATGAACTCTAGGATAGGAAGTATAGAATCACCCCGTTTGCCACCTGAAAAGCACCCCCGAGTAGATCAGGTTGAAGGCAGCAATCTTGAGGTTTACCCGCGTTCAAAGTCGGACCCAAGGCTGGGGTCCCCCCTTGGGGGTACGGACTCAAG
>Ga0209544_1002484_pt1 | contig 16484 bp, 16 predicted proteins | sample MesohylPK_FD_187297 | JGI IMG/M metagenome (GOLD analysis project Ga0209544, IMG submission 187297) | Host-associated microbial community of the marine sponge Aplysina aerophoba from Gulf of Piran - sponge mesohyl, lysed by proteinase K... | ecosystem: Host-associated > Porifera > Sponge >...
TGGCCCCGCCGTACCAGAAGGGAATGGGAACCGCCGGATGGGGGCGAATGGTGGCGTTGTCGAATCGGTAGTGCTCGTCTTGGTAGGTGACGTGGTCCTCGGAGAGCATCTTGGCCAGGATGCGGGCATTGGACTCAACCAACTCCGGCCGGAACACGCCGGTAATCCCCACGGCTTCGAATTCGAAGTCATAGCCACCGGCTCCCCAGGCGGTGATCAGGCGACCACTGCCGACCAGTGAATCGACCGAGGCAAGGATGGCCGCCACCACCAGTGGATGCCGGTAGGGAATCAGGGTGCCGGTGCCCAGCATGATCGACGAAGTGACAGCGCCCACCGAGGTCAACACCGTCAGCGGTTCCAAGAAGGCGCGATTAGGCGCTTCGAATTCTCCATGTGGCTCGAACATCAGGTGGTCTCGCACCCAGAGGGAGTCGAAACCCAATTCTTCCGCTCGCCTTGCACCATCCCAAAGCATGTCTCGGTCGGTATGACGACCGAAATGGGGCAGCAACAGTCCGAATTCCATGGTTCAACTCCTCTTGGTGGCGTCGGGAATGGCTTGGCGACCGAAGCCAGGCGTCCCCACTACTTCTCCGTCGACATAGACATCGGCGCCCCGCACCAACGTGCGTTGCACCGCGCCCCGAATGGTTCGCCCATGGTATGGTGTCCAGTCGATTTTGGAGAGCACCGACTCGTTGGTGATGGTCCACTCCCGATCAGGATCAACCAAAACCAGGTCGGCATCGGCGCCCGGCTCTATCCGGCCCTTTCCGGATAAGCCAAACAGACGAGCGGGGGCGCCCGCCACCACCTCCACCAACCGGCCCAGGGAGATTCGGCCCTGATGGTGGGCGTCGATCAGCAGGGGCAATTGATATTGGATGCCGGGCGTTCCGGTGTGGGCTGCCCACATGTCCTGGTAACCCACATCCTTTTCCTCCCTGGTATGGGGGGCGTGATCGGAAGCCACCATGTCGATCGAGCCGTCTCTCAACGCTTGCCAAACTGCCTTCTGATGGTGAGCGGGAACCCAATATGAAAGGACATACGGGCCTAGTTCCTGCACCAACTCCCAGGTGGCGAGAAACAGTCCCCAGTGGTTGACTTCACAAGTCACCTTGACTCCCCGCCGGCGCGCCGCGCGGATCATCTCCACCTGACGGCTGGTAGTGGTATGGACGATGTGCAGACGGCATCCGGTGGCCTCCGCCAGGCGAAGCAGCAACGAGGTAGCGGTGTCCCACAACAACCCATCCCCGGTCGCCAGAGTGCGTGCATAGGCCTGGGGGCTCCGATCCCCCTCGGCCCAGAAGCGTTGCTCCACGACTTCCTCGATACGTTGATCATGGGGATGCACCATTAGAGGCAGGCCCGTTGCAGCCACGGCCTGCATGGCCTCCAGCAGGTGTCCGTGGTCGTGAACTCCTATGGCCGCCGGATGGGGATAGGAGCGGCCGGTGTCGGCCACCATGTAGATCTTGTAGGCGGCTATCCCCTGCTCAGCCATGATGGCGATCTGGTCGGTCTGCTTGGCAGCCGGGTTGTGGTTGTAATCCACCAGGCTCTTTCTGTCATACAACTCCAGGGCAGATTCGAGGTCGGAGGCAGTCATGGTGGGCGGCTTCACATTGGGCATCCCGAACAATGTCGTGTAGCCACCGGCTGCCGCTGCCTTGGTGGCGGTCTCGATGTCCTCCTTGTGGGTGTAGCCGGGTTCCCGCAGGTGGACATGGACATCGACCCCACCCGGGAGAGCCCACAATCCGTTTGCTTCCACTACCTCCGCAGAAGGGGGAGGCACGATTGCCCCTGGTATGGTCACCCCTGAAATACGCTCGCCCGCTACCAGAATGTCCACCTTCTGCAGAGAACCGTTGCTAACCACCGAGGCGCCTCTGATGACTCTGGTTGTGTTCATTCGACCTCCTCGATAACCATGTGCTCTTCTCGGCCTGCAAATGTCTCGACAGCCCGAATCGGGGCTGCCGTCAAACCTCGTCGAAACCAATCCACCATTTGGGGGATGATTGTCTTGCCATATTGCCGGTAGGCGGCGTAGTGGGTCGTTTGCCGCTGGATGATCAGCCTCTTGGGAGGACCGGCCCGCTCATAGAGGGCTTCGGCATGCTCGGTGGGAGTGACCGGATCGTTCTCCACCGCCACTATGAGCATTGGGCGGGGCGTGATCCGATCCACCACTTCAATGGGTTGGTAAGCCATGATCCCCTCCGCTGCTGCCAAAGGCAACCGGGTTGGAACCCGGGAGTCCACATCTCTTTTGATCGAGGTGGTCCGCCGTTCGGGGGTAGGGATCATGATCTCTTGAGGCCGGACGAGTTCCCCCTGTCCGGTGGCGACCCGCTTGGCCCGGTCGGCTTCCAGACGAGCCAGAAACTCGTACCACTCATGGACCCGTCGCATTCTCCTCAACCAGTCGCGACCGTCGGCGACCGGGACCTGGGAAACCACACACTTCACTCGAGGATCGGCCGCTGCCAGAGACACCGCGTTGCCGCCTCCCGTCCCTCCCGAACCGAACACTCCGATCCGATCGGCGTTCACCTCCGGCCGGGTGGTGAGATAGGTCACGGAATTTATCAGATCCTCAAGCTGGCGAGTCGGGGAGAATGCCAGCGGGTCGCCTCCCGAATCCCCGAATCCCCGGTAGTCGATAATCAGGACAGCCATACCGGCCGCCACGAAGGCTTCATGGTAGGGTCCATACAGCCGGGCGGTGCGCAATCCCATCCAGCCAGGACCCTGCACTATCGCCGGGCCCGGTTCGTTGCGGCTGGGATCCGGCAGGTAGAGAGTCCCCACCACCCGCTCCCCCCCGCTGTAGAAGGCAACGTGTTGTTCCCTCATCTATTCCTCCCGTCCCCTGCACCGTTGCAGCCGTTGGCAGCGGCAATCTCTCGTTCCATCGACTCCAGCACCTCCATGAGATGTTCTTCCAAGAAGAGGGCAGCTTCGTCAGCGTCGCGCTTGGCGAGGCTGCCCAGCAACTCCCGGTGCCAGCCGGGACAGAATCGCTTCTTCAGCAGATAGCGACTGACCTCGGCGCGAAGCGCCATGATGGTATCCACCACTCGGACCCCGTTCCCGATGGTGTACAGACGCCGGTAGAAGGCGCACCGGCGTTGAATCCACTCTTCCCCCTCCTCGGCGTTCTCGCAGTCCTCCGCAAATCCAGCCAGTTCCACAAGGTCTGACGCAGTGGCGGCCGCCACGGACCGGCGCAGGGCGAAACACTCCACCACCACTCGCAACTCGTACAACTCCCGCAGTTCGGCAGGTGAAAGCTCCCGTACCGTGGCGCCCCGATGGGGAATATTGACCACCAGACCCTCGGAGTCGAGTTGACGTAAGGCGGCTCTGATCGGCATGCGGCTCACCATCAACAAGTCTGCCAATTGGTCCTGGGGCAGGCGCTCACCGGGACTGAACACCCCGGTGATGATCGCTTCCCGGAGCACTCCCGTGACCATGTCCTCGGCCGTGCGGTAACGCTGTCGCGCCTCCGCCACCCACGGTTCCAGCCTGCTCACATCCATCAGTTCTCTTCTCCTCTCAACATCCGCCACACCCGTTCCGGTGTGAGGGGTAGCCGGTCCGGCCAGCGGCCCACGGCCCGTCCCACCGCCGCCGCCGCAGCCCCTCCGATGGGGTTGAGGGTGCCCTCTCCGCCTCCTTTGGCGCCATAAGGACCCACACCGTCGCCCCGCTCGGCAACGATTGTGACTATCTCTGGGGGCATGTCCTTAGCGCGGGGAACCCGGTACTCCACCAGGTTGGGATTGACCAGTTGCGGTCCGTCGTACACCAACTCCTCGAAGAATGCCGCCCCCAGACCCTGGGTGGCCGCTCCCACATCCTGACCCTTCAGCATCTCGGGGTGGATGGCATGGCCGACATCAGCTACCGTCACCAGCCGGAGCAGGGAGACTTGCCCGGTGTCGGGATCGATACTCACCTTTACCCCGGAGACACCGATCTCCCAGAAGGGCGGCAATTCCTGCAACTCCCCCACCCTCCGAACCACCCCCGTGGCCGCTAGTTCTCCCAGGTTTCCACCGAACCACCCCCGGACCACCTCACCGAAGGAAACGTCGCCCCACGGGCCGACCACCATTCCCTCAGCCGCTTTGATTTCAGTGAGCGGACCTCCCTTCACTTCAGCCGCCGCCATCTCCAGACGCGACAGCAGTTCCGCACACGCCCGTTGGATGGCCAGCCCGGTGAGAGTGGTGGTGCGACTGGCTCCCGATGTGCGTTCATACGGAGTGGCATGGGTGTCGGATTGGGCGATAGCCACCTGTTCCAGGGGGACTCCCAACTCACGGGACGCGATGAGGGCAAGGGCCGTCCGACTTCCCTGACCCATCTCTGAAGAACCCGTGGACACCAGCACCGAACCATCGGGGAGAATCTTGACCGCGGCAGTGGAGACCGGATATGCCCCGGCGTCGGAGGCGGTCACCCCGAACCCGATTCCCTGGCCTTCCTGGCAGGGAGCCTCCCAGCCCAGCCCCTCCAGCAGCAGGTCGAGGTCGGCCGCGAGATCGGCGTCCATGGGACGCTTGCCCGGATAGTGGCGCTCGCCGGGTGGTATGAGATTGCGGCGGCGCAGTTGCGCCGGGTCGATCCCCAGTTGCTGGGCCGCCTGATCCATGTTGAGCTCCGACGCCAGGCTGACCTGCGGCGCCCCGAATCCCCGATAGGAGGAGGAAGGCACCGTGTTGGTGTAGACAGCCCTACCTCTCACCCGGACGTTTTGGTTCCTGTAGGGGCCGAAGCTGCGGTTGGACGCCTTGGACAGGACCAAGGGGCCATTGTCGGCGTAGGCACCCGTGTCAAGAGTCAGGCTGACGTCCCGGGCCAGGAGCCGTCCGCCCGAATCGAACCCCGAGCGAATAGTCACCCGAGCCGAGTCGGCGCGGGTGGTGAGCATTGCCCCGGTGGCGTCGAACTCCACCTTCACCGCTCGCCCGGTGTACCAGGCCCCCACCGCCGCCAGGGGCTCCACTTTGGTGTAGGACTTGGTGCCGTAGCCACCTCCAACATAGGGAGATGTGACCCGCACATGGCTGAGTGGCAGGGAAAACACCCTGGCCAGGTCGTCGCGGACCATGAAAGGATGCTGGGCGGTGGTGATCACCTTCAGATACCCGTCCTCGAAGTCGGCGAGGGCGTTGTAAGGCTCCATGGCGTAGCCGTACAGCATGGGATAGTCGGTGCAGGTTTCCACTATCAGATCGGCCCGAGCGAGAGCCTGATCCACATTCCCCCAGGACAGTTCCACCCGATGACAGACGTTGTCGGAGCGAGGCTCGGAATGGGCCTCCTCGAAGGAGCGATCGCCCACACCGTAGTCCTGGGCGTGCAACAAGGGAGCACCCTCGGCCAATGCCTGCTCAGGATCCATGACGGCTGGAAGATCCTGATAGGAGACCTCTACCAGTTCGGCGCCGTCCGAAGCGGCGTAGCGGTCCTCCGCCAGCACCAGCGCCACCGGTTCGCCCATATACCGGACCTTGCCCAAGGCAAGAATGGGATGATCGGGGATGATGTGGCCGTAGCGGGGAAACAGAGGGGAGAGGTCATCGCCGGTGACCACGGCCACCACCCCTTCTAGCCGCAAGGCCCGGGAAGTGTCGATAATCCCCAGCATGGCATGGGCCCGTTCGGATCGCACCAGCGCTGAATAGAGCATTCCCCGCCTCCGCACGTCCACCGCATAACGGGCTTTGCCAGTAACTTTGGGCACCGCGTCCAATCGAGGGGGAGAGATCATCAGGGCTCGGCTCGCAGTCGTCCGGCAGCGTCCAGCACCGCGTCGACAATGGGAGCGTAACCGGTGCACCGGCAAAGGTTGCCGTCCAGGTATTCGACAACCTCGTCCCGGGTGGGGTCGGGTGAGCGGTCCAGCAAATGCTTCGCCATCATGATGAAGCCGGGGGTGCAGAAGCCGCATTGCAGGGCAAAGTGATCCACGAAAGCCTGCTGCAGCGGATGGAGTTGTTCGCCCTCTGCCAAACCCTCGATAGTCGATACCCGCCTTCCGTCCGCATCTGCCGCCAGGTATGTACAGGAGGACACCGGTTGCCCGTCAACCAGAACGGTGCACACCCCGCACACCTGCATCTCGCAACTCAGCTTTACTCCGAACAGGTCCAAGCGGTCCCGCAGCATCTCGGCCAGGGTCATCCTCACCGGCACCGACAGGAACACCTCCCGATCGTTGATCACCGGAGCAATCTCCACTACGTCCGCTCCAATCACTCCCCACGCTCCAAACGGCCGATCGCCCGGCGTAGGTACACCTCCACAAGGTGTCGCTTGTACTCCTCGGAGCCGGTGAGGTCGGGAACCACCTCCACTCGGGCGGCGACCTCGGCTACGTCAAGGGCGGAGAGCGAACCCACTTCAAAGGCCTGGGGGCTCAGACCCACCGCCCCCACCACCACGGAGACGTGGGAATTCACCGACAGAGCCACTCCCAGCGCCGGTCGCTCAGCGGTCTGATGTTTGACATACACGAAACGGACATCGGGGCGAATCGGAACATGAATCCGGGTGAGCAACTCCCCAGGCTCCAAAGCAGTCGAATAGGGACCGACCACGAAGTCCCTCACTGCCATTCGGCGGCGGCCTTGCGGGGAGGCGATCTCCACCTCCCCTTCCTGAGCGATCAACGCCGCCGCCACGTCGGACCGGGGCTCCGCGAAACAGAGGTTGCCGGCCAGGGTGCCGGTGGCTCGCACCCGGGGGTTTCCCACCCGTTGAAGCACCCCGGCCAACCCCGGTAGCCGGGCTCCTACGATGGGGTGGTCGGCCGCCTGGGTATGAGTCACCAGCGCCCCGATTGTTACCTCGCCGGAGGACTCCTCCACCGAACCGAGACCCTCGATTCCCTTGAGATCTACCAGATGGGTGGGGCGCAGCAATCCTTCTCTCATGGCCAGCAGCAACTCGGTGCCTCCCGCATAGGCCAAGCGGTCGTAGTTCAACCAGCCGACGGCCTCGGAAACCGAACGGGGCCGCAGCAGTCGGAAAGCAGGAAGGACGCCCACGCTAGGCCGCCTTCACTACATGGGAGCAGAATTCGTCGAGAACGGTGTCGGCCTTGTGCCTGATGAGCGAAGCGCCCAGAGTCGCCACCCGTCCGGTGACCTCGTAACGACCCTCCAACCGCACCATCGTGGCACCCTCTTCGGTGTCGAACAGACGGAGAGCCAGATTCACCTTTATCCGGGAACGGACTTGGCGGTCTTCTCCCTCTGCCTCCAGCACCACCTTCGACTCCTCCTCCATCTCCTTTATGCGTATCGTCAGATCGGCCCGCAGGCGGAATGGGCCTACCCGGTCGGAAAGCACCGCCCGGTAATTCGAAAGGTGAGCAAGTTCCTCTACCTCACCCACCAGGCTCACCCAACCGGCCACCTTTTCCACATCCAACAAAGACCCCCACACCTGGGGGCGGCTCAGATCGATCACCACCTCGCGGCGGAACTGGTGAGTGGGCATTAGAACAGTGGCTCGAGCAACAGTCCCCAGTGAATGGGCGAACTCAGAATGAAGTTGATCATGAACCAGATCACGCCGGTGGTGACTATGGCCGCGATCACCGAGGTCCGCCACTTCTCCCTCCCGAACCATCTCATTAGGACCAGGACGTACAGCGGCACAGCCACCAGGTTGAGCCCACCCAGCCAGGCCACCGCCAGGAATCCGAACAGCGACAGCAGCAGGGCCCGCTCCCGTCGAGCCTGGACCTCCTCCGACTCGACCTCGATCGCGTCCTGCTCATCGGTCTCCTCTTCCTGGCTGGCGTCAAAGTGGATCAGTTCTTCACTGATGAAATACCCCCATCGGGAACGCAGCACCGGCGTTTTGGCTACCACCAGGAAAATCAACACCAGAGCCACGGTCCCCCAGCCCACCACCTGAGGAAACAGACGGCCTTCGTTGGCGGGGAAGGTGTAGGAGTAAAGAGTGGCGAGCAGCATCACGGCCCCGATAAACGCCACCAACCCCATCTCGGCGGGGGCAATAACCACCTCCGCCTCGGCGGCCATCTTCTTGCGCCGACGGGCTACCGACCAGATCGACCCGACCAGAAGGGTGGCGGTCACCGCCAGCAAGACCAGGGAGATGGGCCGGGTCAGGAACACCAACAATCCCTGGTCGAAAAGGTTCATGGAAAGATGGAAGGAACGCTCGGCTTCTGCCCCCAGCAGCAGACCCAGTATGAGCGGCACCACCGGCATCCGGTGGATCTTCATGTAATAGCCCAAAATTCCGAACCCCACCGTGAACATCACATCCACAAACTGCCGCTCCAGTCCGAACGAACCCACCAGGGCCAACACCGCCACGATCGGCGCCAGAAGCGACGGGCGCACTTTGGTGACCGGCACCAGCCAGCGGGAAGCGGCTATTCCGATCGCCGAGGTCACCCAGGAGGCTGCAAGGATCACGATGATGGCAATCCAAACGATGTCGGGCCGTTCCCGCAGCAGATTGGGTCCGGGCACTACCCCATACAGCACCATGGCGCCCAGGATGATCGCCCAGTCGGAGGATCCGGGCAGCCCGAAAGCCAGCGTCGGGAGAGCGGCTCCGGCGTCCTTTCCGTCGTTGGCGGCCTCGGGCGCCAGCACTCCCCTGGGATCTCCCCGTCCGAATTTGCCGTCCTTAGTGGTATGCATGGCCTGGTAATAGGCCATGAAAGAGGCAACCGTGCCGCCCACCGCCGGGACGATCCCCAGCCCTGTGCCCACCAGGGCGCTTCGGATCAGAAGAAACGGCTTCTTTATCACGTACCACATGCCCTGCCAGACCTGGGAACGGTCAAGTGGCATGTCCCCAACCCTGGAGATGGGGCGGTTTTGCTTCAGCAGTCGCACCACCTCCGAGATAGCGAACAGCCCGATCAATACCGCAATCACGTCAACCCCGTCAATCAGGCTCAAAGTGTTGAATACATAACGCTGTCCCCACGATCCCAGTCCCACGAAGGCCAGCATGACTCCCACCCCCCCAGCTATCAAGCCCTTGATGAGTGAACCTCGAGAGGCCGCGGCGATGGCGGCCAGGCCCATCAAGGCCAGCAGCATGAACTCGGGATAGGAGAAAGAGAGAATGAGGAATCTGACGGCCGGTAGCAACACCACCAGCACGACGACCCCCACCAGGGAACCCAGCGAAGACGCCATAGCCGAGATTCCCAGGGCAAAGCCGGCCTTACCCTGGCGGGATAATTGGTACCCGTCGAAGGTGGTGGCCGCGTTGGGAGCGGTACCCGGAGTGTTCAGCAGGATGGCCGTGATGGAACCCGCGAAAGTCTGCCCGGACAGGGCGGCCGTGAACAGGACGATCGCTTCGGAAATGTCAATCCCGAAGGTGAGGGGGATCATCAGGGCGATTCCCACCGACCCGCTCAAGCCGGGAAGGATGCCGAAGATAAGACCGTTGAGTGTTCCCAACAAAAAGAACAGCAGCAACGGCCAACTGAGCAATAGGTCGGCGGCGGAGGTCAGTCCCTCAAGAAGCGTCATTTATTTTCTAAGTCTTGTGTCATGAGGTGTGGAGAAGACGGCCGAGTCCAGCCCGGCCATCTCCTCGGTAACACCTCTACTTCGTTTTTCGGTTATCCCTCGGAGCGCAGTTGCGCCACCAGATCGGGATCGAGGGACTTCATGGTGTCGACCTGGGCGGCCATCACGTTCTTGGCGGACTCGGAGCCACGCGGGATGATGGGACGTCCGGCCTCCTCAGACCAGGCGGCGAAATCATCCGACATCATGGCGGTGATCAAAGTCCGCTTCCAGTATTCGGCTACTTCGTCGTCCAAGCCGGGCGGCATCACCACCGCACGCAACTCGGTCACCGAACCAGCAGCCTCCGGATACCCAACATCAGCAATGCTGGGAACATCAGCCAACCACGTCAACGCCTCAGGACGCTGATCCTCGGTACCCAAGAACAACAACGCCCGCAAATCACCAGAATCCATGAAACCAACCAGATCGGTAGTCCCATAAACGATGTAATCAACATCACCCCGGATCAAAGCAGTCGCCGCCTCCTCAGAACCCTCCGCACCGAAGTTGATCTGAGCATCCAAGCCCAACGCACCGGTAGCCACCACATTGGCGATCGAAGACGACGAGCCACGCTCCACCGTCAACGAATTCAACCCCGAAGCACCCATCAAATCATCAATCGACTGATAAGGACCATCAGCAGCCACATACAACACGTAGGCATTCTCCTCAATGGAACCCAACACCGTGAACTCACCAGTCGACCACGGAGAAATCTCCGGATTGATCAACTCCTGAGCAATAGCAGCCGGCATCGGCAGAATACCCATCGTGTGACCATCAGGATCACCATTGAACATCGCCGCAACACCCTGCTGGATCGGAGTGATGTTCTCCACCACCACCGTCACACCATCAGGCAGGAAACCACCCTCAGACAAAACCTGAGCCAAACCCCGACTGTAAGTATCAAAACCACCACCAGGGTTATAAGGCACAATCCACGTCACATCACCACTCGGCTCCCAACCCATCTCTTCTGCAGGGGCAGGCTCCTCAGCCGGTTCCTCGGCGGGTTCCTCCGCCGGAGTCTCCGCCGGCGCGGCGGTGGTTGCGGGAGCCTGAGTGGTTTCAGCGACTTCGTCATCATCGCCACAGGCAGCCGTGACCAATGCCAAGGCCATCAACATGACCAAGGCCGATAGCCAAGATCTCTTTCTCACTTTATTCTCCTTCACTCGGTTGCTCGTCTTCCTTCTTTTCCAACTCAAAGGCCGTCGGCCCGGCCAGAATCAAATTGGCTATTGTATCCTATTTGCCGGTCCCAATACGCAAAAAGGCCCACTTACTTTGAAATCCGGGAATCATAAGCCCGGAGGGGACCGGCCGTCGGCGCCGACACGATCAGCACGGCTGCTACGGCCGTGAACCCCACCGAGAGGGGCGCCACCAGCACCGTCATCCCCAACAGGATGGGCGCCAACAGTTTCCCGAAGTTCTTTATGGCGCCATTGGCGGCTACCAGACTGGCTCGGTGCTCGGGGTCGGTTGCCGACGCCAAGTAGGCGTTGACGAACGTTCCCAAGACCCCGTCGGCCAGCCCGTAGACCACTGCCACCGTCATCAGAATCCAGATCTGGGCCACAAAGGCCATCACCACCAATCCCAAGCCCTGTACCACCAATCCCGCAATCACCCACCGCGATGCCGGCCCGAGTCGGGCGAGGGTTCCGCTGATGGCCGCTCCGAAGGTCCCACACAACGCGGCCGTACCAAGTATCAAACCGGCCTGGGCGGCAGTCATCCCCCGGGAGATCACCAGCAGAAGCGGGAGGTAAGACAGAAGTGCGAATTTCACGAAGAACCGCAGGAAGCCCACATAGTGGAGTGCCAGTATGCCTGGGGATCGGGCCGAGCGCCACAACCACCGCATGCCTCCCAAACCGCCGTGCTTGCCCAGCGGCACCCAGTCCCGGAAGGTCACCAGCACCACCAAGCCGATCGGAAGCGCCAAGGCCTGCAAATACCAAGGCGCCAACCAGGAGAGGCCCACCAGAATCCCGCCCAGGATGGGATATCCGCCATCGGCCACTGACATCAACACCGACCGCCGGCCCAGGGCCCCAACCAGTTTCGGACCCTTGTAGAGATCACCCAGAATGGTGATGGTGAGAGGGAAAGCAGGAGCGAATCCCAATCCCTGCATGAACCTGATCACCAACAGGGCGCCGAAGGACTCTTGCGCCACCAGAGGCAGAAACACCCCCGCCAAGCCGAATAGGCACAGGCCCGCTCCGAACACCCACCGCCTTCCGAACCGGTCGGCCAAGAAACCAGCTGGCACTGAAGCCAGGGCGGCAGGAATCAAGTAGACGCTGATGACCAGGGAGACCTCAGACTCTGAGAGGGCGAACCGCTCGGCCAGGGCCGGAAGTGCGGGAGAGATCAATTGAACACCGGTGATTACCGCCATGCCGCCCAGGTGGGCCATCCACTCAAACCTAAGAGGTGATCTGACCGGAAAAGACGACGTCACAAGGGGGACGAGACCCCGGCGCAGATAGAAAGAGCGGTGAGCGCGTAGATCTTTGCCCCATCCAGCATGTTGTCCAGATGCATGTAACCGGTCCCCTGCACAGCTGCTTTCCCCCGACTGGGCCCGAAGGTGAGGGCTGGAATGCCCACCCGGTTGTAGACGTTGGTGTCGCGCCACATCGAGACCACCGCCGACTCGGCCCGATCCGGCATCTGATGTCCCCGGACCCTGCGATGAGCATCGGTTATAGCGCCAATCAGGGGTTCTATCCCTGCTTGAGAGGCTGCGTAGCCGGGCTTGAACATGATCAGGCGGAGTTCTGCCTCCAAACCGGTGGCTGCGATGGCGCTTCTCAGCGAGGCGGTGATCTCTGAGATATCGTCCCCAGGTCGAGTCCTCACGTCCATGTACAGAGCCGTATAGGTGGAGGAGCGATTGGGCCGCCACGGAATGCCGCCTCTGATCGCTCCGATTTGGGACTTGGGGCGCATGGTGCCGCAGGGAGTCTCGATGGTCCGGGAGTTTTCATACTCGATCGCCCACTCCTCGAGGGCGCCGATCAAAGCGCCGGCCCGCACGATGGCATTGGGATGGGCAGAGAAGACGTCCGGTCTTTGAAGGCGAGGGGTGTACATGTTCCGGCCCCGCACGGTGATCTTGAAATACGCGGCGCCGCATTGAACCCATGACGCAGAGAAGTCAGTGGTCTCGGCAATTACCGCGTAATCACCGGTGTACCCGTGCTCCAGTAGCCAATTGGTACCCAAACCCTTGGATTCGTAACGATGCCCCTGGTACTCGTCCACCGGCGCCGATCCGGTCTCTCCGGCCGCCGACTTGAGCAACAGATCCCCTCGCAGCGGCGCCCCCGCCTTCTCCAGGGCCCGCCCGGCGATCATCTGCACCGACATGCAGCCTCGGTCGTTTTGGACGGTGTGCCCGTAAATCCGGTCCCCTTCCCGACGAGCGCCGACCCGATTGGGATCGGGTGCATCCATTAAGAGATCGTAATCGGGCCCTGATGCCTCGGTGTCGAGGTGGGCGTTGTAGATGAGTGACTTGCCGCCCCCCGATCCCCGAACCAACCCAACCGTGCTGGCTCGGCCCTCAACCATAGGCACCAGGTGACTCTCCATCCCGTTCTCTTGGTACCAGTCGTGCACCTGCCGGGCGGTGGGCTCCTCATTGCCCAGCGGCCCGTAGGTGTTACCCAGCCGCAGCGCCAACTCGGCGAGATCCTCACGGGATTCGTCGATGCGACTCAGTACCTCGGCCACTAGTGCAGTTGTCATACCTTCACCGCCGAGGTAGCGCGCGCCGCAGCCAACCGGAGATGGCGGACGGTCATGACCCTCTCCTGATTCTGCACGGCTAGGACAGCCTCGAACACCAGTTTGCGTAGCCGCCGACCAGAGAATCCTTCAAGTTCAGCCGCAAAGTCGGAGAGTTCGCTTCCGTTGACACCTATGCGGACAGACCGCACATTCAGTATCGAACCAAGCTCCTCAAGACTGTCTGCCAGGATCTCGCGACGGGCTTCGGTCTCCGGAAGACCCACTTCGACCACCAGATCCGTGCGGCTCATTACCGCTTCGTCGATGGCGCCTCCCAGATTGGAAGTGGCAACCAGCAACACATTGGGGTGATCGGATGCCAGTCGGTCCAGACCGTGGAGAGCAGCGTCGGTCGCTCGAATCACGTCAACAGGGTCAGTGCCTCCCATCGCCATCTGGCGGTTGACCGCCACGGAGGTCACCTCGTCGATGAGCACCACTACCGGCAGATCCTTGGAGGCCAACTCGGGAATCGACTTCTCCAGTAGATTCGCCACATTGCGCTGGCTCTCGCCCAGCATCTGGGAAGGCATGGCGTGAGCATCCACCTCTGCGAAGATGATCTCGCCAAAGTGCTGTCCCAAGCGATTGCCTAAACCCTTGGCAAGGGAGGTCTTTCCCGTCCCCGGCGGCCCGTGGAGAAGAATCAAACCGTGGAGTGGCATGCCCACCTGAGTGAACTCTGAGCGCAGCCCCAGAGCCTGGCGGGAGTAGTTGAGCAGCCTTTGCTTGACACCCTCGGGCACCACGATGCGATCCCACCATTGCTCCCAGCCCTGATTTGGAAGAACACGCCAGCGCAGGAAACCGTATCGGTCCTGGCGCAGGTCTTCCTTGGCCACACCGCCCGGTCCGGTCACTTCGGTCTACCTGCGTCCGGAGGGGGCCACTCCATGTCTTTGAGATCCGGCGCGTCCAGTTTGGGGGGTTCTTCAAAGAGATTCAACGGGTCAAGCAGAGCTCGCATCCCCATATAGAGGCTGTCGAAGTTGTGGACTCTGATGATGGCTGCTATCTCGGTGTCGGAGGCGTTGAAATGCTGGTGCCAGGCCCAGTGGTCGACCACCGCCATGTCACCCGGCCCCCAGTCGTAACGTTCGCCATCGATTACGCTGTAACCCTGACCGGTCGTGCAGTAGAGCCAGGCTTCTCCTCCATGGCGGTGTTGGGACTGGTATAGACCGGGGGCGAGTTGATGTATCACCGCGGTGAGACCACCGGTCCGGTAGCCGATACTGCGATCAATCAGAAACCCGCTGCGTGCTCCTCGGGGGGTCACGCGGAAGTTGATGTCGTCGAAGGCAGTCATGATCCGCGTCTCCGAGAAGGACTCTTGACGGCGCGCCAAACGTTCGATCCGTCGGGTGTAGGGGTCCGAACCCATCCCGGGTGAGGCCACCGCGGGAGGAGGTGGAAGTTCCTCAAAGCCTGTGTCTCCGGCTTCCTCTATGATTGCCATCCCCACCATTTCCGCCAACGGCTCGGAGCCGAAGGTCACGTAGGTTGCCGGGGTATTCCCCTCGTTCCCGTGACGATGCCAAGCCCACGCGGGGAGAAACACCGTGTCCCATGCCCTCCAGTCGTACCGGCGCCCGTTGACTTCGGTCCATCCCCGGCCGGAGGTGACAAACATGATCGCATCCCAAGAGTGACGGTGAACCGTGGAGACCGCACCCGGGGCGATCTCGTGTCGATGGGCATCCAGCACCACGCTGGGTCGGTCTCCATCTATCCCCACGAGCACTCCCCGGTCAATCCCCCGGGGAGTGGGGTGCATGACAACTTCCGAGCCCTTGACAAGATGAAGGCGGTTCTGCCGCCAGTATTCCAGTTCGTCGGATCTGCGTTTCTTCTGAACCTCGTAGTGGCTAGTGGCGGTCCGGGTTCGGGTTGTCATTTGGTACGTGCCTCTTTTTCGGGAGTCCTTTCAGATTGGATCCAATCTTAGCAGATCTGGAGGAAACGCAACCCTGCCTGTTAGATTCCAACCGACGCCGCCATGCTGTCAAGAAGCAATCCGCCGGGTGTCAGCCCCCCTTCAGGCCAGTATTCACTGGTGTCCGAAGTTCCTGCCGGTGTCGCCTTGGCCTGGCTGGCCGGACAGACAGGTCGTCGGAAAGACGGGACCATGGCTGAAGACCCCGTGTCCCAGACCAAAGACACCTTCGCCAACCTCGGGGCCGTGATCGACTCACTGGGCGCCTCACCATCTGACATCGTCTGCCTTCGCACCTACCTCACGGCGGGAACTCAAGAGGGCTTTTACCGGGGACGGGGCGAGGTGTTTTCCCAGTGGTTTCCCAATGCCGACTTTCCGGTGAACACCCTGGCGGTCGTCAGCGGACTGGCCGACCCCAGGGCTCTGGTGGAAGTCGAAGCGGTCGTTGCCCTCTCGTAGAAGAGCCATGCGCAGAGACGACTTCGAACAGGTCATAGAGCGGGCATTGTCCGAACTTCCCGAATGGGTGGCTTCTTTGATGGACAATGTGCTCGTAGTGGCGATGGATGGTCCGCCTCCCGAGGACAAGAGAGGCGATTGCGGTGAGGAGTTGCTGGGCGAGTATGTCGGCGTGTCGATTCCAGACCGCGCCGCCGACTACTGGGGAGTCCTGCCCGACGAGATCCGCATCTATCGATTGGCTCATCTGGATCTGGGACTATCCCAGACCGAGACCGAAGAAGAGATCCGCCGGACCTTCCTGCACGAACTCGGCCATTACCTGGGATTCTCCGAGAAGCGACTCCACCAACTTGGCTGGGACTAAGAGGCCGCGCGGGTAGGTGCTGACCTGCGATAATGTGCTCTTGGAGGTTGCCCGTGTTCATGATGTTGAGCAGGCATTTTGTGAAACAGGCCGGGTTCAGAGTGCTGGAGGGCGGCAATCGGGATTTCCCTACCCGCGCACCCTCTAAGCCTCAATCCACCGATTTGACCGTCCGGGGGTGGGGTGATGTGGGCTTTTTGGTTCTTCGGGTGTGGGAGGGATGGTTTCGTGCCGGGTGTGTGAGGGTTTGATGGGTGTCCGCTCGGTTTGGGGAGTGTCGGATCGGGCAGGGCGT
>Ga0209544_1002492_pt1 | contig 16456 bp, 15 predicted proteins | sample MesohylPK_FD_187297 | JGI IMG/M metagenome (GOLD analysis project Ga0209544, IMG submission 187297) | Host-associated microbial community of the marine sponge Aplysina aerophoba from Gulf of Piran - sponge mesohyl, lysed by proteinase K... | ecosystem: Host-associated > Porifera > Sponge >...
GCCAAGGCCATCAACTTCTGCCACGGACAGCACCGGTCGGTGCCGTCGCTGCGGGCCAAGACCCCGGAGCCGCTGGTGGAGATCCATCCCGAGGATGCCACCGATCTCGGCATCCTGCCGCGGGCGCCGGTACGGGTGGAGACGAAGGTCGCCGCCGTCACCATGAAGGCGCACCTGAACCCCGAGCTTCCCCGCAAGGTCGTGCGCGTCATGCACGGCTGGTGGCAGGGCTGCCCCGACCTCGGTCTGCCAGGCTATGACCCCTTCAGCGCCGAGGGCGCCAACATCAATCTCGTCATAGACAACGACGTCATCGATCCCATCACCGGCTCGGTGCCGCACCGCTCCTATCCGTGCCGACTCCGTGCCGCGGGGTAGCCCGGCGGCCGAAAGAATGCTCTCATTGTCCTGTGCGCCCGTTTTCAACGCAGTATTTGTAACACATGAGGAAAGGAGAACGTCTCGTGATGCCCCTACGGACCCCAAGGGCCGCCATGGCCGCTGCCGGGCTGTTCGCCCTGAGCCTGTTCGCCACCCAGTTGTTCCCACATACGTCGGAGGTCCACGGCCAGGAGGCCATGAAGGGCCGGCCGGCGGTCAAATACGTTGTCTCGGTGGACTATCCCGTGGACGGCAAGGACCGGTATATCGCCTGGGTGCGAAGCGTGGCCGAAGACCTCAAGGCTCCCGCTGAAGTCAGACGTATCACCTCCTACGACGACTACTACGGCGAGTCTCCGCACCGCGTCGTCGAGTTCGAGTTCGACAGCATCGAGGACGCGGGGAGGTACTGGGCGGACAAGAGGGTCCGCGCCGTGTTCAAGGATCTGACGAACTACGGGCTGAACGCGAAAGTGCAGATGTTGCTGCTACGCAGCGACTACACGCCCAAGTAGCCTCGTCGGTCAGAACGGCAGGCTGTGTTTCCTGCCCGTGTTGCAGGGTTTGCAACTGGGGACCACGTTGCCCCTGGTGGTCTTGCCGCCGCGAATGATGGGCACGAGATGATCCATCGTCAGCTCGCGGGGCGGGAACCGTTCGCCGCAGTGGGCGCACACCCCCCTGCTCGTCCGGTTCTTCCACCATTGGCTGTTGCGGAGCTCCCGGGCCTTGCGGCGTTCGCCGCGGATGTCTTCTTCGGTCACCGGAACGATGAAGGAGTCGGGGTCCGGGACCATCTCACAGCACCTTGTTCTTCAGGGTCCTGAAGTAGATGGCGAAGCCCACGGCCACGCCGAGATAGAGCACGCTGCGGGCCAGCGCCCAGCCCTCGCCGGCGCCGAAGTAGTTCGTCAGCTCCCACCCGCTGAAGAAGGTGAAGAAGACGATGGACGTCCCGATGAGTATCTTGTGGGCGGTGATCAGTCGCATGGGTCAAACGTTCCGTTAAGAGTCTAACGTCGCATGTCTATTTCTAGTAGATTTCCGGTAGTTCCAACAACCGCCAAGGAGAGACCATGTCCATGGAAGTGATTCATACCAACAAGGCGCCCGACGCCATCGGCCCGTACGAGCAGGCGATCAAGGCCAACGGGTTCGTCTACACCGCGGGACAGATCGGGCTGGAGCCGGGAACCGGCGAGCTCGTGGCGGGGGGCGTGGAAGAGCAAGCGCGCCGGGTGCTCGACAACGTCACCGCGGTGCTGGAAGCCGCCGGCTCCTCGTGGGGCCAGGTCGTCAAGACCACCATCTACCTGACCGACATGGCCAACTTCGCCGCCGTCAACACCATCTACGAAGGGTACCTGGGGTCGGCCAAGCCCGCCCGCACCACGGTGGCGGTGGCGGGGCTGCCGAAAGGGGCGCTGGTGGAAGTAGACGTGGTGGCGCTGGCCTGAGTTCACGTCTTCGGGGAACCGTCCGGGTTGAGGTAGTCCCGCCAGACGTGAGCGGCCGTGAAACCGAGGACCTTCCCCGCCTTGGTGACGTCGAGGCCTCCCCAGTGGCCTGAATAGCCTTCCTTGATTTGGGTGCCGGGGATGTATCTCCGGACCAGCTCGTCCGTGGGATCCGGATAGCGACTCGTGGGCGCGGCGATGTTTAAGACATGGTGTCCTGAAAGCGGCGCCTCCAACGCCAGCCGACAAGCCACGGCGGCGTCGCGTGCGTCCACATAGCTCCAGAACGTTCCCATCCTGACGCCGGGGTCGGCCCAGCGGCGCGGCAACTCGCCGTAGGTCGGGTCGAAGTTGACGCCGCTGAACCGGAGACTCACCACCGTGATTTCGCTGTATCGTGTGCACGAGTCGGCGAGCTGCTCCCCGAACACCTTCGAGAGCGCGTAGGGATCCTGGGGCCGGCACGGATGGGCCTCGTCCAGCGGCAGGTAGTCGGGCGCCCAGATCCGGGGGGCGTAGAGGAAACCGTAGGCGGCGATGCTCGAGGCGCACACAACGCGCGGCACCCCCAGGTCCACCGCGGCCTTGAGCACGTTGTAGGTTGCGGTGACGTTGTTGCCGAAGGTCTCGCAGTCCGGCGCCAGGTTGGGAGCCTGGTAGGCGCCGAGATGGATCACGGCGTCCGCCCCCTTGAAGGCCTCGTAGAGATCGCCCGAACGGCGCAGGTCGCAGAGCCAGGAGTCGCACAGCTTCCGTGGCGGCGGAACGACGTCCAGACTCAGCGCCTCGTAACCGTGCTCGAGAAGGTGGCCGATGGCGTGCTGTCCGAGACGGCCGCTGCCGCCGGTGACGACTACCCCGGGCATGCGGGTCTCACCCCCACGAACGAATCCAGCTTTACCAGACCCTCGGCATTCTCCTTCAACCGCAACGCCTTGGGCTCCTGGCCCGCCGCCACCGCGTCGATGGCATCCCGGATCATCCGGCGCAGCATGATGATGCCCCGGTCCGAGTTGCCCAGCCGTTCTTCCCGCTCGCCCAGCAGCCTTTGGGTGCCCTGGGTGACAATGTCTTCCTGGCGGATGTTGCCGCGAAAGGGCATTAGCGGCCGCCTGTCGTAGGGTTTGACGTCGCCCTTGGGGTTCTCCCGTTTCCGCATCTTCCCCAGCCGGTCGAAGATGTCGGGGTCGGGGCCGGTGTAGTAGTCCACGGTGAACAGCATGAAATGGTCGTCGTCGTTGGGGGTGAGGAACATGAAGTGCTCGTAGTTGGAGCCCACCTTCTCCAGCACTTCCGGCTCCACCCGCGCGTGCACGAACTCCGTATCCCCCACCTGGAGGATGCTCGGCAGCCCCAGGCTCATCTCGTCGACGAACTCGGTCCCTGCCACCCGGCCCGGCTTGGACATGACCATCTTCATGCCGTAAGGGGTCTCCACCGGCTCGTAAGCCGGCGGACTCTTGGCGCTGAAGAACGAACCGCCCCAGGTCTGCTCGCCGTAGGCGCTACGGCTGTGGAGGATCCACACGTGGCAGGGGTCGGCGCTGTTCTCGTAGAAGTTGAACCAGTTGTAGTCGAAGTACCGGGTGCTCTCCACCAGCCGTTGCCCGCCGTGGTCCACCAGCGGGGAGTAGTTGGGGAGCGGCGGCGGATCGACGGGGTCCGGGCCCATGTACGCGAAGATCAGGCCTCCCAGGCTCCTCGCCGGATAGGCCGGATGCTTCACCTTGGCGCAGAAGGCGGTCTCCGGCGGCTCGGACGGCTGCTCCAGGCAGTTGCCCGCGACGTCGTAGAGCCAGCCGTGGTAAGGGCAGCGGATGCCGCGTTCCTCGATGTCGCCGTATTCGAGCGACGACCCGCGGTGAGAGCAGCTCTGGCCGATGAGGCCCAACCGGCCCTGACCGTCACGGAAGAGCACCAGGTCCTCGCCCAGGACGCGCACCGCGTGCGGGACGTCGTGCAACTCCGCCTCGGTGCCCACCGCGAGCCAGTAGCGCCGCAGCCACTCCCCGCCCGGCGTGCCGCGCCCCACGCGCGGGATGTCCTTGTTGGTGCTTCTGAAGGCGTCCACGCTATAGCCTCGGTTCAGGCGTCCGCCCGCCGTCAGTCCAGGAGGCCGCCGCGGCTCAGTTCCCGGTGAACCGAATCCCGCGCCTCCGGCGGCAACGGTTTGGTCTCCCACTTGGGGAAGCGCTTGATGTCGAACCCGCGCATCCGGTACATCTCGGCCACCACGGCCCGGCCGTGGCGCTTGATCTGTCCGATGATGACCGCGGTGACGTCGTTGACCCGCCGCTGCAGTTGCACCGCCTGCCCGTAGTCCTCCCGCTCCAACGCTCGCCACAGTTCGACGCACAACTCGGGAAGGCAACTGGTGGGCGGATTGATCATGCCCGCCACCCCGAACGGCACCAGCCCGAAGATGTCCGCGTTGCCGGTGAACACGGACACGTCCGGCGGGAACAGCCGCACGTAGTCCAGCATGGCGCCGGCGCCGTAGGCCACCTTGATGCCGCGGATGGTGGGGATCTCTTCCTTCATGCGCTGCGCGAAGGGCGGCGCGATGGAGATGCCGGAGTACTTGGGGTTCTCGTAGATGAAGATGGGCAAGGGCACGGCGTCGGCCACCGCCCGGAAATGAGCCATGAGCTCGTACTCCGAGTGGTCGGAGTAATAATACGGCGGGATCACGCCGATGCCGTCGACGCCGTGTTCGGCGGCATGCCGCGCCAGCTCGACGGTGCTCTCCGCGTCCGCGGTCCCCACGTGCACGATGAGGGGGGCGCGCCCGGCGTTCTGGTCGACGGCGATCTCCGCGGTGCGCTTGCGCTCGGCCATGGACATGGCCGGTCCCTGCCCCGAAGACCCCAGCATGAACAGGCCCTGGACCCCGGCGCCGACGTAGAAGTTCACGAGCTTCCGGAGCATCGGCTCGTCCACCGTCCCGTCGTGCTCGAACGGCGTAATCACCGGAATGACGATGCCCTTGATCATGGTCTCAAACCTCCGTGGTCACCAGATAACCCTGGGCGTCGCCGCCGTCAAGCGCCCTTCGACTTCGCTTCGCTACGCTCAGGACGAACGGTTCAAAGCATCCCTCGACTCCGCTTCGCTGCGCTCAGGACGAACGGGTCAAGGCATCCCTCGACTTCGCTTCACTGCCCTCAGGACGAACGGGTCAAGGCGTCCCTCGACTCCGCTTCGTTGCCCTCAGGACGAACGGGGGACAAGCCCCGCAACCCATATCCACAACCGTTCGTCCTGAGCGTAGCGAAGCGAAGTCGAAGGGCGCCATACCCTTTGCTCCGACACCTTATCCTTCCGCCAGCAGGCGCATGAGCCGCCCGCAGCCGTCGATCCGCTCGCGGATGCTGATGGTCTTGAAGGCGACATAGAGCTGCGACGTCATGTTGGTGATGACCGGCAGCCCGAGGTCCGTCTCGATGTCCTCGATGACATCCATGACCGGGAAGTTGGCGCAGGGAATGTAGATGCCGTCGGCGTTGCCGGCCTCCCGCACCGCGTGCTTGGCCGCCTGATAGAGGTCCGCCGCCGACGCGATGCTCGAAGCCGTAAAGTCCGTTCCAAGAGAAACCAGAGACAGCGTCTCCAGCCCCCACGCCTTGAGATAGCTCACCACCTTCTCGTTCAGGTCGGGCGGATAGGGATCGACGACCGCCAGACGCGACACCGAAAGCTCCCTGAAGCCGTCCAGGGCGGCGGCGATGGCGGTGGTGCAGGGTACCCCGGTGATGGCCTCAAGCTCCTGGATGAGCTTCGTCTCGAATCCCTTGCCCTGGCTCAGCACGAGCGGCGCGCCGTCGTGGATGATGAAATCGCAGGAGCGCCGCTTCAACTCATGGGCGCATTCGTCCACCCGCTTCAGCGCCACCTTGTACGCCTCCTCGTTCCAGCCCCCGACCATGCACGCCACCGCGATCATGCCGACCCCGTCGGGCACGATGCGGTAGAAGTCGTAGCCGTTCAACTCGATGACAGAGGGCGAGATGTAGCCTATTCTGGCGCGGTAGCCGAACATGCGCTGCTCCTTTCGCGGAGGAGACGAGACGAACCGGACTCAACCGGCGTCGTTGAACTTGTAGAACGGCTCCACCGGATGCTCTTCGTGCGATTCGAGGAACTCCCTGACCCGCGGGAGAAGCCGCGCGTCGACCCCTCCGGCCTTCCTTCGCGGCGCGGGGGTGATCTTCCGCTTGACCTCGTTCAGCAACGCCTTTTCGTCCAGGCGCACGTGCTTCCCGCCGCGATAGAGGATCTCTCCGTCCACCATGACGGTGTCCACGGCCCCCGCCCCGCCACGGTAGATCAGCGCGTCCAACGGCGACTGATGTCTTGCAAGATACGGCTCCACGACGGGCCGCGAGTCCACCAGCACCAGGTCCGCCCGCTTTCCCGGCTCGAGGGTTCCGCTCCCGCCCCAACCCAGGATGTCCGCCCCGCCCGCCGTGGCCACCCGGAAGATGTCGGCCAGCGGCATCAGGCCCGGACCCGCGCCGGGAATACGCTGGAGGTTGGCGGCCAGGCGCATCTCCTGCAACATGTCCGGCCGGTCGTTCAGCGGGCTGCTGTCGAGCCCCATGCCCAGCCGGATCCCGGCGGCATGGAAGTGCATCAGCGGGGCGATGCCGCTACGCAGGCGCAGGTTGGAGCTCGGGTTGTGCACCACCGCGGCGCCCTTGGCGGCCGTGGTTGCGATGTCCCGACGGTTGAGCCACACGCCATGGGCCAGGCTCACATCCGGAGCGAGGAAGTCCAGATCCGCCAGCCACTGCACCGCGCTCCTGCCGTATTCCCGCAGGAAGTACGAACGCTGGTACCGGGTTTCCAGCACGTGGATCTGGATCCCCAGCCCGTGCTCGGTGGCCTCTCGCCGGATGGCGCGCAACAGCTCCTCCGTGCACCATTGGGGCCCCGCCGGGGTGAGGAACAGCCGCGCCCGGCCGCCGTCCCCGCCCAATTCTCCGGCGAGCCGGCGGGCCACCCGGAAATAGTCGTCCGGCGCCGCGGTGCGGGCCGTGCCGTAGCGCTCCATCGCCTGGTCCCGCAAAGACGCCGGCAGCGACGCCAGGAACTCCTCGTCGCCGTACACGATGTGATTGCGGTTGCGTATGTCGAGTCCGAAGGACACGCGCATGCCGGCATCGCGGTAGGCCCGCAGCCGTTCATTGACGCCGGCCTCGTAGGTGTCGGGCGAGCTGCTGGAGTTGTAGTGCAGGCACGTGGTGATGCCCGACTCGATCATGGTCTTGCAGGCGTAGAGGACGTCCAGATAGGGGTCCAGACCGGCCCGGGCGTCGCCCGCGAACCGGGAAATCTCGAAGCAGTCGTCCATGCCTCCGAGCTGAAAGTCGGTCAGCCCCTTGCCGTGCTGGTGGGCGTTGACGAAACCCGGAACCACCCAGTACCGTGACGATCCCACCACGGTGGCGTTGGGATACGACGACTTGAGGTCGCGGTACGGGCCCACCTCGACGACATCGCGCCCCGACACCGCCACGGCCCCGTCACGGATCACCCCCTGGGTGCCGTACCGCGGCTGCATGGTAACCACGAACTTGCCTCGAACGAGATAGTCCATTTGACACCCCCCGCTGTTGTGTCTCACTACGCGTGGCCATGGCGGGACCGGACGTCGGTCCGTGCCCTATTCCTCAAGTCCGAGAAACCGCAGGCAGTTGCCCGAAGACACCCACTCCCGCTCCTCGGCTGTAAGCTTCAGCTCATTGAACTCGTCGTCCGGAGACTGTTCCCGGAACATGAACGGATAGTCGGAGCCGATGACCACCTGGCTCGCCCCGACGGTGTCGATGAGATAACGCACCGTGCGGTTGTCGAAGAAGACGTCGTCGTAGAAGAGCATGCAGGCGTACTCGGAGGGCTTCCGGGGCATGAGCGCCTGGAAGTTGGGGTTCCTGTGCCAGGCGTTCTCCAGCCGAGGCAGAAGCTGGGTGAAGGTGCCGCCGCCGTGGCTGAAGCACAGCTTGAGCCGCGGGCAGGCCTCCATCAGGCCGCCGGTGATCATGCTGGCGATGCCCAGCGCGCCTTCGAGGGGAAACGCCACGATGTTCTCGATGAACGGCGGTCCCGTCACCCGGTCCATGAAGGTGGCATGCTGGGCATGCACGAAGACGGGTACGTCCAACTCCTCGGCGGCCTTGAAGAAGGGCAGGAACTCGGGCTCGCCCAGGCTCTTGCCGTTGACGTTGCTCAGCAGCTCGACGCCGTGAAGACCCAGGGACTTGACCCGCTGGAGTTCTGCCGCGGCGAGGTCCACGTCCTGCATCGGCACCGAGCCGAGGGCGTAGAAACGGTCCGGCGCCTGGTCCACCATGCGCATTTCGACCTCGTTCAGATAACGCGCAAGGTCGAGTCCGTCCCGGGGCTCGAGCCGGTAGGCCAGGAGCTCCGGCATGGGCGACAACACCTGGCGGTCCACCGCGTAGTCCGCCTCCGCCATCTCCCGCAGGCGCCGCGGCACCGACCAGCAGCGGTCCAGCACGGTACGAAAGTTCCGGCCCGCGATCATGACGTTGGCCGTCTCCGGCCCGGTGTGGTCCATGGACGGCCACCGGTTCCCGGCGGCGCGAGCGCCCACCGGAGGAAAGTGTTCGGGGACGATGTGGGTATGAACGTCGATGACCATGAAGGAAACTCCTGATTGGCGATTGACGCGCGAGTTACAAACTTCGATCCGGGAGTCGGGGTCAGGTTACGCGGCATCGGGCTGGGACGGGGCGATGATGAACAGACTCAGGAACCCGGATATCACCAGCGTCACGGCGAACAGCGCGAAGGAAAGCGTATAGCTGCCCAACCAGTCGAAGAGAAAGCCGAAGAACGGCGGCCCCAGCGCGGCGAACCCGTGGATCAACAGAAAACCGAGGCCGCGGATGCTGCCCATGGACAGCCGTCCAAAGAACCGCGCCCACATCAGGTCGGGCAGCACCATGTTACCACCGAGCCCGACCCCGTAAAAGAAGAACCCGGCGTATACCAGAGCCAGCGAGTCGGACGTGATGGCCAGGGTCAGGCCGGCCGCCTGGATCAGGAACTTGGCCAGGGTGGCCCGGCGCACATCCACGCGCTCGGCGATCAGGCCCCAGATTAGCGGCGAGCCGAGCTGGGTCAAGGCGATGATGCCCATGATCCCGGCAGCACCGTGGGGCGAGTACCCGAGGTCCGTGACATAGGGGAACACGTGCAGGTTGAGGCCGGTCACCCCGACGGAAGACACGCCGAAAACGGCGACGATGAGCCAGAAGGCGCGGGTCCGCAGTCCGGCCCTCCGGCTCCAGATCCGGTCCTCGGCGGCGGCGCGCGCAAACGGCCGCGCCGCCTCACGCTGCGCTACAACCTCGGGATGCACTCCGTCGGGATGGAGTCCCATGTCCTCGGGTGAGCGCCGGATGTAGATCAGCGCCGGGGCCACGAGCAACACGGTCAACGCACCGAAGAGTGCCCAGGTGTGACGCCAGCCCAGCGACACCAGAAGCGACGCCACCAGGAACGGCATCACGATCTTGGCGAACCCGATCCCCATGCTGGAGAACGCGATGGCGCGGCCACGCTTCTGGATGAACCACCGGCAGATCATGACGTTGATCACCATGTAACCCAGCAGGGCATCGCCCACGGTCACCAACGTCCAGCGCACCAGCACGAAGTGCCAGAAGACCTCGACCTGACTCAGGATGAGATAGCCGACCGCCGCCACCAACGCTCCCCCGGTCACGAGCCATCGGCTGCCGTGCCGGTCCACCAGCGTCCCCACGACGGGGGCCATGGACGCGCTGATGAGCCCCTCGCCAGAGCGCAGCAGCGAGAAGACGCCGCGGGACACGCCCAGGTCGGCGGTAAGGGGCTTGAGAAAGATGCTGAGGGTGCTGGCCAGGGCGAAGGAGGAGGTGACGTTGGCGATGAACCCGACGGCGACGATGTACCAGCCGTAGTAGATCCGGTCCGGTGCTTCGACGCGCCGTGTTGAACCGCCTGTGATCACCTGTCACGGGTAGCAGGGTTTACATGTGATGGGAAACGCGGCGGTAGCGCTTGCACCTCGAAAAATAGACCCGGCGGCGGGTTTGGTGTAGATTGGCGCGAACTCGCAACCCGCACCGGTCACTCCCGCGGAAGCGGGAATGACATTCGGAAGCGGAAAGGGAGACCCACATGCGTGTATTGATTACCGGCGCGGGATTGATCGGCTCCCACGTAGCCGCGGAGCTGACCTCGCGCGGCGACGAGGTGACATTCTTCGACGTGGTGGCGAAGCCGGACTACGTCCGCCACGTGACCGGCAAGGACCTGCCACTGATTCGAGGCGACATCTGCGACTTGGCCGCCCTGCTGGACGCCTTTCTGACAGTGAATCCCGAAGTCGTGATCCATCTGGCCGCGTCCGTGGGCGAAAACAACATCCCCAACCTTTACACCGGCTTCCAGGTGAATCTGGTGGCCACCCTCAACGTCGCGGAAGCGGTGCGGCTCGCTGGCGTGAGGCGGCTGGTGCACGCAAGCACCCAAGCCGTGTATCAGGATGCGGAGCCCACGGATCTGCTCCGGGAAGACTCGCCGCTGGACGGCCGCGGCCGGGTTTACAACGCCTCGAAGCTGGCATGCGAGCACGTGCTCAGGACCTTTGCGGCCCGACAGGCCTTCGAGCTGGTCATGTTGCGCTTCGCGGGGGTGTACGGGTACCGGGCGGTGGCCGGGGGCCCGGGGGTGGCGGTGCAGAAAGCCGTGTGGGCCGCCATGGCCGGGGAGGAGGCGGTGCTCAACGCCTACGAGACGGTGGACTTCGTCTACGTCAAGGACCTCGCCGACGGCATTGTGCGGGCGGTGCACACCGCTCCGCTGTCCCACGACGTCTACAACCTGGGCAGCGGCACCCTAACCACCGTGGCGGACGTGGAGGCGGCGCTGCACGCCATCTTCCCGGACATCCGCCTGCGCCGGGGCACGCTTACGCCCGCACGGCCACGCATGGACATCGCCCGGGCCGGAAGCGAACTGGGCTACGCGCCCGAGTACAAGCTCGAGGCGGGTTTGCGGGACTATATCGCCGAACTGAATCGGGAGTGAGCGCGAACTCCGGACCGGCCCCTATGTCGCCGCGACGCTCCGCGAAGCGGCGGCCTCGGTCAGCGTGGTGTTCGGGGAGACGTACTCCAGGTCGGTCAGCACCTCGATGAGGGCGGGGCCGGGCGAGGCCAGGGCCTGCTTGAGCGCGGGCAGGACCTCGTCATCGCGCGTGACCTTGAGGCCCAGGGCGCCGTAGCCGTTGCCGAGCGCGGCGAAGTCGGGGTTGACGAGGTCGGTACCGTAGTTCCTCCCCGGATACTGCGCCTCTTGGTCCATGCGGATGGTGCCGTAGGAACCGTTGGCGTACACCATCACGATGATCTTGACGCCGTACTGGCGCGCGGTGGCGAGTTCCTGACCGGTCATGAGGAAGCCGCCGTCGCCCACGTGGGCGATGACGGTGCGGTCGGGATGGGCCAAGCGGGCGGCCACCGCGGCGGGCACGCCCGGACCCATGCTGCCCAGGTTGGGAACGATGTAGGAATCGGCGTGGTCGAACTCGATGTAGCGCTGCACCCAGCCGCCGAAGCTTCCGGCGTCGTGGGTGTGGATGGTGTCCGGCGGGACCGTGGCCTTGATGTCCGCCATGACCCGTTCCATGGAGACGGCGCCGGTGGGGCGCTCGGGCGGGGTGGCGTAGCGCCGCTGTTGGGCGTGATAGTCCGCGATCCAGGCGGCGCGGGCTTCGTTGGGACCGGCGCCGTCGCACTCCAGCGCCGCCGACAGGGCCTTGCGCGGGTCCGCCAGCACGGCCATGTCCGGGCTGAAGTTCTGGCCGATGTTGCCGGCGTCGGCGTCGATCTGGATGGTCGTCAGCCCCGGGTGCGGCAGCCGGTAGCCGCCCGACACCTGCTGATTCACCCGGCAGCCGACGATGAGCAGCAGGTCGGCGTCCTCATCCACGATCCGGCGCGAGTGGTTCTTGCGGCTGCCCAGGTTGCCGACGTAGTGGGGATGCGTGTTGGGGAACGCGTCCTGGCGCTTGAAGGCGCTCAGCACCGGCATCTGGAACTTCTCGGCGAAGGCGACGAGCTCGTCCCGGGCGCGCGCGTACTGGGCGCCGGAACCCGCCAGGAGCACCGGTCTCTCGGCCCGGTTGACGCGCTCCACCATTTCGCGGACCTGCGCCGGGTCCGGGCTCGGACGGACCTCGGGATAGGGACCCACCATGGTGATGTCCGCCTCTTCCTCGAGCATGTCCCGAGGGAGGGACACCACAACCGGACCGGGACGGCCAGAGCGCGCCACGTGGAACGCCCGCGCCATGATGCGCGGCACGTCGCGCGGGTCGTTGATCTCGATGACCCACTTGGCGATGCTGCCGAAGAAGTGCGTGTAGTCGATCTCCTGGCCGGCTTCCCGGCCCCGGTGCGCCCGGGCCACCTGGCCGATGAGCAGGACCAGCGGGGTCGAGTCGTATTTGGCGAGGTGCACGCCGATGCTGGCGTTGGTGGCGCCGGGGCCGCGGGTGACGATGCACACGCCGGGCGTGCGCGTGGTCTTGCCGTAGGCCTCGGCCATGAGGCAGGCGCTGCCCTCGTGGCGGTTGGTGATGAGGGTGATCTCGGGGACGTCCCGAAGCCCGTCCAACAGGGCGATGTAACTCTCGCCCGGCACGGAGAAGGCGTGCCGCACCCCCTCGCTGCGCAAGGACCACGCCACCGCGTGGCCGCCCGACATCCTGCGGCTCTGCTTATCGACGCTCACCGGTTCACCCCCCAACGTTCCGTGAAACCAAGGCCCCCGCGGGCGCGTTGAATGCCCTACCCTATTTGACCGCGGGGGGCAAGGGAACAGCTCCGCATGGACGCCCGTCCATGCTCAATTGACTATTGATTTATCTAGTAGGAATATGCCATTTCTCGAACATTCGTCCTAGGCAACGTACCAGGTGCCACCGATCAAGGCATCCCATTGACATCCAAACTCACCCACATTCTGAGAGACGCAAAATCCGGCGACCAGGTCGCCGATCGCATCCGGGACTACGACCGCCGCTACGGCGGCGCGGAACGCGGCGGCGGGGACGAGCGCACGACGGACTACCAGAATTACGAGAACACCTATTGCGACCTCGTCACCGAGTTTGCTACCGCCTTCGGTTGACGGGATTGGGCTGACGGCGGCGTCGGTTCCCCACTATTGGAACGAATTCATGCACTCGCATCTACTCGACCGCTACATCGCATTCATGTTGCACCGCCGGTGGCTCGTCCTCGCGTCGTCCGTGGCGGTCATGCTGTTTCTGACGGCCGGTCTCCAGTTCCTCCACATCTCCAACGACTGGCGCGACATGCTGGACGAGGACAATCCTCAACTGGTTGCGTACGACGCCCTGGAAGATACCTATACGGCCACCAATGCGGCGTTGATCGCGGTGGCGCCCGAGGGGGGCTCGGTCTTCACCCGGGAGGCCCTCGGCGCCATCGAGGAGCTGACCGAGGCCGCGTGGCAGGTGCCCTGGTCCAGCCGGGTCGATTCCCTTACCAACTACAACCACAGCGAGTCGGTGGAGGACGACCTCCAGGTCGAGCGGCTCGTGGACGGCGCCGAATCGCTCAACGATGAAGACCTCGCGCGGATCAGGAAGATTGCGCTAGCCGAGCCCAGCGTCGCGGGCCGTCTCGTCTCCCACGACGGGCGCGTTGCCGGACTGGTGATCAGCTTCACCCTGCCCGAGCATTCGGACGCCGCCGAGATCCAGACTTACCACTATCTCCGCGGCCTCCTGGACAAGGCCCGTACAGCCCATCCGGATATCGCCTATCACGTTACCGGCAATGTCTTCGTGAACCAGGTCCTGACCGAGGCGGCCCAGGACGATATGGGGGTTCTCGCGCCCGCCGCCTTCCTCGTCATCGTGGCCGTCGGCGCCTTTCTTCTGCGCTCCCTGTTCGGCACGATGGGCATCGTCATTCTGCTCATTTTCGTCGTCGCCTCGACCATGGGCGTCATCGGCTGGACCGGGCTGGTGCTCAACGCCGCCAACTCCGGCATTCCCCTTATCATCATGACCCTCGCCATCTGCGACTCGGTCCACATCATCGGGACCATCAATTCCGGCATGAGCCAGGGCCTGGACCGGGACGCGGCCATCGCCGAATCGCTGCGGGACAACGCATGGCCCGTCTTCCTCACGACGGCCACGACGATGATCGGGTTCCTCAGCATGAACGCCTCGGACTCGCCGCCTTTCCGGTTACTCGGCAACCTGGTGGCCGTCGGCATGCTGGTGGCCTACGTGTATTCCATGACACTTCTGCCGGCGTTGCTGTCGGTACTGCCGCTGCGCGCGCGTGCGGCACGCGCCGGGGGTTCCGCTTTCTTCCAACGCCTCGGCGCTTTCGTGGTGGCCCGCCGCACGCTCCTGCTCTGGTCCGTAACCGCCGTGGCCGTCGCCCTGGTGGCCGGGGTGCCCCGCGTCGAGCTGACCGACAACTGGACCACTCATTTGGACAAGCGTTACGAGTTCCGGCGCGATACGGACTTCGTCATCGAGAACCTGAGCGGCGTGGAGACCCTGGAATACAGCCTGAACGCCGGGCGTGACGGCGGCATCACCGATCCCGCCTATCTGCGCAAGGTCGACGCTTTCGCCGAATGGTACCGCGCCCAGCCGGAAACGGCGCATGTCCAGGTGTTCTCGGACATCATGAAGCGCCTCAACAAGAACATGCACGGCGACGACCCGGCCTTCTACCGGCTGCCCGAAGACTCCCGGCTTGCCGCGCAGTATCTGCTGCTCTACGAGCTTTCGGTTCCCTTCGGCATGGACCTCAACAACCGCATCAACATCGCCAAGTCCGCGACGCGCATGACCGTCACGCTCCGCAGACTGAAATCCGAGGAACTACGCGCCCTCGAAGTGCGCGGTCAGGATTGGCTCCGCGGCAACGCGCCCGACTTGGCGAACGAGGCATCGGGGTACAGCCTCGTCTTCGCCCATCTGGCCATACGGAATACCCTGAGCATGTTGTGGGGGACGGTCACCGGCATGATCGTCATTTCGCTGATCCTGATCGCGATTTTCAGAAGCGTCCGCTTCGGGCTCATCAGCCTCGTGCCCAACCTCATCCCCTCGGCGATGGCCTTCGGCGTATGGGGCTACCTGTACAGCGAGGTGGGGCCGGCCGGATCTCTCGTCACCGCCATCGCCTTCGGCACCGTCGTCGACGATACGATTCACATCATGGCCAAGTATCTGAAGTCGCGCCGCGAGGGCCTTTCCTCGCCCGAAGCGGTGCGCTACGCCTTCAACTCGGTCGGTAGTGCGTGTTTCACCACGACCATGATGCTGGTGCTGGGCTTCCTGGTGTTCGCCACGTCGGGATTCGCCATCAGTTGGATGCTCGGCCTGCTGGTTGCGCTCACCCTCGGCTTCGCGCTGGTCCTCGATCTGCTGTTCCTTCCGCCCCTGCTGATGGCCATCGACCGGAAAACCTGATCCAGCGGCCGTAAGGAGGGCGTAGCGGCGATATGTCACGAGGTCCCTTGCTGTCTGGGAAAGACAGGCGAGCTTGCGCGGCTGAAGCGCGAGGGTCGACGCCGGCCACGGCCTATAGCGGCTTGCGAGCCAGGAAGCAGTACAACGGCGTGAAAATGCCCGTCTTGCCGCCCGCGACATAGGCGTCCGCGGTCCGGTCCAGGAGCCGGACGACTTCCGTGGAGCCCTTGGGAAACAGCCGCAGCGCCTCGGCAAGGTTCAAGCCCGCGATTAACACCTTGCGGCCCCATGGAAGCCTGCACAAGGCGTTGCCCAGGATTCCACGCCGACCCTCCATGGGTCGGTACCATGGTGTGGACGGCCCCTCCTTGACGTCCCGGTCCATCCCCTCGATGACCTGGAATCCCGCCGCTTCCAGGGCCTGATTCACATCCGTCATGGTGGCGATGTCCTGCAGCGCAATACCGCGCATGAGGTCCCGCTTGACGGCTTGGTGGCGGCTGTCGTTTGGATCGAACTTGTCCGTCAGACACATTTCCTGCCCCCAGAACAGTGCTCCGGGTTTCAGGATGCGGAATATCTCCTCGAACGCTCGTCGCTTGTCCGGCGCATGGCACGTTGACTCGATGGCATAGCCCCGGTCAAACGTGTTGTCTTCGATCACTCCCATGTCCATGAAACTGCACGTCACGTAGTCGACCATGCCGTCGAGCCCCGCCTCGCGGTTCAACGTTTTCGCCTTCTCCAACTGGATCGCATTGTTGTTGATCCCCACAACCCTGGCCCCGGACTCATTGACGACCCGGCGCATCGGGCCGCCGATCCCGCAACCGACGTCGACCACGGTCATGCTCTCTCGCAACTCCAGCTTGGCGATCATCAACCGCTGATGCCGGACAATGGAGTCCTCCAGGCTCTCCTGCGGTGTCAGCGGCGCAAAGTGCAGGGATTCGCTCCAACCCCACACCATGAACTCGCTGCAGAGGTCGTAGTAGTCCTTCACCGTTTCGGTATGGTCGTACCCCCTCGCGGCCTCCGGCGTCGCCCGGTCGATCCAGCCGTCGAAGTGTTG
>Ga0209544_1002501_pt1 | contig 16430 bp, 20 predicted proteins | sample MesohylPK_FD_187297 | JGI IMG/M metagenome (GOLD analysis project Ga0209544, IMG submission 187297) | Host-associated microbial community of the marine sponge Aplysina aerophoba from Gulf of Piran - sponge mesohyl, lysed by proteinase K... | ecosystem: Host-associated > Porifera > Sponge >...
AGCTCGCCCAGTGCACCCGGTCAGGCGCGAAGTTGAACCACACGACCTCGGTCCGCACCTGGGCCTGGGTCGTCACCTGCAGCGCCAGCCGGCGCCAGCCCGCCAGCAGCTCGTCATAGAGCGCAGACGGGTGGCCCGAGACCATCACCTGGCAGGGCAGACCCTTGAGCAGTTCGAGGAGCGCGACATGGTCGCCCTCCTCATACTCGAAGCGGTAGCGCTGCGACGAACGCCGGGTCGCGTGCAGATAGGGCGGATCGCTGTAGACCAGCTCCGGGCCCAGAAACGGGAACGACGCCAGGAAGGAATGGGCGCAGCCGTGCACCAACTCCACCGGGTAGTCGCAGCCAAAGGCCTCAAGCGCCCGCTCGTCGCGGTCGATCCCGATCGAGCGCATGGCCGCAGGCTTGCGCTTCATCAGCGCACCGCCCCCAAGATGGCTTTCGATATAGACAGAGTGCGGCGGCATCAGCGCGATCAGCGCCTGGCTCAGACCGGTCGTAGCCTTCGATCCGAAATACCCCACCGGCTGCCCCTCTCATGCGAGAGTGCAACCCATAGATGCGGGTGCCTATACAGTCAAGCGGGGATCAACGACGCGCCGACGGCGAGCAACATCAGCACGTACTCAGAACTAGCGGCGAGGTACCTGGGTAGTTACGATTACCTTCCGATAAGTCTTGCTGGAGGCCACGATTTCACGGCGACTGCCAAACCTCATGCCACCCTCTACAACGCACGAATGAATGCGACGACCGTCTGGATATCGCCGTATTCGGTCTTTACTGGCACGGTCTGGTAATCAAGGTTTGCCTGTAGCCTGCTGCGCGCCTCAAATGTCAGCCCGCCCGACAGCGCCACGGGGCCCATAACGGTTCCAACACCGGCAGGGATTGTCACCGTCACAGTAAAATCGAGCAGACCGGGCGTGGCGCTTGGCCGGCAATGGCCGTCATATCTTCCCCCTCTGACATCGACGCCGAAAACTTCGCCGTCACGCAGCACAAGAACCGCGTTGCCCATACCGGCGACACCTTGATAATCGACACTGTAGAAGCCTTCTTTCATCAACAGCCTCCTGTTGCATTCGGAGGCCGGCTGACGCTAAGGTCGCTCCTGTCGTGACCGCTCCCGCTTCTGGCCTCAACACCAGCGGGACACACTGGGTCCGCCTGCCAGGGCGAGCCCTTTGTGCGTCTGGGCAAGTCCTATGCGGATTCCCCGGCGAGAGTCCAGCCGGAAAATTCCTTGACTCGCGTCTGCCCATAGGCCGACCTTCCACCCGTCAATACTGTGCGCGCCCGCTCTGTCGGGTCGCCCGCTGAATAGAACAGCCTGACCCGGCAAGGGGGTTGCTCCCCGCGCTTGGCGAATAGGCGGGACTCTCACCTCGTGTGCAGTGTTGACACGGCCCGGCGCCAGCCGGCGTCCGGGAACCCGCACGGGGAGAATCCCATGAGGACGCTCGCAGCCGGCTTAGCCGCCGTCATTGGCCTTTTCACCGCAATCTCTACCCAGGCATCCGGAAACCTCCCCGATGCCTGTGCTGCGGTTTTCGACCCGCCACCGGCGCTAGTGGTATGCCCGACCCCCTACGTGCGAATGGAGCCGTCATCTTCCGATGCAGAGCCCGGCGAAGCTTGGCATTGCTGCGAAACCGGATACACCTTGCAGACGGTTTCCGGCGGCGGGTGTATGGGCGGCAGCGGCATGTTGCGCGGTTGGTCCTTGCCGGACGGCCCTTGCGTCGAGGCGACGGCCGTCAGCATCTACAAGGATCGGGTGTTGACCCTGTTCCACGAATTTCTCCAGATGAAGCAGGACGGCGTCTTCTTCACCTTGAGCCAGATTGAATTCTTCGCAGCGGGCGGGGTGGAGCTTCCGAACAGAACACGGGGCGCTCATCCGCCCGGCGGCTTCTTCGCGCGCCCGCCCGGCAGCGAATGGCTGGAGAAGGTGAACTGGTTGAAGCAGGAAGGAACCGAGCTATCCGACACATGTTTCGACATTCCGAAGGACCTCGATGAAGACGGCTTCATCTGCGGCGGAGAGCTGACCATGTTCGTCTCGGCTGCAACCGACCTCGCACACCCAAGCCACCTGGCCGATCTGGAGCGCCAATTCTGGCTTGCGAAGATCTGCTATGAGGCTCCCGCCGCCTGCGGGCTCGTGGAGTAGGCGACGGTGGCCTTGGAACCCTGCCGCGACTGCAAGACGGATATCTCGACGCGGGCGAGGATCTGCCCGCACTGCGGCCTGAACCGCCCGCATGACCTCGCCATTCAGCATTGGTTGAACGCAGTGGCGAAACACTGCTGCATCTGGGGTGTCCTTCTAACCGTGCTGGCGATCATTCTGCTCTAGGACGCACGGTCTGGGAGGACATAACACCACCGATATTCATTGCCTGTCCGTCCTGATTCGGGTAGGCTGCCCGCCAGCCGATCATCTTGGAGACAGACGGCATGAAACCCGATGCGAACACCTTGCGACAACCGCGCCCCGTGACGCTCGTTCGCTCGAGCTACCAGCCGAGCAAGGCCGATCTGGAAGAGCCTATCGACCTCCAGAAGGCGGACGGGTCCCGCCCCACGATGGACGAACTGGCGGACGCGGTTCTGTCTCCGGTGGAGGTCCGCTACAAGGATCGGCCGTAAGCCGCGTGAGTGCACACGAAACGGGCGCGATCACTATCTTCCGCTCCATGCTTTATGAGGCGCTGTCGAAGCTCCCGTCAGGCGATCTCGATGTTATGCAGGTCTCGTTAGAAGGACAGATTGCCGACTTACGGGCGTTGTGGGGCGACGACCTTTCGCCGTTTCAGCATGGAATCCTTGACTCGATGGAGCAAATTGACTTCCGGGTCCGACATAGAGACAAGTTCCGGCACAGTGACGAGTCCGGTAGAGACAAGCCCTATTTCCTCTGTCGAAAGTGCGAAACCGCCGTCCTCTTCGCCACCCTTGACGAGGTTTGCTGTCCCCAATGTAACAGCATTTATTGGCTGGAATTGGTCTTTGCTTGAAACACTCATCGACCGTTCCTCACGCCATCATCCGGCCGCCAATGGAATCAGCCTTGATTCGCGCTGTCAATCACACCGATTCCCCAAGCCCGGTCAACGAACTACCTTCGGCACTACCGTATATAATTCCCATTACCTTGGGGCACTCTGTCTGCATCGATTGCAAGACATCCGCAATTTCGTATAGACCGCTTCGGTGCATTGATCGAAGTCACGTCCATTAAGTGAAGATCAGGCATTGAAGATATCCGGATCGCCGACATCCCCCGAAAGCCCCCTTGCCCTCTCCGGGCGCGAACCGTTCGCGAGGGGCACCAAGCGGCATTGCTACGTCCACCCGGATGATCCCGATCTGTGCGTCAAGGTGGCGGTCCGTGACGATGCGGACTGTCTTCGCCAGCAAAGATGGGATCTTGAAGACAACCGGCGACTGAGGGCGCGCGGGGACTCGGTGTTCGACTGCATCCCGGCGATCGAGGGTGTCGTCGATACCGATCTGGGCCGGGGCATCGTCATGCGGCTGTGCCGGGACCATGACGGCCGCATATCCCGCAATCTCTCCCAGGTTATTCGGGAACACGGCCTGACGCCTTCGCTGGTCCGGGCGATCGACGCGTTGAAGCGGTGGCTGCGGAAGGAACGCCTGTTGACCATGGACACGGCTCCCTACAACGTCGTGGCCGTGCGTTTGGACGGTGGCGACTGGAAGCTGATGATCATCGAGGGATGGGAAAACCGCAGGTACCGGTGGCTGGCGTCGCTCCATCCTTTGGTCAAGGACCGGCTGATCGCCCGCCAACTGCGCAAGTTCGACCGGCGGGTGTCGTGCGTGGCGGAAGCGTCGCAGGGCATTTCCTGAGCGGCTTTCAGCGATGGCACGCGTGGTCCATCGCTCCAGAGGACAGTCGAGCACCGCTGGAAATGCCCGCCCTTTACATGGCCGCCCAAATCTCCGATTGTGACAGTTGCTATGGAATCGTCCCGGGCCGGAACGGAATTGCAGGGCAAAACCGTGCTTCAGGTGCTTCCGGCGCTCGAAGCGGGCGGTGCCGAACTTGGCACGCTGGACGTTGCCGCTGCCTTGCGCGGCGCTGGTGCGCGGGTGCTCGTGGCTTCGTCGGGCGGGCGGATGGCTGCGGGCCTCGGTGCAGACCATATCCGCCTGCCTGTCGACACCAAGAATCCCATCGGGCTGTGGCGAAATTCGGGCCGGCTTGGAACCCTTATCGCTCGAGAAGGCGTAGACCTCGTTCATGCCCACTCGCGCGCGCCGGCGTGGAGCGCCCGCGCGGCGGCGCGGCGCGCAAGGGTGCCATTCGTCACGACCGTCCACGGCGCCTACGGCGCCGGTAGTGCCGCCAAACGCGCCTACAACCGCGTCATGGCTTCCGGCGACCGCGTGATCGCCGTCTCCGACTTTATCGCGGAGCATGTGGAGGAGCTCTACGGCTGCCCGCGTGATCGCGTACGGGTGGTGCATCAGGGCATCGACGCGGTGGCATTCGACCCTTCCGCCGTACGCGCCCAGGAAAAGGTGAAGCTGCGCACGGCCTGGGGAATCCCGGAAGGGGCGGTTGTAGCGCTCCTGCCCGGTAGGCTGACCCGCCTCAAGGGCCATGGGGTGTTGATCGAGGCGATGCGCGGGCTTGGGGACATGAACCTTGTCGCGGTGTTCATCGGTTCCGACCGGAGCAGAGAGGCATATCGGCGCGAACTGGAGTCGCTGGCCGAGGGACTGCCGGCGCACTTTGCGGATCATACCGACAACATGGCGGTCGCCTACGCAGCCAGCGATGTTGTGGTCTCCGCTTCCATCCGTCCGGAGTCATTCGGGCGAGTGCTGGCGGAGGCGGGCGCAATGGGTCTGCCGGCCGTATCCAGCGATCTTGGCGCCGCGCGCGAAATTGTCCGTCATGGCGAAACCGGATGGCTGGTCCCGCCGGGCGATCCGGCCGCGCTCGCCGAGGGTATCCGAAAGGCGCTCTTCGCAGCCGGCCCCGCTCTCGCAGCCAGGGCGCGTGCGCATGTCCTCGCTCATTTCACGCAGGACCTGATGTGTGCGAAGACGCTTGCAGTTTATCGGGAACTGCTCTGAAAATGCGGAGAGGCCGCTGAACCGGCGCCCGGCGTCTACGCCTTCGCCTGGGCCAGAACCGCGGCAATCAGTTCGTCGTATCCGTCTACAGTCCTTTCCAGGGAGAACCGGGCGGCGAGGCCGCGCAAGGCTGACCTGTCAGCCGGGCGGGCGAGCGCCCGCAGCATCGCTTTCGCCAGCCTCTCCGGGTCGCCCATCGGCGCGAGCAAATCGGGATCATCCAGAATTTCCGAGGAACCGGCACAATCCGTCGAGACGGCGGGGCAGCCGCAGGTCAACGCTTCGACCAGCACATTGCTCAGGCCTTCGTACCGTGACGACACCACGAATAGCGCGGCCCGGGCCATGAAAGCCCAAGGGTTATCCGCCCATCCCGGCAGCGACACTCGGTCCTCAAGACCCAACGCTCGGATCCGGCTTTCCAGTTCCGCGCGATCGAAACCCTCGCCCAGGATAAGCAGCCGGCAGGGATGTTCGACGATCACGCGGCGGAACGCCTCGATCAGGGTCGGGAAGTCCTTTTGCGGCGTGAGGCGCCCGACGCCCAGCACGACGGGCGGTCCGCCGTCCCGAAACCATGGATGGTCCGGCGCGGCCTCCGCGTGTCGCGTAATCTCCGGTGCAAACGCCGGGTTGTAAATCGTCACGATTCCCACTTCCGACGACACATCGACAATGGCGGCGATGTTCTCCGACACGCCGCGGGACACCGCCACGAGACGGGCGGCCATCGGGAACAGCAACCGGCGGCGTCTGGTCGATTTTGCGCCCGGATCATCGGCGCCGCGCAGGATCGGGATGATCGGCGGGGGAGAAGACACAAGGCGCGCGGCGAAGAATGCCGCATATTCCGCCGACGCCAGGTTGGCGAAGACGATGTCCGGCCGTTCGCGCTCGAAATAGCGGGCAAGGCGCAGTGCATGGCCCAGCGAAGCTGGACGCATCAGGACCCGGGCGGAGGCTCCGAATTCACGAAACAGGCCGGCCGCGAAGCGCGCCAAACGGAAAGGCGAGGCCAGCCAAGGCCGCCAGAGCGTTTCTTGCGGGACATCGCTTCGGGTGCGCCGTATCCAGCCGAAGCGGCCGCACAGCACGATCAACCGCGCCGTCCGGGGCAATTCTCCGGGGTAAACGAAAGTCGGCGAGAAGAGCACGATATCCACGTCGTGCCCCCGTCCCGCCAGCCCGCCGGCGGTTCTGAATACGCTCCGTTCCGCCCCGCCGCCCTTGAGCTTCTGGATGAGCATCGTGATGTGGGCCATGATAACCGCGCCGCATGAATTCGTGATCCGTTTCGCGGCTGATCTTACCGCCTCGGCCGTCCGCGAGCCACGGGTTCAGGGATGCGGCAATCAATGTTTTCGTGATCGAGTTGCCGATTGAACCTACCGCCTCGTCCGTTGGCGAGAAACGGCGTTCGCAAAGCGTTGCAGGTGACGGCCAAAAGGGATGCGTGCGCGCTGTCTTGAATCCCTTGTTGATCAAGGGTTCTCACTGACCTGAGATTTTTCTTACCCCGGCGGTGTGGCGTATTTCCGCGGGTTCGGGATCAGCGAGGCTGTCGGCTGGTCGATTTCCACCCCACGCCCGGTGGCGAGTCTGTCCCGCCGCAGGATCACTCCCCGGCCCGCCCCGCGTTCCCACACGAATCAACAAGCCGGCGCGGATCGGATAGAAGGTGTCGCCATCGGGCTTTGGCCCTCGTCCCCCCCACCCCGAACGGTTGGAAGAACATGATGGCGACGGCGGAGAGGTTACCCTTTTCCTGGCGGTCTGTCGAAAGCCTGCCGGACCTTGAGCGTTTGCGTCTGGTGCTGGAGACGCTTCCGGACGAGGAGATCGTGGCGGAGCTTGAAGCCGGTCGGGGCCGGGGCCGCAACGACTACCCGGTGAGAGCGATGTGGCGGGCGCTGATCGCGGGAATCGTGTTCCAACACGCCTCGATGCAGTCGTTGCTCCGGGAGTTGGGCCGCAACCCGGCGCTTCTGGAGATGTGCGGGTTCGATCCGTTGCCGTATCAGAGCCGGCCCCGGACCCGATCCAGGGGCGAGGCCGGGCGGGGCGCCTGCGGCACCATCAAGTACCGATGTCCGCCGGCCGCCTTCGATCTCGACTGCAAGGGGCGCGGGGCTTGCCACAGGGCGGGCGGGGTGAAGCCCGGGGAGTATGGGCGCATTGTGCGCGTCGATCTCGACAGTCACGACCGGCGCATCTTCACGCCGACGCCGTGGGGCAGCCCGTCATGGCGGCGCGGCTATAACCGGCGCTCCGCGATGGAACGGATCAACGCCCGCCTCGACCGGAGCTTCAACTTCGAGACCCACTACATCCGCGGCCGCGCGAAGATGAAAACCCGCGTCTGGCGCTGGCGGTGATGATGGCGATGGCGCTCGCTCACGCGCGCGCCGGCCGCGCCGAGCGGATGCGCTCGCTGGACAGCGCGGTGCCATACCTCGACACCGGATGATCGTTTGTCAGCCTCCCGACATCGCCGAACCGACGGGCCGGCCGCCGGCAGACCGAACCTCGCGGCCGATCACCCGATAATGTTCACGTAAAGTTCCAGAAAGGCGCGGAACCCCCCGCTTCTCGACCCTCGACCGGGTCGGGCAGGCCATAGCCGCGACCCTCAAGCCAACGCCGCAGACCCCGAAAACGCCACAGCGCACAGGTCTTGTTATGAGAGAGAGAGAGAGAGAGACGGGGCTTACCGGCGCGGAATACGTTAAGGCCGAAGATTCTTCTGGACCGCGCGCCGCGAATCCGCATAGGAGTCCCTGAAACGCACAAAGGGCCAGTGCATTAACGCCAACCTTCTGTGTCCGCACCCAACCACGGAGACCGTGCGGAAGTCGCACCGCAGCCCAGATGCCGGAAATCGCGGTCGCCGTCAGCCGTCAACGGCCTCCGCATGGAGACCATAATGCGCTTTCTACCGCTCGTTGCCATCTTCGGCCTGCTGCTTTCCGGGTGCTCTTCGATCATCGAAGGCACGACGCAGGAAATCGTCATCAACACCAATCCTCCCGGTGCCGGATGCGACTTCCTACGAAAAGGCAACACGATTGCGCGTGTCGATCCAACCCCTGGCGGCACTACGATCAAGAAGACCAAGCACGACATTCGGATCGAGTGCGCCTTGGCCGGCTACCAGGATGCGAGCTACCTCAACAAGTCAGGCGCCGCCGCCGCAACCTTCGGGAATATCGTTCTGGGTGGCGGGGTAGGTTGGGCTATCGACTCGGCCTCGGGAGCGGACAACAAATACGACTCGCCTGTGAACATCACTCTGGTGCCCGAAAAGCCGAAGTGAGACGCGCCGCAACGCGCGCCCGGTCACGCCGCAATAATCCTCTTCCGGACGGGCTTCTTTCGGGGATCGAGTGCAAGACGGGCTGGATGATGGCGGAGCTGGCGGGTCTGGCGCGGCCTTGGCGGATGCGAGAACCGCCGCCCGCAGCTATCTTCCGGGCACTGTGCCGGTCGGTGCCGGCTGGAGCATTCCCTTGGCTCATAATTACGACGCTTGCCTGTTGTCTTGTCGGCCGCACATGAGCGGGCCGCTCGGGCATTGAACTCTCTCCGCCTGATCCCGTGGCGCTGGCTGCCGCGCAATGCTTGGGGGGACCGGGAGTTCTGCCAGCGGCGGTTCGTGCGCAGGCAAGGCCGGCAGCCAGACCCCGAAAGTGCGGGGCGGCTGACCGACCTGCTTTATCGGATCAAGACGGACGGCTCACTGCCGGACACGATATACCAGTTCGTCACAGACAAGGAGTTGGCAAAGCTCGATATCGAAAACCCGGTCGGGCCGGGCTATGCGCCGGAAACCTACCGGGTGCTTAGGAGCCCCGACGAGATAAGGGCGTTTGTCCCCGACCGCGTACCCTGCGTTCTGAAACCCACGCATATGGGCGGCCCGATTCTCTTCCACACCGACTTGGGCAGGGCCATCGGCCGCGACTTGCTTCGCAAATGGCTTGACAAGGACCACTGTAGAGGCACAAGGGGAGGCAATTGCCGCCACCCCCGCCCGAAGATCATCGTCGAGGAATTCCTTTCCGAGGACGGCGTGTCCGTGCCGAAGGATTACAAGTTGTTCTGCTTCCATGGCGTCCCGAAGCTGATCCAGGTGGGCGCGGATCGGTTCGGGAAGCACACGCAGAACTTCTACGACCTTGAGTGGAACCGGCTGCCGATCACCTATGGAGTCTCGACCGGGCCGGAAGACGACAAAACGCCCCGACGATTGAGGGAGAGTTTTAGGATTGTGTCGCTTCTAGCCCCGCCGTTTCCATTCGTTCGGGTGGATCTGTCCGCATGCGAGGAGGGTATAAGGATCGCCGAGTTGACATTCTGCCCGCGAGACGTGAACGACGTACTGCCCCCGCCCGCCGCCGACATAGAACTCGCAAAGCTTTTCGACCCCGGCTACCGCCTCGATGTGCAGGCCTGCGCCAAGGCGTGGAGCTGACCTACGGCACTCATCCTGGAGAAGATATCGAAATGACCAGCTTTTTGAGCACCATCATCATCTTGTTCATTAGATTCATAACGGCTCCCCTTGGTGCAGAAAGGAAGTTACGAACTTTCAGAAAAACGCTAGTGCCGCTCCGCAAGCTCATACTTACACTGTATAAGCCCGGTTCGCCCACGTTTAGGCTTTCCGGAGACTTTGAAGCGGATACGAGAGAATGGCTGGACAGCATTTCCGTCGACTGCGCGACTATGCTATGGGATATTGGCGCGAATGTCGGAGCCTATAGCTTGTATGCTGCCCTTCAGCGTAATATGCAGGTGTTGGCGTTCGAGCCTCAAGCCGCGTCTTATGCGTTGCTGAACGAGACCATAGAGCGTGTCGGAATAGACAGTAGAATCGTCGCGTATCAGATCGCCTTCGACTCAAACACAAAACTCGGAAGGCTGAACCAGGAGGATACTGGCTTCGGAGCCGGAATGCACGGCTTCAACACGGAGAAAGACCAGTTTGAGCACCCCATTGCGACGAAGTTCCGCCAAGGCGCAATCGGTTTTTCGGTGGATGATTTCGTGCAGCAATTTTCGCCGCCATTGCCGACACATGTAAAAATCGATGTGGATGGGCTGGAGCTGAGCATCTTGGAGGGGGGAGCAAAGACATTCTCCGCGCCATCCGTCCGGTCCATGATCGTCGAGCTTCAGGGCAGCGACGAGCGCCAGGCGGGGATCGTCCGGCTTATGGCCGAGTTGGGTTTCACGGCCGAGCCGAAGGCGTCGCCAAGCTATCGCAATATGATCTTCCGAAGGATGGACTAAGGCCACTATGGCGTATATCTGCTGGGTTATCGCAGAATTGAGAGGGGGAGGAGCCGAGAGGTCGGTTATCCGCAGTGTCAACGGGCTTTGCGAACGAGGACACTCTGTCGATCTGGTGCTATTCCAACCGACGAACGACTACTCGGACGGCATATCGGAGCGGGCATCGGTCTTTGTGTTGTCTCGGCGTCCCGATAGGTGGAGTCGGATAAGACGGCGGGCGTCTAACCTGTTTCGGAAGCAAAAAAAACGCTATCGTGAGTCCAGATTTTCGGATAGCACGCATTGGTCTACAGCGCGCTTGTCGCTCGTCCGATTGCCCTGCCTTTTATATCGTCTTGCAAGAATGCATCGCTGGCCGCTCCGGGACCTTGCCAGACGCCAGAGGCGGGCGGCCTTCATTCGGGCGCTTCGCCTCGGCCGGTATTTCGAGGAACGGAAGCCCGATGTCGCTTTTACCAATCTCGTAGCAGCGAACAAGGCGGGGTTCTTCGCGGCTGGGATGACACGCGATTGTCCGGAGATAATCCCGATTGCTCACAATACTGTTGAAAAACGGGAAACGGATCATTGTGTGTTTTCGGCAGCGTCCGGGGTAGTGGCAGTATCCCGTGGGGTATCAGAAAATCTTGCCACGGTGGTCGGTGTGCAGGCCGATAAAATCACGATGATATACAATCCCGTCTGCTCCCCAGATATAAGGATATTGGCAGAAAATGAGCCGGATCATCCTTGGTTTTCGGATGACGGACCTCCGGTTATTCTCGGTGTCGGGCGGCTGGTGTCGCAGAAAGACTTTTCTACGCTGATCGAGGCCTTCCGGCATGTCCGCGCAAATCGGCCCTACCGGCTGGTTATCCTTGGCGACGGTCCATTGCGCTCCACACTCGAAGCCCGCATAGCTAAGTTCGGTCTTGGCGATTGCGTATCCCTGCCGGGCTGGGTGGCGAACCCGTTCGCCTTCATGGCCCGCGCGGCGCTGTTCGTGCTCTCCTCGCGGCACGAAGGGCTCGGCAATGTTCTGGTGGAGGCGCTGGCCTGCGGCTGCCCGGCAGTCTCAACCGACTGCCCGGCCGGTCCGGCGGAAATCCTGGGGGACCCGACCCTGCTTGCCCCGGTCGGTGACGCGGAGGCGCTGGCCCGCATCATGCGGCGGGCGCTCGACGAGCCGGCGGACAAGGCCGCGCTCCGCGCCAAAGCGGCGCGGTTCTCGGTCGAACGCTCGATTGACGGCTATGAGACGCTGATAGCGGATGTTCTGGTTGGACGAACCAATCGGAGGCGGGAATGACGCCGTGTCATGCAGCGGCCGGATCGCCGGCCGATGCGGCCCTGGTGGCGCAACGAATGGACGTCAGCCCGGAGGATGTGTTTGCTTGTGCCCGGCGGCAACGGGACAGCGCGGAACATCCTTTCCGACGCGGACCAGCAACTGGGGATCGATTACGGAAGAGTGACAATTGAATTTGCAACCGTTCAACTCTAGCATCGGCCACGCTGCTGCCTCGGCAATAGGGCTCTCTGGTACCACATTCGGAGCGGTACGGCTCAGATCCCGCGGGCCGGGCGGCTCGTTTGTTTTGCACAGGAGACGGGGCTGTGGCAACCGCGGACCCGTCGCTGGTTGCCGGGAGTGTGGATGGAACCTTATACCGTCGCTTTGACGAGCTGCGGGCGCTTTGACCTTCTGGAGCGGACGCTCGGCTCCTTATTGCCGCGCCTGCAGGGTCCGGTCGCGAAGTTTGTGGTCACCGAGGACAGCGGTGATCCGGCCGTTCACGACGTGATCCGCCGCTTCTCGGGCAGCGGACTGAAATTCGAGGTGCTCGTCAACGAACAGCCGATCGGGCTCATCCGAAGCATCGACCGACTCTATTCCCGCATCGAGACCGAATGGGTCTTCCATTGCGAGGACGACTGGGAATTCTTCTCCGACGGATTCATCGAGCCCTCCTTTGCCGTCCTCAAGGAATCTGATCTCCACTCGATGGTTGGGCTCAGAATGGCCTCCGAATTCGCCCCCGGTTACATCGGACCACAGCTCACCACACACTCCGGCGTCGCATATCACGTTGCCGATCCTGCTGTGGCCCGGGCGTTTGCGGGCCTGTCCTTCAACCCGGGGTTGCGGCGCATGCGGGACTACAGGATCGTCGGACTCTATTCGGATTTCCGGGCCTGGGCCAGGGAATCCCGGGTGGCGCGATGCTATCTGGAACTCGGCTACCGGGTGGCCTATCTCGCGGAACCGGCCGTTCGGCATATCGGGGATGGACGCCATGTCCCCGACTTCGCCAAACCGCATGTCTTCCCCGATAGGTTCGTCCGCTCGATAAGAAAGCGGAGCGATCATCTGCGCTGGAAGTTCTACCCTCGTTCCAACCCCATGGTCCGCTCTCGTTGGCGCATGGAGGAAGCGAGACGGAACGGAGTGATTTCGAACCCGGACGCCGACGGCGGCGGTTCCGTCCGGGACGGATAGGCTGCAGCTTCCGTTAACTCTCCCGGTCGATTCGAACGACCATCCGCTCCGCGACCGCTGGCGTGTCCCGCTCTGTCGGGGCGGCGGCTGAACAGAACAGCCCGATACCCGGGCCCGGTTGCAGCCCGGTCGGGCTGGCGAGATTCATCATGCTGCCAGTATTCGTGATCCAACTCGACCGCCGCCTGGATCGCTGGGCGGCGATCTCCGGCAATTTGAGCGCGCTGGGCATTGTCTGCGAGCGGACCGGCGTGAGCACCCTGTTGCTCGGCGCGCTGCTTGGCCACCGATCGGCGTCATAAGCGATTGATCAGCGTTGGATCCTGAAGGATCAGGACCCGGCGCCTAACGACGGGCCCATCGTCCAGCTTCGTCCGGATCAGAACTGGCACCGGCCCGTTTCTGAAGCCAGTGCAAATCGCCTTGGAGCGATTTAATTCCGCGCCGCAGCCGATTTAGAGGTGCCCGTTCTCTGCTTCCGGAGTCTCCTCAGCCTCCGCCTGTAAAGAATGGCGTAGCGATACCAGCGGTAGTAGGACGCCACGACAGCGAAGAGGAAACCATAGCGACCCTCCAGCCAACGGCCGCGAACGACATAGCTACAGAGAAAGAAACAGGGCAGGCCCAGATACACCTTGAGCGTAATCAGCCAGGGCGGATTGGGATCCACGACCCGGGCCTGCCTGATGGCGTGATCCCTTTGCTTGCGCGAAAGGTGCCCGATATCCTCGAACGCATGGTCCAGGATCGGGCCGCGAAGGCGGCGGACACGGAGTCCCTGCGGGACGTGAAACTGGTCCTCGGCGCCATGGACGGGTAAGCGGACCTTGCGCCGATCGTAGAGCTTGACACTGCGTCGAGGCCGGGAGTTCTTCCAGATCCGGCCGGACGGATCGACGCAATGGACAGGAAGACGGAATGCATCGGCGGATGGCTCGCCGGCATGAAACAGGTCATGCATTTCCCGCGCCAGTTCTTCGGTGACGATTTCGCCGCTATCCAGATAGAGAAGCCAGTCGCGCCGACATGCGTCTTCTCCGGCGCGCGTCCGGTCTCGCGGGTCCGAACGCTTTCGTTCGATCACTCTTGCGCCCGCCGCCCTGGCCATTACGACCGTACGGTCTGTGGATCCGGAGTCAACCACCACGACCTCACGCGCAACACGCAACGCAGCCTGGACAGTCGCCTCAATCCGTGTCTCTTCATCGATAGGGCAAATGTAGCAGGATACGGGCGGCCGGGCCTCGTCAGTCTCTGATCGTCGCATGCTTCGTCTTCCCGGTAGCGGACAGGGCACTCAGCGCGATGCGAGGCACGGTCCCGGCCTGTGGAACCGCGCGACCAAAAGGATGTCCCGCGCGCCGGGCGGGAAAATGACTCTAGCCCGACCGGAGACAGTCCGATTCGGCGCGACCCGGAACCGGACAGATCGCTGAAGAATGGTTCAGTCGGGCGAGACAGAAGTCAACAGGAAGTCATGGGATGGGCGGAGGGTTCGAATGACGGTCACGCTCGCGCCGCTGTCGGCGAGGATGTGCAGACTTCGTCGCGCGCGAGATACCAGTCGATCGGCACAGCGTAGGCCCCAAGCATGCCGACCGCATCGCCGAGGCGGACACCGAGCCCGGCGAAGCCGGTCGCCGCCCTCTCCGCCATTTCCACCCCGTCGACAACGCTGTTGCCCAGCCTTGCCCAGCCGTCTGTCATCCCCTTCCGCCCCCCGTCTTCAATCCTTCCAGCGCTTGTGGAACCAGAGCCAGTCTTCCGGCGCGCTGCGGATATCGGCCTCCAGCCGCGCCGCGTAGCGCTGCACGATGCCGGCGTCGTCTTCCTCATAAGGCGGTTCGCAGAGTTTCTCGACCCGGCAGAGATAGCGGCCCCGCTCCGTCCGCCGGCAGGACAGGTAGTAGACCGGCCATCCGAGCGCGCGGCCGATGCGGTCCGGCCCAGCGAAGAAGGGCGTCTGTCGGCCACAAAACTCCACCTTGCGGCGCTCGGCAGAGCCCGGCCGCTGGTCGGCAACCAGAACGAGCACGCCGCTTTCCTGCCGACAGCGAAGCACAGTCCGGCGTACCTTCCGCAGCGGCACCAAGGTTCCGTCGAAGCGTGCCCCGATCGCCTCCAGCATGCGGTGCAGGATGTCTCCATGCGGCGGCTTGTAGACCACGAAGACCGGCGCAGGCACAGCGTCCGCCAGCGCGCCAACGGCCCAGAGCATATTGCCGTGATGGGCCGCCAGCACCAGCGCGCCGCCCTCGTCCAGCGCTTCCGCGCCTTCCAACCGGACACGGACGCCCAGCTGCGCCTTCGGAATGGACATGAGCCGGATCGACTCCATCGCCAGATCGGCGCTGGTGGCATAGAAGCGGCGCATCAGCGCCCGGAGTTCCACGTCGGGGAAGGCAGCGGCGAGGTTGCGTTCCGCCACGCGGCGCCGGCTCGGCACGAACGCGCGGGCAAGCGGGACCAGCAGGCGCCCGATCGGGTAGAGGCAGGCGAGCGGCAGGCGGCTGGCGATGCGCAAGGCGGCGAACAAAGCGGCTTACCCTGTCCTTTCCGGCCGTCCAGGCGCCGGGCGGGGCAGGATAGGGGCCGGAGCCCGCCGCGCAAGGGGCAGGGCTCCGCGCCCCGTCACATGCTCGGCGGGTCTCGTTCCTCCCGGTTCCCTCAACGCGCTGGCGGCGCCTGCGGCGCGAAGGCATGATGCGCAAAGTGCGGAGGCGTTATTCGCCACAACCGGCGCCATAATGCGGTCAATAGTCGTCACGCATCGTGTTGGTTCGGCGCGATCTCCTGATCCGCCAGTTCATGACAATTGCAGCAACGGCTCTTCATGATTATCGGCACTCAATAGCCGCGCCGAACAGCAGTGGAGTGGGCCTGGCCGTCCGGCCTTGAACGGCGAAACCCGACGTCTCAATCCAGCTTCCACCGCAGCATCAGGTCGTTGCGGACATGCCGGGCGATCCTGTCGGCCTGCCGCTGCAGGCCGTTGCCGCGTGAGTCGAACTGCTTTGCATCCAGTCGGAAGAGGCGGCCCAGGTTTCGCATGCGCCGGTGCGTTTCGGCTTTCTTGCTTTCATATTCCGGGTCGTCGAGGCCCATCACTTCGACGATATAGCGCGACGAATCCCCGAGCAGGTGGCGGTCGTCGGCGGGGTCGCAGCCCGGTCGGATGACGGTCAGGATGAAGTCGGGCCGGCAGGGGCCGCCGACCGTCTCGATGTCGAAGAGCGGCTTTTCGATGTCGATGCGGATGGCGCCGCCGAGTGCCTCGCCCAGTCTCGCATTGTTCTCCAGGCTCCAGACCGCGGAGCGCAGCGCGCCGAGGGCGCGGCGCTCATTGTGCGAGTCTACTGGGACCGGGCACCGGGCCGACGCGATCGGCCGGGCGCAGGCCTCCAGACATACCCATCTCCCGGTCTCCGGGGACCGGCCCACCTCTCCGAGAAAGAGCCAGGGGCCCTCCACCCTGTTGCCCATCACGGTCGGGAAGACCGGGTCGGTCAGCACCCGGACATGGCCGAGATGCGGAT
>Ga0209544_1002507_pt1 | contig 16405 bp, 16 predicted proteins | sample MesohylPK_FD_187297 | JGI IMG/M metagenome (GOLD analysis project Ga0209544, IMG submission 187297) | Host-associated microbial community of the marine sponge Aplysina aerophoba from Gulf of Piran - sponge mesohyl, lysed by proteinase K... | ecosystem: Host-associated > Porifera > Sponge >...
TGGCGGGCCGCCGGGTTCACCGGCGGTCGGCCCGCAAACTTGGGCGGTATCTCGATCATCGCCTTGTTGATAAGCACCGCTACCGGGTTGAGGTCGCTGGCATGAGCTTCGAGCCCTAGTCGTTGGGCTTCCAGGGGGAGTGCTCCGCCGCCCGCAAACGGGTCGTGGAAGGCTGGCAGCTTGTGGCGGTCAAACAGCTCTGCCGCTCGTGGATGATCGGCGTTCTCGGCGCAGGCGCGTCGCCAGCTCTGCCAGATCTCGTCACGCGCCGCCTGTAACACCCGCTCGTTGGTCGTGTTCTCCCACTTCACCAACTCCTCAATGATGCCGAACAGCCGCCGTCGCTCCTTCTCCTGCGCTTTCTCAGTGGGGAACAGGTCGGGCGAACTCGACGGATCGTCCACCATCTGGGCGAAGATTACCGCCCGGGCCGCAGCCAACGGCCGACGTGCCCACCACAGGTGCAGGGTGCTCGGATGGCCGTGGCGGATGGATTTCTCGCGCACCGACGCGGCGTTGATGGCGTCGAGCGGCAGGGCGACTTCGATCAGTTTTTTTCTTGTGAGCGATGACTCCATACGAATCTCAGTTCCACTCAGCCGGACGACGTAGGACAAACCCCTCAGGTTTAGCGACCTCGTAAAGATTGAAGCCATCCACATACACGATCACCCGCTGCACGGGAGCCTTTCGCTGCGCTCTCTCGGTAGTTGTCGCCATATTGCAAATTGCCGCAAACGGTCTATAGTGTAGCTACTACCCCGTCGGCGATAACATCGCCGGCCCGACGCCCGGTAAGGGGCGTTTCTTCTTTCTGCGCTCCCTGTCTCCTGCCTCTGGATGTCGGATCAAGTCCGGCATGACGATACTGTGACAGCATGGCTACTGCCTAGCGCGAAACGCGCTGAGGGCGTCTTTCAGAGGCGTGTTGCAGCGCATGAGTTTGATTTCATACTTTTTGCCACGGAACGAGACTTGATTTGAAGGTCTTTTGAGCCTCTCGCTTTCAGCGCGATGGAGTTTACCCCCATAGACAGCAACTGGAAGGAATCTTGTTTTGTGCTGCGCTGGAAGCTGGGCTTCTGCGAACCTTGCTCCACCTTGGAGTTGTTCCACAACATCTGCTGCACTTGGACTGCCGCTTTTTAGTTCCAGTGGAACGACCCAGCCAGCCCCGCGAGTGCTCTCGCATCCGACAAACAGGAAATCACACCGGCGACTGTCTGCTGGAATACCCAAAGCGGAACAATCCATATCAATAACTAAATGCGGCGATGGGGCATCGTTCAGCGGCACCTTGCATCTTTCTTTTGTGCATCTGCGGGCGCGACATTTCGGGAGAATATTCCTCTTCAACGCTTCGACCAACTCGCACATCATTTGCCGCTTTCTGTAACCCGGTTCCCGATTCCGACCCACTCGTTATAGAGCTGTTCGGCGATATCGCTGTAATCGGTCAGTAAGCCTCCGGCGTCTGGATCGACTCGGATTTCTTCGACTACGGAACCCTTGGGGCGCTGCTTCGGCTTGAACAGCCACGCTCCAAACTGTTCTGGCCGAAGGGCGGCGTCCGCTCCGGGGAACTCCTTTCTCTCATCTTCGGGAAGTCCAGAGAGCCGCACCAAGTTGGCGAACTGGTCGAGCAGCCATTCGCTATGCGTTGTGACGACGACCCGGATGCCGGAACGGGCAAGCCGTGCCAGCTCTCGGGCAAAGACAGCCTGCATGGCAGGGTGCAGATGGGATTCCGGTTCTTCGATAATCAGCACATCGCCAGGCCGCACCAGATAGCGGAGATACAACACCACCGGCGCCAACTCGGACACCATTGAAGATGCCCGCATCAGCGGTAGGTCATCCCTCCAACCAGTCGGACGGTAGGCGAAATGGGGATAGCCGGTTCCCGTTTCCAGCCGCACGGCACCTCCCAGGATGCTTTTCTCCATGCGCTCTGTCAGATCGGATGACTTTGGAGGAGCGAACACCTGTTTGAGGCCCATCGCGAGCAACTGACTCAAAAAGTCGGCCAACACACCCGACAGGAGCGGGGCATCGTCTAAAGAAGGAGGAGGAAGTCTTGCCGTGGTAGCACCCTGCACCAGCGTGTCCACCACGACTCGATGGCTGTTCATGAAACCGGTACGGTCGGCAGGTAGGTAATAGGCAGGTCTACGGAGTGGTATTAGCAACAACCGTAGTAGCACTTCGACCAAACGAGTGAACAATGAGCTAAGGTCGGAGGTCTCGATGCGATCCTGCGTCCTGAGGCTCTTCATTGTCTTCAGCATTAAAGAAGACGGCCCATCAAGGTCGGGGAATCGCGCGATCTCGGTTGCAAGGTCCTTGATGTCGCCAAGCTTCCCCGAGAGTTCGACACCGCTCTTTTTCAATTGCAGTTCATACCGCGTCTTCCCGACATTAGTCCGCCAGGGAATGTCAAGTTTGATTTTGGTACTGGAACGCGTCCGTGTAGGAGAACCAGACTGTCTGCTCAGTATACTCAGATGATCAACGCCGAAGCATCGACCGATTTCCTCATTCAGAGCTTTATCAGGTCCCTCAGCTTGCTCCAGAACGGAAAGGACTTGTGACATCACCTCTGCTGGTATCGGAGGCAGAGTGTCTGTCTGGAATGCCATTGAAAGCCATTCCTGCAAATTTTTCTCCAGCGAAGGAGAAGGAGTCAGGGAATCAGAGTCCCATCCCACCAAATCAAGCATCCGTCGGCTCGCCTGGAATGTCCCCGCACCACGCCCGGCAAAACACCGGTGGAGGGCGTATATCAGAATCGCCAAGTAGGATTTGCCGGTGTTACTCGGACCAATGAGCACGGTCAGCGGCCGCAATTCAATGCTTGCCCTCGCAATCGGTCCGAAGTCCTTTACATCGAGACGGTAGTCACCTGCCGCCTGCCGTTCAGTTTGCAGTTTACTCATGCTTCGCCTCCATCTGCTCTCCTTTTTTACGTCGGCTCCCCGGCGCGGGCTAGTAACTCTGCAAAATCGTAGTTGACGCTGGTGACGCCGAAGTCCGGTTCTCTCTGGAAAGGCTGGCGCAGGTAGTGAACGCGGTGCTCACCGCCCTCAAGAAACTCCACAATGGCAAGAATGAAGTCCTCAGGTTTGTTCAAAGAGTACAGGATTTCGTTACGCGTGACTGTGACCGTCGCTGCCCCGCTGGCCCGACCCTTGACCTCAATAAAACGCAGCTTGCCCGTGGCGGGCACACGACTCTCAATGTCATAGCCCAACTTCTCAAACTCGCGATCCGTCGGCTCAAAGCCAAGACCGCGCTCCACCTGCATGACGATGGCGCGCGCCCGCGCGGCCGCCGCCTGAGTGTCAGCCGCCGCTCTGGTGACGGACGATTCACGCCCGGCCATTGCCTCGATCAGTCCCCTAGGGACCAGCAGCAAGCCTCCCAGCACCACCGGCGGCAGGGGCGAGAGCTGGGCTTCGAGCTTGAGTTCTTCCAGTCGCTTGTGGAGTCGAGCCTGCAAACCGTCGGCCCGTTTGCGCGCCTCGCCCGAGTTGAGCCGCGCCCCGGTCTTGCCGGCCTGCTCCTGGAGCTTGAGCTGTTCGGCGCGGTGATCCCAATAGGTGATTTCCTTGGTCAGCCGCTCCTTGACCGCCGCCTCGGTCTTGGCAATCAGGCTCAGCTTGGCGTCGCGGACTTCTTGCAGATGTTCGGGAACAACGCTGGCAACAGCGTAGCCCTGGGCTTGGTGTTCCAGCTCGCGGCCGATCCAGGCGCACTCCGGGCGGCCCAGAATCGCCTCAACGTCCGGCTCGTCTGCCGCAAGCGGCCGGTAGTCAAGATACGGCGCATAATGCACGTGGCGACTCACACCCTCGGCGTCGAGTTCCACGTACAGCACGCGCTTGGATACGATCCGCCGCTCGCCGCTACGCGTCCGGCTGGCATCCTGAATCGCGTGTTCCAGATAGAACAGCACGCGCGGTCTGAGTCCCAGGTCGCGGTCGTCAACCAGAACGGTCCCACGCTTGAGCAGGTCACGGTGGCGTTCCAGGGTCAGGTCGATGACCGCGTCAAGCAACGGATGGCCCGGACAGATGAAGGCCGCCAGGGGCTGCCCCTGCGGTGCGACCAGAGACTTGTCAAAGGCGATGCGTTCATAGCGAGCAAGCACCGGCTCCCCAATGCCGATCAAGCGGTCGCGGGTGCGGATCGGAGCCGGCACATGGCTGATCTCGTAGCGCCGCAGCTCGCGCTGCCTGACCGTTCCGCCTAGACGCCGGAACGCCTCGTGGAAGAACGATTCGATATAGTGGGGTTGCAGGCGCCGGGCTTCGGCCCGTTCCATGTCCTCGCGGATGCCGTGTACACGGCTGGCGTCCATCGCATCATGGGCCAGGGCTCTCTCTTCGAGCAGATTCCGCAGCTTGCCCCGGTCGAGGGCATCATCGACCGCCTCGGTCAGCCGGGCTCGCACATCCGCCTGCTCGCCGTAACGGATGGCTTCGAGCAGCAGGTCTCTCAAGGGCCGGCCCTCGAACTGGAGTTTGCCCAGCACGTCGAAGACCTGGCCACCCAGGGTTTGACGCGCCTGCTCCAGCTTGTCCAACAACGTGCGATACACGTCGCCCTCACGGGTTTCGTCTGCCACGAGGTTCCACAGGTGGCACACCTCGGTCTGGCCGATGCGGTGAATGCGCCCAAACCGCTGCTCAAGACGGTTGGGGTTCCAGGGCAGGTCGTAGTTGACCATCAGGTGGGCGCGTTGCAGGTTGATGCCCTCGGCTGCCGCATCCGTTGCCAGCAGGACCTGGACCTCGGGGTCGTGCCGAAACGCCTCCTGGGTCTTGAGCCGCTCCTCGCGGCCTATACCGCCGTGAATCACGACCACAGACTCCTGGCGGCCCAACAGAGTAGTAACGCGGTCCTGTAAATAGCTCAGAGTGTCTCGGTGCTCGGTGAAGATAACCAGCTTCTGCCGTGAGGAGGGTGTGGGTTGGGGGATTTTGCCCGCGCCATACGGCACCGTCGGCTCGGCGACCCGACCGCTGAGCCCGCCAGGGGTGAAAATCTCGCTCAGCAGGCTGGCGAGCTGTCGCCACTTCGCATCCGTGCCGCTACGACGCACGCCCAGGGCGAGCGCTTCCAGCTGTGTGAGCGTTTCGATTTCGGCCTTCAACTCGGCGATAGAGCGGGCGGCCGTAGCCTGGTCAAGTATCTCCTCTTCGACGGCGGCGACCTCTTTCTCGGGCGCGTCTTCCAGATCCTCAACGTCTTCTGCGGTGAGTTCCAGACTGATCGGCGTGACAAGGCCACGGGTCTGTCCGCCACGCTGAAGCACCTGGAGTTCACGCAAACGGCTCTCCAGACGCTCGCGCCTCCGGCACAGAGAGCGGTAGATCGCCTCGGGCGAAGACGCCAGCCGACGCTGAACGATAGTCAGGGCAAAGCCGACCGTGCCGGCGCGCCTGTTATTCTCAAGCGCCTCGGCGCGGTTGAACTCCTCGCGCACATACTCGGTCACCTGTGCGTACAGGCGCGCCTCGTCATCGGACAGCTTGTAGGGCACAGTATAGGCGATGCGCTCGGGAAAGAGTGGGGTCGCGTCAAACTTGAGCAGGTGTTCTTTCACCATGCGGCGCATCAGGTCAGACACATCGGCCGTATGCACGCCGTCGCGAAAGCGACCCTCGAAACGGTCGCCGTCGAGGAGGGCCATGAAGAGCTGGAAGTCTTCCTCTTTGCCGTTATGCGGCGTGGCCGTCATCAGCAGAAAGTGACGGGTCAGGCCGGACAGCAGTTGGCCCAAGCGGTACCGCTTGGTGTAGTTGATCTCACCGCCAAAGAAGGTCGCCGACATCTTATGCGCCTCGTCACACACGACCAGGTCCCAGCGACAATCCGGGGCTTGAAGCTTGTGCTGTACGTCTTCATTGCGCGACAGTTTGTCCAGGCGCGCGATAACGAGGTTGGCCTCCACAAACCAGTTGCCGGTCCGCGCGGCTTCGAGCTTGTCGTTGGTGAGGATTTCAAAAGGGAGCTGAAAACGGCGATAGAGTTCGTCCTGCCACTGCTCGGCCAGACTGCCGGGACACACAACCAAGCAGCGTTGCAGGTCACCTCGGGCAATCAACTCCTTGATGAGCAGCCCGGCCATAATGGTCTTACCGGCGCCCGGATCATCGGCCAACAGGAAGCGAAGCGGCTGGCGGGGCAGCATGGCTTCGTAGACTGCGGTGATCTGATGCGGCAGCGGCTCGACGACCGAGGTGTGGACCGCCAACAGCGGGTCGAACAGATGCGCGAGGCGGATACGCTGTGCCTCGGATACCAGACGGAACAGGGCCCCGTCTCCGTCGAAGCTCCACGGGCGTCCGAGTTCAACGACCTCAAGTCTGGCCTCGTCATGCCGGTACAGCAGTTCGTTGGCCACCTTGCCGCTCGGGCTCTTATAGGTCAGCTCAAGCGCTTCCGACCCGTACCACCGCACGCTGACCACGCTCACCAGAGCGTCAGAAAGAATGCCGCGTAGCACGGCCTGAGAGCGAATATCGTCTAGCTTCATGTCCGCGTCCGAATCGCTGCTTATTCAAGAGCAGCAAACAGGGCAGCGTCCTCCCCTACCCTTTCCGTCCTCATGGAAGTGCTCGGGAAGTATGCACGCACTCTAGCACAATTCCCTGGACACGATGTAATGCTGGCATGGAGAAGAGCCTGTTGTGCAGATTGCTCTTTTCAAATGCGTCGCCAGTGGCGACGCCTGGGCTTGCCGCCCTACCCTTGCCGAATTGTTCCTTCCATAGTCAAGCGGCGTCCTGGTGGATGTTGGTGAGAGGAGGAACGGAGAGGCGGCGGCGTTGGAGCACTATCAGACATTCAAGTGGTATGTGGAGGCAGGTTGAGACCTGAATTTTCGGCTGCCGGTGGCCGAGATAGTAGACTGGCTGGCATGATTCGGGCGCCAAGTTACAGATTAAAATACTCTCGAGCCGCCTCAATCTTCGCTTGTTCCCGGATGCCAGCGTGTTTGTCCTCGCCCACTTGGGCTAACAGTGGGGCAGCCTTGGTCTCCGCGAGCCGATCTATTTCTGCGCGGTCTGTATCAGAAATCGCCACATACTTCCGGAGGATTTCCATCTCATCCGATTGTTGTCCCCTCTTGTTTTCTTCGCTTTGCCCGGATGGATTTTTAGACGGTTTCCCAGTGTAGTGATTCTCAAGCAGCATCTCGATATCGGTCTCTGTAATAGGAGCGCCAGCCTTGAAGCAGCCAATAAGCCACGCATTGTGGTCCTTGATCTTTTGTTTACCGCTCTGGGCCTGTCCTATGAGATACAGGTAAGAAGTTTTCAAATGGATTGGTGATAGCGTTGGGTTTTGAGATTCAATGTGACGGAGTGTTCGCTCCCGAAGTTTCCATGCCGGAGGAAAGAGACGAAGTAGTTCTTTGTAGTATGTATGTCTTATCTTAGAGACATACATACTGTGCACGTCTGTACTAGGATCCATGTCCAGACGGTCTGTACTAGGTACCTGAGACAGACCTCTCTTGAGGATACCATATGTCACATGTTTATCGACTTGGTGGAAACGCACCTGTGAATTCACCTCAATGCGAAATCCCTGTGTAGTCGCTGTTCTGACGGTCTCTTTTTTCAACAATCCTCTTTCCTTCTGAATTGCTTCTACAGCGCGTCTAGCCCCGTTAGGCTTAATTTTTAAGCGTTCAGCAATAATCCGGTACGAGACGATCTCGTGTGAGTTAGACACGGATCGCAGTAAATTCCATACGTCCCATTGCTGTTTCGAGAGAGGAATAGATGCCTGGTCCCGACCGTCTGTACTGGGCACCTGGTCCCGACCGTCTGTACTAGATGCCTGATCATCACCGTCTGTACTGGGTGAAGTACAGACCGTCTGGACTGGATGCCCAGGGTCGACCCTGGGTACCTGGTCCCGACCGTCTGTACTGGGTACCTGGTCCCGACCGTCTGTACTGGGTGTGGGTTTCTTTGGCACTATGGGTGAAGGAGGAAAGGTGCGGTCCAACAGTCCACGTGTACCCGGATTGATTACCCGCGGTTGATACCGCTTGCTGTTCGGGTCGAGATCAACCTTGAAGCCTTGCTCGAGTAACTGTTTCTGCTTTTTCTTCGAGAGCGCCATCGATAATCCTCATGACCGCTATTGATTGGAGGCGCGGTTCACAGGAGCAATTCTCGGCGTTGCGGATTCCAGCAAGGAGATCAATTCCTGTGTTGCATTCAGATAATCTTCATAGCCGTAACTAGTTTCGTCAAAGGCCACGATGGGAAGACCGCCGGTAGCGCTTTTCGCCAGATCTGTATTCCGTCGAATGACGGTTTGCAGAACGGTGCCTTGGTAGGTCTCCTGGATCTCGCGCAGCCAGCGACGTTCAATGCTATTCCGCTTGTCGTACATTGTCACTAGAACGGCTTCCCATGGATCTGGCACTTCAGTTTTGGCAAAAACAGTACGTGTACGAGAGAGAAGATGGGGGAGGCCGGTGACGGAGTGCTTTTCCGGCTGTGTCGGAATGAGTAAACCGCTTGAGGCACCTACAGCATTACTGCTCAGTTCCCCAAGATGCACCGGGAGATCGAAAATGACTAAATCGTACCGGCCCCGAACCGGACGAAGCCGCTGACGGAGCCATGTCCCGTAGCGTAGCAGTTCCGTTTTATTAAGCTGTTCATATGCCAAGTGGTAGTGCGAGGGGAGGAGATCGAGCCCTGACACCCCAGCAGCGTCTCTTATAATGATCGGATCCAGGTCTGCATCCTCTATGAGATGGGTGGCAAGTGTTTTTTCAGGCTCGATATCTGCATAGCCAAGCTGTTGCGTCGCATTCATCTGACTATCCAGATCTGCGATCAGGACACGCCGAGCTGATCCATCAGAGCGAGGGATAGACGCGGCGAACGCGGCCATATTGACGGCAGTGGTTGTTTTCCCAACGCCCCCCTTTGCGTTGGCAACTGAAAAGGCCCAACTCATAACCTCCTCCTCACATCATCCACCATGGGCAGGGCTTGACGGGGACCAGATAATTACGGGAGGGTAGGGAAGTCAAGCTTCTTACCTTGTCCCTGGCGATGTCTTTTCAAAAGGACGATTTATTTCTTCGTCCTTTTAGCACTCCCTATTGTACCGTGTGTGGAGAATTGTGCCAGTGGTCAAGAGGTACGAGAGAATCTTCAATCCGTTAAACTTCATTGAATGTTTTGCCCTTTTTCCAGGCAGGTGGAGTATTGGATAGGGAAAGAGTGTAGGGGGGAAAGGAACCTGAGCATGCGCAAAACCGTAACAGCAGCAATCCTCATGGCCGTGCTGGTCTGCGCTTCGTCCGCCACTGCCGAGACTTATCGCGGCGTGACCATCATGCCGGAGCACCGTTGCGCCCTCTACCATCCCGATGACTATCCCTATCCACAGTCCGTCGAAGCCCAGGTCGTGGCCGCCCTCGGTGGGGGGATCTACGGGCCGTACACCGGCACCTACGAGGGCATCCCGCCTATCGCTGGATGTGGGACCGGGATGGAGGCGGGGGGCTGCCAATGATAGGCCCCCAGACCTTCACAGCCGGAAGACCACGGTGATGACCGTTAAAGAGCGAACGAGAGCCTAGCTCGAAAGGAGGAAGGAGAGGGGATGACCGGCAGACTCCGGATATTTGACTCGACCGCTGAGGCACACGACGCCATAGCCGCGCTGGGTGACACAGACCTGTTTGTCTATCCGTACACCGAGCGTCTGTATCTGGTGGTGCGAAAAGAAGGCGATACTGTCTCCGCGCTGACCACGACGGGGGCGTTCTTTCCAGCATCCGAGTGGGAGGATTAGGAAAGGTGAACAGAACCCATCTTATCGGACGTATCCTTCCTAGAGGGGAATTATATGCCAAAGTCACATCCAAATTGTCGAATCCACGAAACAACCTTTATCCCATAATCCACAAGAACAACAGAAGAAGCTGCCAATGTGACAAGCACCGCAACAATGGTGATCCTTTGAAACCACTCCTGTTCCCATGAGAATAAAGAGTCCTTCTCTAAATACCATCGACCCTGATGAACATCTCGTTCGTTACTCGGTTGATCGGACCAAGACCCCCACAACTCATTCTTTACAACTTTTTCATGTTTCCGCACGCCATCAGGAATAAGAAATCGACCTTTTGTCTTACCAGGCTTCGTATCATGCTTTCCGTCAAACAACACAACTCTTTTTCCCGTGCTAGGTATCCAATAAGGACCCTCAATTAGACCCGACTCTTTATTATACGGAGGAAGATATCTATGCTTTCTACTAAAGTTTACCGGGTATACCTCCTGTGAACGGCCGCAACGACATTCACTATGGTTAAAATGCCATGTCCACTTCCCCCTCAGTCCAAGCGGATTACGTTTGCTCTTCACTGTAACTCTCCGAAGTTGTTTGGGTAATGATGTTCGGCACCTAGCCGACAGAACAGGAAACTTCAAGAGTCAGGGGGGAGAGACAAGCCGAGGCGATAGAGAGACAAGGCCGCGAAGCTCGCGCAGGAGTGTTCAGGAGGATAGGCGGCGAGGAAGCAAGGTGATAATTGCAGCGTTGCACGCGCTCGCTGACATCCAGACCGGACTGGACACCATAGATACCTCTCAGAAACCCAGGTTTCCGAACCTTCCTGGGCACTCCAGAGCCGTGCCAGGCTCTGGAATTTATAGGTCCACTACCCTTCGACCAAGTGAGATCGTCCTGTATCCGGCAAATGAGCGCGCCGTTTTTTCGGAGCGCGGGCCAGAAATGGGGATAGGCCCGAATGTGGCCCATATTTGCGTTTTCAGGTCCGCCCTGGCCGCGCCCGCTTCCTGTCTAGGCTTCTCAGGGCTGGCGCGGTCGGCCGCCGCTTTGCGCTGCTGCGCCTACCGGGCGCCCTTTTTCGGCCGGACAAGATGGTAGATTCCCATTTCGAGAGTACCGACAGTATGCTTGGGGAAGGATCGCCTCTGATAGTCGTGAAGCGCTTGCATGAAGAGCTTATACCCCGCGCCTGTTAAGGCAAAACCCAGCTTCTCGCTGAGCACGCTATCCAAGACAGCAAACCTGTCGGGGTCAAGCATCCGGAGATGCTTACTTGCAAAGGAAACGCCAAGCCCTTTTATGTCTCTGCCGGGCTCAATTGCCTCCTCAACGTCGTGCGTTCCTTTGATACCCTGGAACCAAGCGCATAACTCCTTTCCGAGAGCATTCTGATCATGGTGGCTGTTGAGTCTTATCCAAACTCTTCTACCCGCCGCCCAATCGCAAACCGCCTCACTAAATTCGAGAGACGCGGCCGGGGTCGGCTTGCGAGCGAGGGCGGCCCCCAGGGCTTCAACCTTTTTTGTTTCTCTTTTTATTTCCTGTGGGATTGATCTGATGGCCTCCCGAAGTTCCGTCTTTGGAACGGTCAAGCGAGCATGAGTGAAGTCTGCGGATTGCTGCGGCATAGGACCTCCCTCCTGCCTCAAAGGCAGGTTTCATCCATCCCTAGCAATATACACTCGCCTCCTCTTTCCCCAAGTGCTTGTCCCTTAACGGTCTGTCCAGGTCATAAGCAAACAAAAGGGCGGGGTCCGTTGTTCTTGTGGGTGGGTGCGGACTTTGCCGCGTGCGGCGGGCTGGTTCTGTAGAGTCTTGACCCGGACAAAGCAGGGGGAGGGTAAGCATGTGACCGTTGAGACAGGTAGACCCTCCCACGGTTCAGCCTGTCAACCTTCCGGCCCGAGCGGCCGGAGCGGAGAAGCGGCCAGCCTCTTGTCCCTCCTGGACGTGCAGGCCTCCAGGCGCTGGCGGACGCCGGCAGCCCCCCTCCCGAGTGAGATCCCATCAAGAGGGTCTACACGGGCGTCATAAATAGTGTTATGTCCCCGCTCCTCTCCCAAGCTTGACACAAAGGTCCTTATCGGACGTAGCGTCCGGTAATTGTGAATGTTGGACTTGATATGAGGTTGGTGTCCAAGGGCGGCTGGTTCGCCCCGGAATCGTCCTCGTGCTACGAAAAGAGCCAATGAAAGACTCTCCTCGTCAAGTTTGGGCGTGGCTTAAGGACAAAAACAATCGTGATCGTGTGGTTGCCCTTGCAGTAGCAGCAACCGCGATCCTCACTTTGGTGGGGCTATTCATCGGAACGGGTCCGACCTCACCGCCACCGGGCGGTGAGGATCGCCTGTCCGTAGAGGATTTCCTGGCTCTACTGAAAGAGCGAGAGCAAGGGGTAGAGCAGCGGCTTGCCCAGGCGCATGGTGAAGAGCGCGCCCAGTTGGGGAATGAGCTGACAGAGGTCAAACGCCAACTGTCCGATATTGAGACAGCCTATGCCGATGCACAGGGGCAGATCAGCGAACTGGAGACGGCGCTGGCCCGCCTTGGTGACGCTATCAGCGACAAGCAGCTTGCGGAGATTCGTGCCGCCATAGAGACCGGTGATTTCTCGAAGGCCGATGCGTTGCTGGCAGAGATTGAAGACCGGACGGACGTGGCTGTCGTGCGGGCCGCCGAGGCAGCTTTTCAACGAGGACAAATCGCTGCCATTCAAATCAAATGGGGCGCGGCCGCCACACACTTTGACAAGGCCGCTCGCCTTAATTCGACCTATGCCCATCTCAACCAAGCCGGAATATTTGCAAATCGTACGGCACGGCACAAGACTGCACTCCGACATTTCGAGGAGCTGTTGAAGCTTTCCCAACACGAGTATGGCGAGAGATCCTCCGAAACCGCCACCGCGCTCAACAACCTTGCCAGCCTACTTCAGGATACGGGTCAGTATGCCGAGGCGGGGCGGCTGTATCGGCAGGTACTAGAGATCGTCCGAGCATCACTGGGGGATAATCATCCGAGCTATGCCGCAACGCTCAACAACCTTGCCGGCGTGCTTCGGGCGGCGGGTCAGTATGCCGAAGCGGAGCGGCTGTATCGGCAGGCACTAGAGATCGTCCGGGAAGTCTTCGGGGAGGGGCATCCAGACTATGCCGCAGCGCTCAACAACCTTGCTCGCGTGCTTCAGGATACGGGTCAGTATGCCGAGGCGGGGCGGCTGTATCGGCAGGCCCTGGAGATTGACCGGGAAGTCCTCGGGGAGAAGCATCCGAGCTATGCCACCACGCTCAACAACCTTGCCAGCCTACTTCAGGATACGGGTCAGTATGCCGAGGCGGGGCGGCTGTATCGGCAGGCACTAGAGCCCTTCCGAGCATCACTGGGGGATAATCATCCGAGCTATGCCGCAACGCTCAACAACCTTGCCAACGTACTTCAGGCCACGGGTCAGTATGCCGAAGCGGAGCGGCTGCATCGGCAGGTACTGGAGATTCGTCGGGAAGTCCTCGGGGAGAAGCATCCAGACTATGCCGCAACGCTCAACAACCTTGCCGGCGTACTTCAGGCCACGGGTCAGCATGCCCAAGCGGAGCGGCTATATCGGCAGGCACTAGAGATTCGCCGGAAAGTCTTCGGGGAGAAGCATCCGAGCTATGCCACCACGCTCAACAACCTTGCCGGTGTGCTTCAGGCCACGGGTCAGCATGCCCAAGCGGAGCGGCTGCATCGGCAGGTACTGGAGATTCGTCGGGAAGTCTTCGGGGAGGAGCATCCAGACTATGCCACCACGCTCAACAACCTTGCCGGTGTGCTTCAGGATACGGATCAGCATGCCGAGGCGGAGCGGCTGTATCGGCAGGCCCTGGAGATTGTCCGGACATCATTGGGAGATGATCATCCAAACACGAGAGGGGTGGCAGGAAACTACATACGGCTTTTAAGGGCGCAGTTTTCCAACCATCCGGCATTGGCTGAATTGAACGCTGTGTTTGGGGGAGGATAGCAATAGTCACTGATGATGGGTGAGAAGAATGTGCCGCTGGCACGTTCATGACCGCATACCCAAAGACCATCGCCCTCAATCAGAACAAGGCCCTCGCCGCGGGCGGTGCGAGGGCTGCGTCGGGTCCCATTAAAGGGGTTTGCTGGGACTAGCAAGAGAGGCGGAGACGGAATTTGGAAGGCGCGGGAAGCGGCCCGGCAGCTCCTGTTGCTCCTGAGGAGCCGGCAGTTTCCTTAAAGGCCCGTAACATCGCGTTCATCCGGGTCTGATAGCTGGCGCCCTGCGCTTTGAACCACGCCCGCACATCGGCATCCACCCGCGGGGAAATCAGCGTTTTGGGGGGAACGGAGCGCAAGCCCTGGCGGGCAATGCCGCGGACGATATGGTCCACCTCGGCGGCTGGATGCTCGGCATTGAGTGTAATGTCGGGGTCTTGCCGCGCCGTGAGCCGCGGCCAATCTGTCTGAGACGTTGTGGAAGAAGATGATGTGCTCATTTTTGGTCGCCTTTCGGAAAGAAATGATATGAATACGCTCCGGCGTCTCGGTATGCACGAGCGACACGCACACCCCTCTGAGGAGGCCCAGGTAACGAGAGGGCAGGGGGCAGAGCCAAGTCGGTCGACTCCCGCCCCAAGCCGACCAGCCCGCTCCGGCAGCGCGCCCGGAGGAGGAGAAAATCTTCCGGCAGTATATGGCCGAATCCGAGGAGCAACGCCGGGAAATCGACCGGCTGGTCGAGACCCTCGGCATACTCTTTCAGAGTCGCAGCATGTCGATAATTACTCAAAAGCCTGGAAGACTAAAATAAGGCGGGCACGGGAGTCAAATCAGGAAGTCGCTCGGGACCAAAAACGGTGCGAGAAAGAGCATGATATGGAGGACAACAAAGGCTATTGGAATCCCCTTTTCTATGCGAGTGACGGCCCTATAGGGTGTCCCGCGCCCCTCTCCGGCCACCTGCCATTCATGGGCATACAGCGCCACTGGTAAATGTTCTTCGAGTTGGTGGATAATATCGAATTTGACAGTATTCAGGTCTCTGTGAGACTGAATGATCTGGTACCAAAGCCCAGAGACCGGGATGCCGAGTATCGGAACCAGCATCGTCCAATAGCCCTGAACGAACCCCTCAGACTGAATACCGTAGAGCGTCACGAGCGCGATGTTGAGTGTGAGGAGATAACGACTCGAAGCGACCCGACGCGCGCTGACATGCTCGGCTGACTGGACATATAGCTTATATTGCTCAAGGAGGTCCGTGCCGAAGGAATCCCCATACGTCTCTTTCGTGTACTGAATCAGACCCTTATTCGACTGCTGGGACATCTGGATAGCGCTCTCCGTTAATCAGCCGTCTCAGGTTTTCCCATGTCCACCCGTACATCTTGTCCGAACTACGTGCCGACCTTGGCTTTTTACAGGCCTTACGTCTCCGGCCTTTCAGCAGGAAGTACGGCTTGTTTTCCTCATGGACGATCGTGACCTCTGCTGTCACTCCAGCCGCATCATGGGTATGTTCTCCGCAGATGACGATAATCAGGTCAGCCTTACGTATCAACTCTCGGGCTTTCTTCTTCCACTTTTCGGTTATGGGCTCCTGCACTGATCCATCCTTGATGCGGAATGGCGAATCCGGATGCTTTGTTTGCTCAACCAAAGACCCCCGAAGGTCCTTATCGTGGTCAAAGTCAAAACTGATGAAGGCGCGTTTCTTTGCCATTATGCAATCTCCTTTACTTTATAGACGCTCGATGCGACAGGTTCGTCACAAGATGAGAAGCAGAGTCTTTCGGAGTTTTTCTTTTACCTGTGACTCGTACTGCAATGACCCTTTTAGCCGGACTGGATAGGTTTTCGGCGTGAATGTGCAATTCGATTGCCCCATGAATTTCGTCGATGTCACGGTGAAACAGGGTATTTGCCAGACCCTCCATATCTCCCGGTCTCCATTGTGTCACTACTTGGCGTTATCGGAAGGCAGAGAACGGGGGGGCGCCGCGCCGGCCACCCCCTCTCGGGCGGGAATGATATCCTTGGTTCCCCCTGCTACCCCGCTCGCCGGTTTCGGGCCGCGCAGGGGCTCAGGGCTCCTCCAGGTACTTAAAGACCCCGTAGCCCGCGCGCCCGGTGGCCGCGTCCGTCACGTAGGCAATCGGGAGGATCTGCAAGCGCGCCCACTGGGTGTGCTCGGCAAACGGCAAGGTGCGGGCCAGGAAGAGCCCGACCGAAAAGAGCTGCGACTGCCCTGCCTGGGTCCGCGCCCGGAATGTGCACTGATAGCCCGCCGTGAAGGTGGCGTCGGGTGGCTGAAACACATTGGCCAGGAACCGCATGACCTCCGAGAGCGGGGCGGTCTGGATCGACTGCGCCTCGTAAGTCAGGGCCTGCTGCGTGCAATAGGCGCGCGCAAACGCCGCGCAGTAGCCGGCCACGGTAAACGGTTGTTCTGCGCCCGCGGGGCCGGCCAGGCGGGCCACCAACCCGAGCGCTACGAGCCCAGACAGCGCCCCCCGCATGGCTGTCAGCGCTCGATGGGACGGGACAGCGGCCGGGCCGC
>Ga0209544_1002508_pt1 | contig 16392 bp, 15 predicted proteins | sample MesohylPK_FD_187297 | JGI IMG/M metagenome (GOLD analysis project Ga0209544, IMG submission 187297) | Host-associated microbial community of the marine sponge Aplysina aerophoba from Gulf of Piran - sponge mesohyl, lysed by proteinase K... | ecosystem: Host-associated > Porifera > Sponge >...
AAAAGCCGGTCTCCTGGCTTGCAGGGTCGCGCCTACTCTCCGCGCCTTCCCGTCCTCAACGGACAGTGGCTGTCGTGCGGATTTCGTACCTGCTCACAGTTGCGAGGGCAGCGTCGGCATCGCACCGACTTCCCGAGCACCTGGCCACGGACAGTGAAGTGGGGATCATAGCAGACCGGCCAGCAGTCTCGGAACTCCGCTTCGCTGCGTTCCGGGGCGCAAGCGCCTAGAATGCGCGGGTGGCGGAAAAAAAGAAGAAGGGCCTGGTGGTCGTCAACACCGGCAACGGCAAGGGCAAGACGACGGCGGCGCTCGGCGTCGTGTTCCGCGCCTGGGGCCGCGGCATGCGCGTGCGGGTGTTCCAGTTCCTGAAGCACACCGGATCGCGCTTCGGCGAGAGCCGCGCGGCCGAGAAGCTGGACATCCCCTGGTCGGCGCTCGGCGACGGGTTCACGTGGCTGTCGAAGGACCTGGAGCGCACCGCGGCCCTCGCGCGCGAGCAGTGGGAGCACGTCCAGGCGGCGATCCGGGCCGACGAGCACGACGTGATCGTCCTCGACGAGTTCACCTATCCCCTGCACTACGGCTGGATTCCCGTGGACGACGTGCTCGCCGCCCTGCGCGAGAAGCCGCACATGCTGCACGTCGTCATCACCGGCCGAAACGCGCCCGAGGCGCTGGTGGAATTCGCCGACCTTGTCACCGAGATGCGCGAGGTGAAGCACCCCTACAAGGAGCAGGGAATCAGCGCGCAACCCGGCCTGGAGTTCTAGGAGTCCGCGCTGCGGGAGTTTCGCGCCAGCGAGACTCCACGCGGGCGCGCTAGTTCGCGCCGGCGCCGGCCGCCAGCGCCTCGACCGCGTCGGCCAGGAACCAGGCGCCGCAGGAGGTCGTCGCCCCGTCGATCGGAATCGTGGGACCGGCCTGGACGCGGCGCACGGCCACCGGATGCCGGAACGGCGTCCACACCACGTTGTGATTCGTCTTGTCGAACCTGGGCACGGCGTAGACGTCGGGCCTCTCGTAGGCCAGGCGCTCGAGCGGGATCGAGCGCCAGCCGATCTCGTCGCTGAAGTTGCCCAGCCCGGCGGCGGCGATCAGGTGATCCACGAACGTGCCGGAACCGGCGGCGACGCCCGACGGCGCGAGGTACAGCGTGTCGGCACGCGGCGCCCCGGCGCGCGCCCGCGCCAACCGGGCGTCCATCTCATCGATCAATCCTTCTCCACGGTCAGGTACCCCCAACGCCAGGGCGGCCTGCCGGATCCGGTCGCGAACCGCGTCGATATCGGGTGCGTAATCGATCTGCAGCACCGGCACGCCGGCCCGCTCGAAGAAGGCAGTTGCGCGCGGCCCGCCCCCGTAGCTGCGCACCACCAGGTCCGGCCGCAGGGCCAGGACGTCCTCGGCCCGCGGACGGACCGCCGCCAGTCCCGCCGCGTCGTCCCGGAGGTACGAGAAGTCCTTCCCCGCGTCGGGCGAGAGGGCGAGAATGTGCTCCCGATCGGCGAGGCCGAGAACGTACTGATCCGCGCAGTAGTCCAGACTCACGATGCCGCTGGCGAACGGCTCCGGCGGCGGCGGGGCTGCCGCCCCGCAGGCGCCTGCCAGCCCGGCGATCAATATCGGCAGCACGCAACGCGCCGCGGCCGGCGCGTGAACGGGACCACGAAACACCATCGGAACTCCTTCGCGGGATGGCGGCGGACCGCTCCCGGGCCGGCTTTGCACCGGCCCGGGAGCGCCGACCTCACATGCCGGATACGCGGCCGGCGATGCGGTAGCAGTGGAAGATGATGTGCCACCCCAGGACCACGGCCGCGAGCCAGACCAACCAGTAGAGGTCGCTCGGGATCCCGAAGTTGCCGCCGAAGAAGGGCGTCGCGTGCTGGTTGGCCATCGCCCACAGCAGCGGGAGCGACATGTAGGTGTTGTGCTTCGAGCGCAGCCCGGCCAGGGCCGGGTCGGCGGCCTCCGGGGCCTTGCCGGCCTTCACCGCGGCGATGATCCGCTGCTGCGCCGGCCAGATCCGGAACCACACGTTGAACGCCATGATCGTTCCGAACATGGCGCCGGTGTGAATCAGCACCGACCGCGGCGGGAATCCGCCGACCTCCACGAACATCCACACGACGACGGCCAGCAGCACGAACGAGACGATCGTCGCGGCGCGGACGTTGGACTTGAGGCCGCTGCTCCAGAGCGCGTCGTAGACGAAGACCGCCAGGAAGGTCACCGCGATCATCGCGATGGCGGCCGCCCCCCAGCTTGCGTCGGTCTCGATCGCCAGCCCGCCGTGGTAGAAGACGAGCAGCAGCAGCAGGACCCCGGTGATCCAGGTCCAGGCGGCGCCCCACCGGAACCAGAAGAGGGCCCGCGGCATAAGCTCGGGGACCACCTTCTGCTTGGTCGGTCCGTCGAGCTTCGCGGCCAGCGGAGCGTTCACGAAGTTGAAGAAGTAGAGGTGCCCGATCCAGATGATCCCCACGAACACGTGGAGCCATCGAAAGATGAACTGCATGCCTTCCATCATGGTGCGTTCCTCCGTTTCCGGGCGGATGCCCGCCGCGATTGTACTGCGCGGCCGGGCGAATCGAACCGCAAAATGATCGCGCGCCGGACGCACCGGGTCCGCCGGCAGCGCCGCATCGCCCGCCGGGCGATGCGGGAGCCCGGCCTCACGTGCTCTCACCAGGGGCTTCGCCCCCAGGCCAGCAGTCCCGCGATGCCCCCGCAGGCAAGAGCCGCGGCCAGCAGCACCGTACCGCGCGCCCGCAGGGAGTCCTCGGCCGAGCCGCCGGCGGGAGCCGCGGGATCGCCGATCCAGACATCGGTCACCAGCCGGCCCTGCAACCGGATCGGGCCCGCCAGGCGGCGCCGGATCGCGCCGGCCAGGGCGGCTTCGCTCCACCCGGCGTTGGGCCCCGGCACGACTGCGTGCTGCCGCCAGCCCCAGCGCAGGGCCTCCCGGCCCGAGGCCCCCGGCAGCGGCACGGCGGCCGCGGCGATGAGCAGCCAGGTCACCCGCGCCGGCACCAGGTTCAGCAGGTCGTCCAGGCGGGCGCCGCACCAGCCGAAATCGCGGTACCGTGCGGACTTGTAGCCGACCATCGAGTCCATCGTGCTGACCACCTTGAACAGCACGATCCCCGGCACGCCCGCCGCCGCGTACCAGAAGATCGGCGAGACCACCCCGTCGACCAGGCTCTCGCCCAGGCTCTCGATGGCGCTCCGGCGGCAGGCGGCGCCGTCCATCGGCTCGGTGTCGCGCCCGACCAGACGCCCGGCCGCCGCCCGGGCGGCCGGGAGATCGCCGGCGCCGACCGCCGCGTCCACGTCGCCCGCGTGCTTCAACAAGTCCCCTAGTGCGAAGAGGCTGTAGAGCACGAACACGTGTGCTGCGACGGACGCCGTGGGATGCAGCCGTTCCACACCGGCCACCAGCGCCGCAGCGCCCCCGCACCAGATGAGCGCCAGCACCACGAAGAGCACGCACCCGCCGCCGCGGCCGTCGGCTCCGGCCGCGCGCAACCGCGCCTCGATCCAGGCAAGAGAACCGCCGATCAGCCGGACGGGGTGCCAGCGATACGCGGGATCCCCGAAGAGGAGATCCAGCACCACGGCGGCCGCCAGCAGGTCCGCGCGGGGAGCCAGGCTGCTCAGGTCCACGTCGGCCGCCCGCTGGTCACGGCTGCGACACTCAAACCCACTTCGCCTGCCACCCGGCCGCGATCGCCCGCAGCACCAGCTCGATGGGATCGCCGGACGCCTCCATCAGCTCGGTGCGGAACGCCGGCCAGCGGTCCGGCCGGCCGGCCAGGGCGCAAGCGACACAGGCCGCCTGACAACGCAGCGCCTCTTGCGCCAACCCCTCCGGAATCGTGCCGCACGCCACCCGGTCCAGGACCGCCGCCAGCGCGTACGCCGCCGCGCCGACGCCGGGCTCGAAGAAAACCGCCTTGCGGTTCTTGTCGAGCAACTCGTAGCGCGCCGACGGGAGCAGCTCGGCCAGACGCTCCATGGCCCGCGACTCGGTGAAACCGAAGCGGCCGAGTGCGTGGAAGAGCCCGCGCGTATAGGACGCCTCCAGGCCGTTCTGCCAGCGCAACGCTTCGGCGACCGATTCCTTCACCGCGACGCCGATGATCTCGCCCAGCTTCACGTGCGGGCTCGTCGATTCCTTCGGGCGTCGTTCGGGGTCGAGCGGCGCAGCGAGGCAGAACTGATCGGTGCCGGTCCCGGTGGCGATGGTCGGAGAATAGCGGCTGGGCACGGCCAGGTCGGCGAGCGCGGCCGACTTCGCCTCGGTCATCGTCACCACCGCCCGGGCCTGTGCGCCCGGCGTGACGGGGCAATCCATCAGCAGGAGCGTGTTGATGGTGCCCGGCGGCGGCGACACCCGGCGCCAACCCTCGTCGGTCTCCGTCCAGGCCGCGGGATCGCCCGCGCGCGCGGCGTTGCCGGCCACGCCGGCCGTGGTGAACGCATCCACCCGCAGGCCATCGAAGGCCCCCGTGCGGTGGGCGGCGTAGACCATGGTGGCCGCGGTGCCCAGGACCGCGGTCTCGCCCGGGCTCAGTCCCAGCTCGGCGCACACCCGGTGGTGATAGGCGACCTGCCCCGCAGCGGCGATCAGATCGTGCCGCTCCCGGTCGCCCGTCGCTTCGCAGCTCTGGTGGTTGACGAGATAGCGCAGGTCGTCGCGCTGCCCTCCCACGTGCGCGGAGTTGCTCAGCACGCGGTGCGCGACCAGCAATTCCGCGACCAGATAGCGGCCGGCGCGATGCGCGGCGAAGCGCGGCGCCCGGCACAGCAACTCCGCGGACGACGGCGGAAACGCCGGGGTCATCGACGCGGCGACGCGGCGGCGTTCGATCGCCCCATCCGCCCGGCCGCGTGCTGAATGGCGTTGACGATGTGCTGATAGCCCGTGCAGCGGCAGAGGTTGCCGTCGAGGCCGTCGCGGATCTCCTGCTCGGTCGGCGACGGGTTGTCTTCCAGCAGATTCACGGCCGACAGGATCATGCCCGGCGTGCAGTAGCCGCACTGCAGGCCGTGCTCCTCCCAGAACCCCTCCTGCAGCGGGTGCAGGCGGTCGCCGTCGGCCAGCCCCTCGATGGTCGTCACCTCGGACCCGTCGGCCTGGACCGCGAAGATCGTGCACGACTTGGCGCTCCGCCCGTCGACCAGCACCGTGCAGGCGCCGCACTGGCTCGTGTCGCAGCCGACGTGCGCGCCGGTCAGGTTCAGGTGCTCGCGCAGGAAATGGACCAGCAGCAGGCGCGGCTCCACGTCGGCCGTGCGCCGCCTGCCGTTGACGGTGATCGAGACTCGGGCCATCGGTTACCTCCGGAAGACTGACAAGGGTAGCACCCGGTCCCTGTCGTGGGCGAACCCCGGCGCCGCGGGCCGCGGGTTGCACGACGGGATTCCCTCGCAACATCGATATCTTGCACTTGACGATAAATTATTGCCACTTGAAAATAGAGCCGGGGGAGCAATGAAGGCGAACGAGTCGGTCCAGAAGCTGGTGCTCGCCGCGGCGCAGCGTCTCTGCGAGACCAGGGACGACTGGACGTTCACACCCGCCGAGGTGGTGCGATCTCTGCCCGAGGTGAACGAGGCAACTGTACGAACGGAAGTCACCGGGCGGTGCTGCGTGAACGCGCCGGCTCATCACGCCCGGCGCTGGCCGTACTTCCGCCGCGTCGACCGCGGGCGCTATCGGATCGAACCCGCCTTCCGGCAGCGTCCGCCTGCGTCCGGCACCACCGGATACGCTTCCGCACGACGTCACGCCGGCCAGCGCGTTGCGGAGACCGCGCCGGGGTACGGCGAAGAGCGCACCGACACCCGAGACACGGTCCATGCGGTCGTAACCGAGAGCGAGGGATGGTACGTCGCGGAGTGCCTCGAGTTCGCCGTCGTCACGCAGGCGAGGTCGTTCGACGATCTGCTCGCGAACCTCCGCGAGGCGCTGGCGCTGCACATGGACGGCGAGGATCCCGCATGGCTCGGCCTGGGGTCCTCGCCCCGGCTGTTCGTGAGCTACGAAGCACGACTCGCCACCGACTGATGCCGCGTCTGCGACGCCTCTCGTCCGGCGACGTGCTGCGTATCTTCCACCGCATGGGTTTCGAGGTCGCCGGACGAAGGGGCAGCCATGCCAAGCTGGTGCGTGTCTCTCCCAGCGGGGAACGGCAGGTCCTGATCGTTCCCCTCCACAGGAGCCTGGCAACCGGCACCCTGCACGCCATCTATCGACAGGCGTCGCGCCTGCTACCGTCCGTCAATCTGCGGCGGGCGCTCTTCACGGACTGAAGGCAGCGTCGGCAGCGCCAAGGCATTATCAATAAATGATAACATGCTCATATCCAGATTCCCGCGTGGTCGAGAGGTCGACGCCGTTCTCACAGAACGAGGAGTCGAGACATGAAGTCACTCAAGGTCGGCATCGCCAGCTACTCGGACATGAAAGCCCGGACGATGGCCATCGCCCGGGCAGAGCTCAAGCCACGACCTGGCGATCCGGAAGTGTGGTTCACGTCCATCGAGAGTTTCGCGAGGGTGCTCTCCGACAGGAACCGCGCCCTTTTGCGGCTGATCATGGAAGAAGAACCGCAGTCGTTGACCGCACTGGCCGAAATATCGGGCCGTGCCAAGTCGAATCTGTCCAGGACCCTGCATACGTTGGAACGGTACCACCTCGTGCACCTGGAGAAGACTCGGAAGGGTCGGCTTCTGCCTCGCGTTCCGTATTCGCGCATCGTGCTGGAAACGCCTATCACCACGGGGCGCCGCGAGTCCGTGCACTTCCCGGAACCATCCGCAGCACGTGAGCCGGCACTACCGGACCGAGTCGCCGATGTCCGCGAGTCGTACGGCGTCGACCATGCTGAGACCTTGCCGAACCCCCATCCAGGAAAGATCCTGCTGGGAGACTTCCTGCAGCCGATGCGAATCAGCCAGGCCGAGTTGGCACGCGCCATCGGCGTGCCGCCACGGCACATCAACGAAATGGTGCTGGGCAAGCGCGCCGTGACTGCACAGACCGATCTGCTGCTGACCAGGTATTTCGGGCTCTCGGAAGGACTGTTTCTTCGGCTGCAGGCGGCCTACGACCTCGATAGTGCCAGAGTCTCCCTGAAGGACAGGTTGACCGCGATCAGACCGCGTGATGCCGCTTGATCTACGCCACCAAAGGCGGCTCTTATGACCATAATGACTGGATCCCCACGAGTCCAGACGGTGCAGCATCCAAGCCATGGACCGTCCGAGTCCACACCAACATGGCGCCTAGTCATCTACGCTCTCGCGTCATACGTCCAGACCGTGCCATTGAGTATCTTCATTGCGAGCGAAGTAAGGCCCCTGATTATTGAGGGGATGCGCATGGAGAACTTCACCCGGGAAGACGTCGGGGCGATGTTCATCATCGCGTTCGTGGGCATTTGGTTGTGGGTCTGGGGGTGTCTACTCAAGCGATCGACCGGGCTGTTGTACAGGCGTTGGTTTGAATAGCGGAGCAGCCGGACGGCACCTCGTTGGCCCGACAACGAGCATGCGTACAGCTCCCGGCGAATAGTCCGCTTCACACTCGGGCGCGCACTCCACGCAGTGTGGAAGAGAGAAACTCTGTCCCTGCGTAGAGCACACCTGCGAGGTTTCGGTTTCCTCCCTGGTGAGGGAGCCAATACGTGCAGGTGCGTGTCCCAGTGCGCTTCTGAAGATCATGGACAAATCTCCAGAAATCCAATTGGTTGTCCGGTCTGACGGAGTATACGAATAACGCCGCGAGCCCCGGCCTTCTGCTCTCAACGTACCGAGCAAGCCAATCCGACAACCGATCGATGTCGGACCGATGAAGCTTGTCGTCGTCGGCTTCGCTCCCTTCGGTGTACGTCATCGGGTCCATCGATATCAGCCAGGGAACTCGTAGGTCTTCCGGGCATGCCAATACTCCGCCCGCGTCAACCTGATCACGCCACGATGAACAACGCGGAACGACGCGAGAATCAGCCCATGCACGGGCGAGCCGACTGCATTTCTCTCGATCGACTTCCGTAATCCCACCCGACAACTTGTCAGTTCCAACGATGGACCTCAAGAGTTCTGCCGAATTGGGGTAGCGTACCTCCGACGCGCCTGTCTTTCGATACGCCGTCACAATCGCCGGCTCGCCGGGACGCGATGGTCTCCCTGAAGCCATCAACGCGTCGTCGAGTTGCCTATGAGCCTGCGTCGCCCTTCTCGCTTCAAACGATTCGAACGGCGCCATGCCGTGTGCCAGGGCGACATGCAGCCGTCCGTCAGGATCTGTCTTGGCCAGCCGCAACGCGACCTCAATCTCGATGCCATGTTGCAGGTAGTGCCCGTCGTTGCCCTTCACCATGTTCGCCGCCACAAGGAAAGGCCCGGCATTGCTGCCGGGCCTCAGAGTTCCGCCGCGCTCCGCCTTCTGCTAGCTGACCGTCAGCAGATTCAGCGGACCGGTGCTGTCGGCGATGCGCTCGACCGGCACGCCCATCTTGTCGAGGATGGTCAGGTGCAGGTTGGTGGCCGGCGTCTTCTCCTTGTACACGAGGTGACGCCCGCCCGGCCTGAGTTGACCCGACGCGCCGCCCACGACGACGATCGGCAGCCCCTTGTTGTCGTGCAGGTTGCTGTCCGACATCCCGGCGCCGTAGAGCAGCATCATGTGGTCGAGCAGGTTGCCGTCGCCGTCCGGCGTGGCCCGCGCCTTCTCGAGGAAGTACCCGAAGAGCGAGATGTGGAACTCGTTGATCTTCGCGATCTTCTCGTAGAGGGTCGGGTCGTTGCGGTGATGCGACGTCGGATGGTGCGAGTCGGGCACGCCAATCTCGGGATACGTCCGGCCGCTGATCTCGCGCGCCATCATGTAGGTGCTGACGCGGGTCAGGTCGGTCTGGTAAGCGAGAAGCATCAGATCGAACATCAGCCTGGCGTGCTCGGCGTAGGTCGCCGGAATGCCGGCCGGCTGGTCGACCTCGGGCAGCTCGCGGTCGCTCTGCTCCTCCGCCCGCTGGATGCGCCGCTCGATGTCGCGCACCGCCTCCAGGTACTCGTTGACGCGGACACGATCGTTGGGACCGAGGCCGCGCTGCAGCGCGTCGACCTTCTCGGTCACCGAGTCGAGGATGCTCCGGTCCTTCCGGATCCGGGCCATCCGCGCCGCCGAGTCGGTCGTACCGGCATCGCCGAAGAGCCGCTCGAAGACCGCGCGCGGGTTGTTCTCGCCGGAGAGCGGCGTCGTCTCGCTGCGCCACGCGATGGTGTTCGTGTAGGTGCAACTGAAGCCGACGTCGCACGACCCCGACACGTCGCGGCTGTCGAGAGCGATCTCGAGCGACGCGAGCTGCGTGTGCTGCTCGAAGCTGCGCGCGACGAGCTGGTCGACCGACACGCCCGCCTGCAGGTTGGACTCGGTCCGCGCCGGGGTCACGCCGGTCAGGAACCGGGTGGCGGCGCTGGCGTGCACTCCCGCGTTGCTGGGCACGGCGTTCAGACCGGTCAGCACGTGCATCTGATCCTTGAACGCCTCGATGGGCTTCAGGATGCGGGTGGTCGCGAACCCTTCCCCTTCGGAGGCCGGCGTGAAGTGCTTCATCGCCATGCCGTTCGGCACGTAGACGACACCGAAGCGCCGCACCGGACGGGCCGCCGAGTTGCGGATGGCGGCGAACGCCGGCACCATGCCGTCGAGCAGCGGCAGCGCGAGCGACGCGCCGATGCCGCGCAGGACGGTGCGGCGGGGGATGGATTTCTGGGTGACGATCATGAGTCTGACCTCCGCATCTGGAACGGGGTGCTGTTGACGATGCCGAGAATGATAGACGACCACCGGTAGTCCTCGCCAGCGGCGTCCCGCACGATCGTGCGCACGGTCGGGGCGTCGTAGTACTCGACGCCGCGCCCGAGCGCGTACATCAGCAGCTTCTCGGTCACGGTGCCGACGAAGTCGTCCGGGCGATCGAGGAGCAGGTCGCGCAACCCGGCGCGGCCCTCGAACCGCACGCCGTCCGGCAGCACGCCGGAGGCGTCGACGGGCGTGCCCCCCTCGTTGTCATCGCGCCAGCCGCCGATGGCGTCGTAGTTCTGCAGGGAGAAGCCGATCGGGTCCATCGGCGCGTGGCACACCGAACAGGCCGGATTCTCGCGGTGCTGCACCATCGCCTCGCGCATCGACACCGGCTCGCCGTCCTCGTTCTGCTCCTCGAGAGCCGGGATGTCGGGCGGCGGCTCCGGCGGCGGCGCCCCGAGCAGGTTCTCGAGCACCCACTTGCCGCGCAGCACCGGCGACGTGCGGTTCGGGTAGGAGGTGACGGTCATGACGCTGCCGTGGCCCAGGAGGCCGCCGCGCCGTGTGCCGGCGAGCTTCACGCGCCGGAACCGGTTCCCGTAGATGTTCGGGATGCCGTAGTGCTCGGCGAGCCGCTGGTTGACGTAGGTGTAGTCCGCCGACAGCAGCTCCAGAATGCTGGCGTCGGACCGCAACTGGTTGCCGATGAACAGCTCGGTCTCGCGCGTGAACGCCTCGCGCAGGTTCTCGTCGAACTCCGGGAAGATGTTGGGGTCGGGATAGACGCCGCCCATGTTGCGCAGGTAGAGCCACTGGCCGGCGAAGTTGTCGACCATCGCCTGCGAGCGCGGGTCGGCCATCATCCGGCGGACCTGCGACTCCAGAACCGCCGGGTCGCTCAGGGTCCCGCTCTCCGCCGCGGCGAGCAGCCCGTCGTCCGGAATGCTGCTCCACAGGAAGAACGACAGGCGGGAGGCGAGCTCGATGTCGGTGACCGGATAGCTGGCGCCGCTGGCGATGTCCACCGGATCCCGCTCGACGCGGTAGAGGAAGTCGGGATCGGCCAGCAGCCGCTCGAGCGCGAACTGAATGCCCTTCTCGAAGCCGCCGTCGGCCCGGCCCCACTCGTAGAACTCCAGCAGCGTCGCCACGTCCGTCTCATTCACCGGCCGGCGGTACGCGCGCCGGGCGAGGGTGCCCAGAATCTGCCGGGCGCAGGCTTCCTGCTCCGCCTCGGGAGCCGCGGCCTCCGGCAGGCAGGTGAAGATGCGGCGCCGGGTGGGCGTGTCGCCCGGCCCGTCCACGCTGAGCGGCCCGGTGATCTGCACGCTGGACAGGGCCGGATTGCCGTCCGGCATCTCGTTGATGGCCAGGGCGAAACCGGTCTGCCGAGGCTGCAGCACGCCCTCCTCTTCCCACGTTTCGCGCGGGAAGGAGACGCCGACGGTGTGCGGGCCCGCCGCGACCGAGACGGTCACCTCCAGCGGATCGTCGGCGTGCAGCACGTAGTGCTCCCAGTCGTCGGTCCCGCGGATGTTGCCGGCGAAGCTGATCGGGGCGGGCATCCCCGGCGCCTCGCCGCCGAACCGGAACTGCTCGATGCGGCGGCCGTCGAGCCGGAACTCGATCTCGTGCGCCGCGTCGATGCCCCGCACGTAGCCGACGTAGTTGGTCTGCAGGCGCACCTTGATGCGGTATTCGCCGTCCACCGGGAAGTGGTGGCGGATCGCGGCCCCGCCGCGCGACCCGAACGGCAGATCCTCGCTCTGCTGATCGTTCTGGATCAGGTTCAGCGGAACGTCGTAGGTCGCGATCTCGGCGCCGCCCGTCGGCTCCTCGCCGATTGCCAGGCGGCCGATCTTCTTGGCGGCCGAGACGTAGCGCTCGAACAGGGCCGGCGACAGCGAGAGCGACGTGGCGATGTTGTCGAAGCCGTTGCGGTCCGGCGCGTCCGCAGGAATGAGCGCGTCGACGTCGACCTCCAGATCGAGCAGGTCGCGGACGACGTTGCGGTACTCCGTCTGGTTCAGGCGATGGAAGGCCTGGGTCCGGCCGGGATTCGGACGCGCCTCCGCAACGCGGTCCAGCTCGTCCTCGAGCCAGCGGCGGAAGCCGTCGTAGGTCTCCTTGTCGGGGCGGGAGCGGGGCTGCGGGGGCATCGCTCCGACGCGCAGCTTGCGGACCACTTTCTCCCACAACTCGGGGTCCTGAGCCACATCGTCGACATTCGCGGCGTCGAGGGCCAGACCGACGAGGCGCAACTGCTCGGCCATCATGCCGGTGCCGTTGCCGGCGACCACGCGTTCGTTGTGGCAGGTGACGCAGTACCGGTCGAGCAGCGCCCGTTGCGCGGACACGGCCGCGGCGCCGGGCTCCTCGGCCTGCGCAAACGCCGTCTCGACCGCCGCGGCCGGCAGCATGAGGACGGCGGCGACACCCGCGGCGAACCAGCTCTTGCGCACCGATGGCCCCTTTCGGATCGGATGGAGAGGTAACGAGATCCGCTAGTTTGAACGCATCCGGCGTGCATTGTCAATCGTCTCCTGCTGCGGTAGCATGGGCCGCGGATCGGCTCCACCGGGCACGATTTCGCTCACGCATACGTACCACGGACGGACCCGGGCGGCAGGCACCGCGCCCCCGGTCGCGCAGGAGGCGAAGTGGACATGAAGGCGACGCGTATCGCGAACGACTGGAGGCTCCGCGTGCTGCTCGCGGCAGTGATCGCGACGCTCCTGGCCGGGGGCTCGGAAGCGGCGGCCGGCGGCATCGATGCGCCCGCGATCGTCGAGGCGGCGCGCGCGCAGGACGTCGACACCGTCCGGGCTCTCCTCGCCGAGGGGGTCGACGTCGATACCGCCCAGCCGGACGGCGCCACCGCCCTGCACTGGGCCGCCTACCGCAACGACCCGGAAATCGCCGCACTCCTGCTCGACGCCGGCGCGGACGTCGACGCCACCAACGAGCTCGGCGCGACGCCGGTCTGGTTGGCGGCCGACAACGGCAGCGCCGCGATGGTCGAGCGGCTGCTCGCGGCGGGGGCCGACCCGGACATCGCGCTGCACAACGGCGAGACGCCGGTCATGACCGCTTCGCGCACCGGGAACGCGGACGCCGTGCAGTTGCTCGCGGCCGGCGGCGCCGACGTCAACGTAAAGGAACGCTCGCGCGGGCAGACCGCCCTGATGTGGGCCGTGGCCCAGGGCCACCACGAGATCATCGACGTGCTGCTGGCGCACGGAGCGGACGTCCACGCCCGCTCCCGTGTCCGCCCCCGCATGATGCACGCCGATTCCACCAACGGGTCGCAGTACGACCAGGGCCTCGTCTGGAACCGGGGCGGCTACACGCCGCTGCTGTTCGCGGCCCGCCATGGTGACGTCGAGGCGGGACGGCGGCTCGCCGGCGCCGGCGCCGACATCGACGACGCGGCGCCCACCGGCGCCAGCGCGCTGGTCGTGGCGGCGCACGGGGGCCATCTCGACTTCGCGCGGTTCGCGCTCGGCGCGGGCGCCGATCCCAACGACATCGGGGCCGGATATACGGCGCTGCACGCCGCGATCCTGCGGGGCGACTCGAAGCTGGCGACCGCTCTGCTGGCGGCCGGCGCGGACCCGAACCAGCGCCTCGAAAGCGGGACGCCGCTGCGCCGCGCGGGCCAGGACTGGGCCATCGCGCCGCAGCTCGTCAGTGCCACGCCCTACTGGCTGGCCGCCTACTATCAGGAAGCGGATCTCATGCGCGCGCTGGCATCCTGGGGCGCGGGCCCGTCACTGACCACGCTCGAGCGCTGGGCGTACGTCTTCGAGCGGGCCGGCGGGGTCGGGCCGCCGCACATCGCGGGCGGCTTCCAGACGCCGCTGCTGGCCGCGGTCAGCGGTGCGTACAATCGGGGGCGGACCTTCAACAGCTCGCTGCGGAACCCCGACCGCGAGGAGCGGGCAGCGTACGAGGCAGCGAAGGTGGCCATCGAGCACGGGGCGGACGTCAACCGGGTCGACCGCGCCGGCACCGCGCCGCTGCACAGCGCCGCGCAGCGCAACTACGCCACGGTCGTCGAGCTGCTCGCCGCCAACGGCGCCGACCTCGACATGAAGAACGGCAGCGGGACGACGGCCCTGACGCTGGCCGAGCGCGCCGAGGCGCGGCGCCTCGAGCGCCCCGACATCACCCGCTATCCGAGCGGAAATTCGGCGCAGGCGCTGCGCGACCTCCGCGCCGGCAAGGGAAACCAATAGACCCGGGCGACCGAGGAGCGGCAGCCGCAATAGCGCACCCTGAGGGTGGCGGCGCACCCTGATGGGTCGCGTCGGGAGCTTCGCTGACGAAAACCGCTGCGGCGCAAGCCCACGGCGCTTCTTCGGTCGGCGAACGATCTCGGGGGAGCCGCGCGGTCACCGTACCGCGCGGCTCCTTTCCTTGTGGCACCGGATGAACACCAGGAGGACTGCAGTGACAGGTTACGCTCGTGGATTCGCGCCGCATCACTCCGACACCCGATTCCGGCGATCATCGATCCTCGGCATCGTCGCCGCGTGCGCGATGCTCTCCGCCGTGTCCGCCCCCGCCCTCGCGCAGCACGGAGCCCCGAACGGCGAGTGGCCGTCCTACGGCGGAGACCTCGGCGGCACCAAGTACTCGGGCCTCGATCAGATCGATGCGAGCAACTTCAACGAGCTGGAGATCGCCTGGCGCTGGCGCTCGGCCGACGAGACGCTCGACCTCGACGCCCTGCGCGAGATTCACGAGGACCTGAGCATCGTCAACATGAAGGTCACCCCGCTGATGGTCGGCGGGACCGTCTACATCGTGACGCCCCTCAGGCTCGCCGTCGCGCTCGACGCCGGGACCGGCGCCGTCGAGTGGATCCACGACCCGGACGTGGTCCGCGGCACGCGGTTCGCGATCAACACCAGCGGCTACAGCACGCGCGGCCTGGCCTGGTGGACGGACGGCGACGAAGCGCGCATCTTCTACGGCACCCCGGACGGGTACCTGCTGGCCGTCGACGCGGAGACCGGCGAGCCGGCGCGCGGCTTCGGCGACAACGGGCGCATCGACATCGCCGACGGGATCCCGCGCAACGGCCGGGGCACGGTCGACAACCAGGGCCATCCCTGGATCAGCCTCAACTCGCCCCCCATCGTCGCGCACGACGTGGTCGTGACCCCGATGTCCATCTCCGATCAGCCGATCGCGCGCGAGCAGGCGCCGGGCTGGGTCAAGGGCATCGACGCCCGCACCGGCGACACGAGGTGGACGTTCCGCACCGTCCCGCAGGCCGACGACCTGGGCGTGGACACCTGGCTGAACGACTCGTGGCGCTACACCGGCGGCACCAACGTCTGGTCGGCGTTCAGCGTCGACAACGAGCTGGGCTACATCTACCTGCCGACCGGCACCCCGACCAACGACTACTACGGCGGGCACCGCCTCGGCGACAACCTCTTCGCCGAGAGCCTTGTCGCCCTGGACATCCGCACCGGCGAGCGAATCTGGCACTTCCAGGCCGTGCACCACGGCGTCTGGGACTACGACTTCCCCACCCATCCGAACCTGGTCGACGTCACCGTCGACGGCCGCGCGATCAAGGCGCTGGCGCAGGTCAGCAAGCAGGGCTACGCCTACGTCTTCGACCGCGTCACCGGCGAGCCGGTCTGGCCCATCGAGGAGCGCGCGGTGGAGACCGATACCGACCTGCCCGGCGAGGTGCTGTCGCCGACCCAGCCGTTCCCGACGAAGCCGCTGCCCTTCGAGGATCTGGGCTCGTCCATCGAGCAGCTCGTCGACTTCACGCCGGAGATCCGCGCCCTGGCGGTCGAGGCGGTCCGCAACCATCGGCTCGGCGGGCTGTACTCGCCGCCGATGCTCTCAGTGGAGGGGGGCCTGCAGGGAACGATCCAGCGCCCGGCCATCGGCGGTGGCGCCAACTGGATGGGGGCCGCGGTGGATCCGGAGACCGGCATCCTCTACGTCCCGTCGGAGAACGCCTACTCCATCATGAAGTACATCACCCCGGACGCCGAGGGCGCCAACCTCGAGCTCACCCAGGGAGGCTTCGCCACGCCGTCGCTAATGCCGCAGGGCCTGCCGCTGTTCAAGCCGCCCTACTCGCGCATCACCGCCATCGACCTCAACACCGGCGACCACGCCTGGATGCAGCCCAACGGCGACGGCAACCGCTTCCGCAACCACCCGCGCCTGCGCGACCTGAATCTGCCGCCGGTCGGCGGCGACGGCCGCGGCGGGCCGGTGCTGACGAAGACGCTGCTGGTGAGCGCCCTGACCGCGGGCGGGACCGACAATGACGACGGCCCGCGGCTGGTGGCCCGCGACAAGGCGACCGGCGAGATCGTCGGCTCCGTGGACCTGCCCGGCGGCGCCATCGGGACGCCGATGACGTATATGCATGAGGGGCGGCAGTTCATCGCGCTGACCGTCGGCGGCGAGGTGCCGGAGCTGGTGGCGTTCGCGCTTCCAGAACGCGACTAATGTCCGCAGAACTCCAGGCCACTCCGTAGAACGCCGAAAACTACCCGCATTATTGGGCCAATGGCGGGATCTGTCTTCCG
>Ga0209544_1002513_pt1 | contig 16365 bp, 12 predicted proteins | sample MesohylPK_FD_187297 | JGI IMG/M metagenome (GOLD analysis project Ga0209544, IMG submission 187297) | Host-associated microbial community of the marine sponge Aplysina aerophoba from Gulf of Piran - sponge mesohyl, lysed by proteinase K... | ecosystem: Host-associated > Porifera > Sponge >...
GGCCCGGAGACGCTGGGCCTGGTGGCGTTCTCGATGGTGGCGCTCGCCGGGTTTGTCGCGGTCGAGGCGCGCGTGCCGGAGCCGCTCGTGCCGCTGTTCCTGTTCCGCAACCGCGTGTTCGCTGTGTCGGCGGTGCTGCTGTTGCTGACCGGCGCGGGCATGTTCGGCTCGCTGACGCTGATCCCGCTGTATCTACAGGGCGTCGCGGGCGTGTCGGCGCGCCTTTCCGGCACGCTGATGACGCCGATGATGATTGCGGTCCCGATCGCCGCGGCCTTCTCCGGCCAGATGATGTCGCGCACCGGCCGCTACAAGTACCTGCTGATCGCCGGCATCGTCGTCATGTCGGCCGGCATGCTCTCGTTCGCCACCGTCGATGAGACGACGGGCCGCGTCGAGGCGATCGCACGCATGATCGTCATGACGCTCGGCCTCGGCGTGACGCTGCCGCTGCTCCAGGTGGTGGTGCAGAACGCCGTGCCGTTCAGCGTCGTCGGCGTCGCCACCGCGAGCGTGCAGTTCTTCCGGCAGATCGGCGGTACGCTCGGCGTCGCGGTGCTGACCGGCATCATGGTCGGGCGGTTCCGCGAGGGCCTCAGCGAGGTCGCGTCGGGGGCCCCGGCCGTGCTCAACAACCCGAGCGCGCTGCTCAACGAGAACGAGGTGGCCGGGCTCCAGCAACGCTACGAAGCGGCCGCCGCAGCCGGCGCCCCGGCGTTCGAGACGGTCCTGGCGGCAGCCCGGGTCTCACTGTCCGAGGCGATCGCGGTGGTGTTCGTCGTAGCTGCGGCGATCGTGGCATGCTCCCTCGTAGCCGCCATCGTGCTGCCGGAGCTCGAGCTTGAGAGCGCCTCGCCGGCCGAACTGGCTCGACGCGAGGCGGCCGCGGACGCCGCGGTGGGGGACGAAGGAGGACAGCATGCATGAGGCCCTGCGCGTGCTCGACGAGGTGCGCCCACTGCGCAATCCGGTGCTGATTGCGGCCTTCTCCGGCCTCAACGACTTCGGCGGCGCCGCCCTCGCAACCATGGAGCACCTGGAGGAGGCGTGGGGGGCGCGCGACCTCGCCGAGATCGAACCCGAGCCGTTCTTTGACTTCACCGTGCAGCGCCCGACCGTACGCGTCGAAGGCGACGAACGCCGCATCGACTGGCCGATCCCGCGCTTCAGCGTCGCATCGCCCGAGGGCTCGGACCGCGACTTCGTCCTGCTGTCGAGCGCCGAGCCGCACCTGCGCTGGCGCACCTTTACGGAGATCGTCGCCGAGGTGATGGAGGCGACCGGCGCGACCACCAGCATCACCATTGCCGCGCAGGCCGCGCCGACGCCGCACACGCGCCCGATGCCGGTCACGCTGTCCGCCTCGCACGACGACTTCGAGCAGCAGTTCGGCCTCGAGGTGCCCGAGTCGCGCTACGAGGGGCCGACGGGGATCGTCGGTGTGCTCAACCTCTCGCACCGCACGCGCGGATGGCGCAACGCAAGCCTGTGGGCGCAGGCGCCGCACTACCTCTCGACGGGGCCGAACCCCGGCGCCATTACGGCGCTGGTCGAGGTCCTCGACCGCGGCTTCGGGCTACAGACCTCGCTCGCCGCAGTCGAGGCGCAGGCCGCGGACTTCGAGGACCAGGTGCGACAGGCACTGGAGGAGTCGAACGAGGCGGCGGACTACATCAAGAACCTCGAGGAGCAGTACGACGAGAACCAGAGCCGCCAGCCCGCACCGCCCGAGGAGGGCGGCGAGCTGCCGTCGGCAGAGGACCTGCTGAGCGACCTCGAAGGCTTCTTGCGGGACCAGCAGCGCGACGACGGGTAGCGCCTCGGGCCTCCTGTTTCAGCATTCCGCCAGGGACTGCCGTGCACACAGTCGGGTGCGGGCACTGCGGCTCGACAGGTACGGGGCACTCCTCGACACACGCATGAGCGGGAGCGGCTTCACTCCCCGCGAGCCCGTTGCTAGACTCGATAGGGCGCAGGAGTGTAGCTCAGCTGGAAGAGCAGCGGTCTCCAAAACCGCAGGTCGGGGGTTCGAATCCCTCCACTCCTGCCAGAACCACTCGCCGAGGTGGTGGAATTGGCAGACACGCCGTCTTGAGGGGGCGGTGCCCGCAAGGGCGTATGAGTTCGAGTCTCATCCTCGGCACCAGCACTCACACCGTGTCGCGCCCCAACCGGGGCGCGACGCTGTCACGAGGGGCAGCGAGGGTCGTAGCGCTGGCAACCGCAGCGCCCAGCCGCGACAATCGAAGTCCGGGGCCACGTAGCCAAGTGGTAAGGCAGGGGTCTGCAAAACCCTTATCGTCGGTTCGATTCCGACCGTGGCCTCCAACAACGCTCCGGGACTTCTCGCCATGACCACTACCGACCTCACCGCCACCGCCGCGCTGCTCGACTGGGCCGCCGCGTACCGGCTCGAGGACGCCGACGCGACGCAGGTCCGCTACCTGCTGCTCGACCACGCCGCGAATAGCCTCGGCGGCCTCGACGCGGAATCGACACGCACCGTGCGGCGGTTCGTCGCCTCGCGGCCGGGCGAGAGCCCGGCGCCGGGCGGGCTGCGCGCGCCCGAGGAGTACGCGGCGCTCGTGGCAGGGGTGAGCGCGCACGCCCTCGAATCCGACGACACGCACCAGCCGTCGTCCTCACACCCCGGCTCGGCTGTGTTCCCGGCGGCGCTCGCGCTCGCCGAGTCCACGAACGCCCGCTTCGAGGAGTTCGCGGAGGCGGTCGTCGCGGGGTACGAGGTCATCTGCCGCATCGGCGAGGCCGCGACAGCGGCCGGGCAGTACGCGCGCGGCTTCCACCCGACGGGCACCGTCGGCGTCTTCGGGGCGGCGGTGACGGCCGGGCGGCTGCTCGGCCTCGACGCCGCACAACTGCGCTCGGCGCTCGGCATCGCCCTCAGCCAGTCGGCGGGCTCGATGGCGTTCCTCGACGGCGGCGCGTGGACGAAGCGGTTGCACCCCGGCTGGGCCGCGCACGCGGGCATCGTGGCCGCGCGGCTCGCCGCGCTCGGCTACATCGGGCCGATCGACCCCATCGTCGGGCGGTCCGGCTTCCTGCAGGCGTACAGCGACACGTCCGAGCCGGGCGCGCTGACCGCGGGCCTCGGGACCGCCGACCTCGCGATCCACACCACGAGCCTCAAGGCGTACGCGTGCTGCCGCTACAACCAGGCGCCCATCGACGCGATCCTCACGCTCGTCCACGCCCACGACCTCGCGCCCGGCGACATCGCGCGTGTGCGCGTCGGGGTGCTCGAGGCGGGGTGGGGCATCGTCGCGGAGCCGGAGGCAGAGAAGCGCCGGCCAACCTCGATTGTCGACGCACAGTTCAGCATGCCGTACGCGGCGGCGGTCGCTGTGCTGCACCGCGCCGCCGGTACACGTCAGTTCCGCCCGGACGCCATCGCCTCGCCGGATGCGGCCGCATTCATGGACCGCGTCGAGTGCTACCGCTCGGACCGCCTCGAGGCGATCTTCCCGCAGCACTGGCCCGCCGAGGTCGAGATCGAGCTGAGCGACGGCAGCGTGCTGCGCGAGTACGTCGAGGGCGCGAAGGGCGACCCGGAGCGCCCGCTGTCAGCGGCCGAACTCGAAGCCAAGTTCGCCGACCTCACCGACCGCACGCTGACCGCAAGCGGCCGCACGCGAGTCGTCGAGGCCGTGCGCGGACTCGGCGACGACACGTCCCCAGGCGACCTCGCCCGGCTGCTTGGCAGCACCGAGATCCTCGCGCCCGCAGCCGCGGATCTCGGCTAGGCAGCGCCCACGCCTCCTCGGTACGCTCGGGGCGCCGTAGCCCCTCGCCCACGGGAATGCGAGTGATCGATGGCACTCACGCTCAGCGAACTGGTTGCGAACCGAACGCTTGGCCCCGGGATGGCTGCGTTCCTTGCGGCGGCGGTCGGCGAACCTCGGTCGCTGCTGGTGGTCGCGATTCCCCGGAACGCGGGCAAGACGACGCTCATGTCGGCGGTCTTCGAGGAGCGCCCGGCGTCGATCCCCCTCTACACGCTCGGGACGCGACACGGCGACTCGCTCGGGATACCGGATGGGGGTGAGCCGCCCGGCTACCTCACGATGTCGGAAATCGCGCCCCACCCCGTCACCGACAGCTACCTGTGGGGGCCCCACGTGCAGCAGATCTTCGCGGCCGCGCGCGCCCGCGGACATGCGATCGCGACGGCGCTGCACGCTGACGGCCTCGACTCCGCATTCGGCGTGATCGCGGAGAACGGGGTCACCGACGAGCAGGCCTCACTGATTGATGTGGTCGTCTACATCCGCAGCTTCGGCAGGTGGCAGGACCCCGAGCGCCGCGTCGTCGAGACCATCCACGAAGTCGATCACGTCCGCGACGGCCGAGTAGCCGCGCGACTGGTCCACCACTGGACTGAGGAGACGGACCGATTCGAGACCGCGGACGCCCCTTCCTTCGTCACGCCTGAGGCGTACGCGCACCACCTCGAGCGATACACCGCGATAACCCCCGAGGGCGGATAGCGCGGCACCATGCAAGTTGCCGGAGAGGGCCGTAGCGGGTCCCCCGTGTAGCATCTCGGCGCCGCACGCGATCGTGAAAGGAAACACACGCCCATGGCACGCCCACCCCGCACGCTCGACCAGAGCAACTACGAGGTCATCCTGATCGACAAGCGCGACGACGGTGTGGCCGTCGTCACGCTCAACCGTCCCGAGCGGCACAACGCTGTCGGCGGGCCGATGCACAGCGAGCTCGCGCAGTTGCCCGGCGATATCCAGGACGACGAGGATGTCCGGGCGGTGGTCCTCACGGGCGCCGGGCGCTCGTTCTGCTCCGGCGCCGACGTCGAGGCCAGCTTCGGCGACCCGACCCTCGATCCGGCGCTGCCGCTCGGTCTCGAGGGCGAGGCGCGCAACATCGTCGACGGGTTCCTGCGGCTCGACAAGCCGGTGATTACGGCGGTGAAGGGCTACGCGCTTGGACTGGGCGCGACGGTGGCGCTGCTCGGCGACATCGTCCTCGCGGGGCGGAGCGTGCGCATCGGCGACACGCACGTGGTGGTCGGCATCACCGCCGGCGACGGCGGCGCGGTGCTGTGGCCGCAGCTCATCGGCCCGCAGGCCGCGAAGTACTACCTCTTCACCGGTGAGCACGTCGACGCCGAGGCCGCCGAGCGCATGGGCCTCGTGTTCCGCGTCTACGACGACGAGGACCTGCTCGACGAGGCGATCGCGATGGCGTCGCGCATCGCGGCGGGCGCTCCCTACGCGATCCGCACGACCAAGCGCGCCATCAACCGCTCGCTCGAGCGCATCTCCCAGGACGTGATGCCGTTCTCCCTCGCCGCCGAGGGGCTGGCGATGAAGACCGACGACATGGGCGAGGCCGTCGCCGCGTTCTCGGAGCGTCGCGCACCGCAGTTCAAGGGGCGGTAGCGTAGCGGTCGGGCGGCGTGCGGCTCTGAGCGAGACTCACGACGGTGGCGCGGGTGTTGACGGCCTCGCGGCTCGCGGTGCACGTTCGTGGTGAGCCGCGAGCGCGCATCGCGGAGGGAAGCGAGGCCCGTGATGGTGGACATCCGCAGAGCGAACAGCAGCGACCACGATAGCCTCGTCGATCTGTGGGTCGACACCGGCCTCGGACGCCTCGGCGAAGCGGAGTGGGACGTGCTGGTCGCGCACCCCGCGGCTGCCGTCCTTGTCGCCGAGGAGGGTGAGGACGTGCTCGGCGCCGCCGTCGCCTCGTTCGACGGGTGGCGGGCGTACATCTACCATGTCGCCGTCTCCGAGGAGGCCCGCCACAAGGGCGTGGCGCGTGCGCTCATGGACGAAGCCGCCGAACACCTCTTCGGCGAGGGGGCGAGCGCCATCTACGTGATGGTGAATGAGGAGAACACGGGCGGCCTCGCCCTGGCGGCTGCCGCCGGCTACATGCCCGAGGGCGAGATCGTGCTCGTCCGTCAGCGCGCCGAGGCATAGGGGCGCGCCTCGCCGGCCCGGGGCAGGCCGGCTCAGAGCATCGAGTCGTCGTCGACGATGGAGCGGGCGAGTTCGAGGTTGTCGGCGCTGAGCGCGATGGTGGCGTGGCCGCCGTGGCGGTTCAGGATGTGCATGCTCTGGATGTTCACCCCCGCGTCGCGGAACTGCGCCGAGAGCTGCGCGAGCGCGCCCGGCTCGTCGACGAGCCGCACGATCAGCGCGTCGTCGGCCACCGCGCGGTAGCCCGCGCTGGAGAGCGCGAGCAGCGCGCGGTCGTCGTCGTCGGTGGTGATGATGACCATGCCGTGGTCGCCGACGCCCTCGGTGTCGAGGGACCGGAGGTTGATGCCGCGGTCGGCGAGGGCGGCGGTGATGCCGGCGATCACGCCGACCTCGTTCTTCGTGCTGACAATGATGCGCTGCATGTCGTCCTTTCAGGGCGGCAACCGGCTCGGGGGCCGCAGTGGGTGTGTTCGCGTCAGGCGGGCCGCGCCACCTGGCGCGCGGCCACGACCTCGTCGGCGAGCTGGTCGATCTGCTCGCGCGTGACGTGTCCCATCGTGATCAGGTGTGCGATGCCCTCGTAGGGCGCGAGTTGCCACTTCTCGATGATGTCGGCCGGCGGGCGCGGGAACACGACGGTCGCCGAGTTCTTGTTGCGCCACGCCGGAATGCCGAGGCCGTTGAACTGCTCGACGGCGTACGCGGCGACGGACAGCATGCCCGCGACGAGATCGCGGAAGCCCTCGATGCCGTAGCGCTCCCAGGCCAGCCACAGCATCAGCGGCGTGATGCCGTTGCGTGAGCCGGTGAGCGTGGTGTCCATCACCCCCACGTACTCCACCGAGCGCGCGATGCGGGCGACGTATTCGTTGCGGGTGAGCGCAACGCCGCACGGGATCGGTGCGCCGATGAGCTTGTGGCCGCTGATCGACATGCTGTCGAAGCCGTCGGCGAAGGTGTGGGGCTGCGGGTCGTCGACGAAGGGCAGGATCATCCCGCTGAGCGCCGCGTCGCCGTGGATGTAGTGCTGGGTGATGGCGAGGTCGTCGAAGATCTCGCGCACGCGGGCCACGTCGTCGACGGCGCCCTTCATGGTGGTGCCGATGTTGGCCATGAAGATCACCGGCACGTCGCGGTTGATGCGGATCGACTCGCGGAGGTCGTCGTAGTCGATCTCACCGCTGCCCTGGCTCTTGATCATGATGTTGCGAGTCCGGAGGACGCGCGTGATCTTGAGGATGCTGTAGTGGGTGTCCTCGGAGAAGTAGACGATGCCGTCCGGGAACAACTCGCGGGCCAGGAACATGCCATACATGTTGCCCTCGGTACCGCCGTTGGTGACGTAACCCCACGCCTCCTCGCTCGGCAGGTGCAGGAGGTTCGAGAAGCGACGGATGACGTGGCGCTCGATGTCGTGCGTGTTGGTCGCGAAGTTACTGTCGTGGAACGGATCCCCGACGTTGTTCACGTTGTAGCTCAGGAACGGCAGCAGCGCGGAGTAGTCAAAGTCCTGGTTGGTGGGGTAGCCGAGGAAGTGCCCTGCCAGCTCCTCGAACTTCGACTCCAACTCGTCCAGGCGCTGCCGGGTCTCGGCCTGCAACTCGGTCATGGTGAGGCCTCCCATGCGCAGTGCGACGGCTGCGGGAGTGCGCCGCCTTCACCTATCAGGCTATCGTCGGGAAGGGCCGGTTGCCTAGACTGGATGAGCATTCGGTGCCGGGTGGTGTAACGGTAGCACAGGGGACTTTGGATCCCTTGATGGAGGTTCGATTCCTCCCCCGGCAGCCACACTCGGTCGTACCGTGAACTCCCTCAGGCAGCTTGATCTGGGCAGCGTGTAGACAATGCTCGCTACGTCAGCGGCAGCCGGATGGTCACCGTGACACCCTGACCCGGCCCGTCGCTCGCCAGGTCGATCGTGCCGCCGTGGGCCTCGACGATCGCACGGGCGATGGCCAGTCCCAGCCCCGTGCCGCCGATCCCGCGACTGCGTGCCTGGTCGGTGCGGTAGAAGCGCTCGAAGACGCGGGGGATGTCGGCGGAGTCGATGCCGATCCCGTCGTCGACCACCGCGATCGTGAGGGTCTCGTCGGTCTCCAGTCCCGCCCGGATCACGACGCTGCCGCCGGCCTCGCAGCAATTGATGGCGTTGCTCACGATGTTCCCGAGCGCTTGGCCCATCCGCATGCGGTCGAGGCCGACGGGCGGCAGGTCGCCGGCAGCGTCCAGCGACAGTGCAAGCCCTCGCGCCTGGGACTGCGGCTCCCAGCGCCCCACCTCGGCGGTGAGCAGATCGGGGACCGCCGTGGGCTCGATCGCGAGCCGCATCTCCCCGTAGTCGGTCTCGGCGAGCGAGTTGAGGTCCGTGACGAGGCCGCGCAGGCGCTCGACCTCCTCGATGATGTGGTCGGATGCGTCCGCGGCGGTCTGCAGCCCGTCGCCCAGCCCCTTCGCCTCCAGCTGGATGACGCTCAGCGGCGTGTTCAGCTCGTGCGAGACGTCGTTGACCAGCCGCTTGCGCAGCTCGCGCTGCGACTCCAGCGCGGCGGTCATGCTGTTGAAGGCCGCGCTCATCCTCCCCAGTTCGTCCGAGGAGGTCACCGGGAGCCGTGTCGTATCCCCGTCGGCGATGGCCTGGGTCGCCTCCGTCAGGGCGGTGACGGGCGCCGTGATCCGTCGCGACACCCACGCGGCGACCAGGACGGCGACGCCGGCCGTGAGCACGCCGCCAATGAGGGTGGTGTAGAGGAGCGTGCTCAGGAATCCGTGCGACTCGCTCGAGAGGAACTCCTGGTGGATATCGACGTAGGCGTACCCGACGGGCTGATTGGTCGTCGGGTCGACCACCGCCTCGCGGTACCCACCCAGGTCGGGTGCGGGGGCCCCGGGTAGCAGCTCCGAGGAGTTGTCCGTCACCACGAGCCCATCGGTCCCGACGATGACGACGCGCACCGGGTCGCGGTGCGAGGCCTCGACGTGGTCCTCCTCGTCCGCTTCCGATCGCTCCCCTCGCGGACTCCCGCCGTACCCGTATCCGGCCTCGGACAGCGCCATGTCGACCGTGTCCCAACCACCGGCGGCGGCGTACTCGCGGCTGAGATTCCGGGCGAGCTGGAGTGCCTCGTCGTCACCGATCTCGTCCACGAACGCACCCAGGCGGGCCTGCGTCGCGTAGTAGCCCACGGCGACGCTGATCAGGAGCGCGAGCACCACCACCAGGACGGTCGCGCCCATGATCCGCCAGCGCAGCGACATCAGTCCTCCTCCGCGACGAACCGGTAGCCGGCCCCGTAGACGGTCTGGATGGGCTGGTTGCCGTCGCGGCCGATCTGCTTGCGCAGCCGAGCGATCTGGCTGTCGATGGCGCGGTCGAAGCCCTCGAAGTCGTTATCGAACGCGAGCGCGATGAGTTGTTCGCGGGTCAGCACCTGGTTGGGATGTCGCATGAACGTCGCCAGCAGCGCGAACTGCGCCTGGCTCAGCGCCACGGGTGCCTCGTCGACCGTCACGGCCCCGGTGGTCTCGTTGAGGGTGATGTGGTCGCGGGTGAGGACCTGCTGCACCCTGCCCTTCACGCGACGCAGCACGGCCTCCGCGCGCGCGATGACCTCGTCGGGGTCGAACGGCTTGATGATGTAGTCGTCGGCGCCGCTATCCAGCCCGGTGATGCGCTCGGCGGGGGCCTCGCGGGCTGTCAGCATGATGATCGGGACGTCGGACTCGCGTCGCAGGATCCGGCACAGCTCGACGCCATCGAGGCGGGGGAGCATGAGATCGAGGATGACCAGGTCGGGCGCGAGATCGCGGGCCATGGAGAGACCGGATTCACCGTCGTGGGTCACCTCGGCGGAGAATCCGGCGCGTTCGAAGTACACCTTGACCCAGTTCGCGATCCGCACGTCGTCTTCGACAATCAACACGGTGCCGCTCATGCCGCAGTCCTGGGAGCGATCTCGGACGCGGCGCCGGTGAGGCGCCGCGTCCATCAGTGGGATGCTTCGAGGTCAGGTTACATCGCCCGACCGGCTACTATCCCTAGCTGCCGCTGCTCCCTTCTCCGCCCGAGCCGTGCTCGCCGCCCAACTCGCCGCCGCCCTCGCTGCCCTCGCCGCCGCCTTCGCCGCCGCCCTCGCCGCTGCCGACCTCGGCGTGGGGCGTCCAGCCGGTGAACGGCGCGGCCGTCGCGGGGATGTCGACCTGGATGACCTGCCCGGGCGCCATGTCCACGGGAGTCGTCGGGCCGAGCTCCGTCCCGTTGGAGAGGTGGACCTCGATCCTGACACGGGTCAGGACGTTGCTGGTCGTGTTCTCCACAGTGCCCGTGAAGGCGTTGCTTGCGGCGTCGTAGCTGAGGACCAGCCTGGCGCCAACGCGGACCATGTCGAAGGTCTGGTCGGGAGCCAGCATGGCCCCGCTGCCTTCCTCGCCGCCGCTGGGGCCGGACTCGGAGCCTTCGCTCCCGCCTTCGCCGCCGGGGCCGTGGCCCTCGCCGCCGGCGCCCTCGCCGCCGCCGCCTTCAGCACCCTCGCCGCCCGAGTGGGGCTGGGGGCCCGGACCGCTGCAGTCGAACACTTCCATGTGCACGACGTAGCCGTCGAAGGACACTCCCGCGAGGGCCGGCTCACTGGCGACCGACACGCTCGACGTTGCCTGCTGGCCGGGGTTCAGGTCGCCGAGCACATCCGGGCCCAGCTCCCCCACCGTCTGCGTACCAGACTTCAGGTGCGGCTCGGCCTGCACGTAGCAGAGCGTCTCATTGAGCGTGTTCCGGACCGTTGCCTGGACCGACTGGGTTGCCGCGTCATACCGCGCCGCAATGGCCAGCCCGCCCAGGTTGCCGTTCCACGTCTCGTCGAGCGGAATGATCGGGCTCGACATGGCAGCTTCACTGGCCTCTGCGCCCGTGCCGCTGCCTTCGCCCCCGGACTCACCGCGGCCTTCGCCGCTGCCCTCTGAGCCCTCGCCGCTGCCTTCGCCGCCGGCGCCGTGCTCGCTGCCGGACTCACCGCCCGACTCGCTGCCCTCGCCGCTGCCGACCTCGGCGTGCGGCGTCCAGCCGGTGAACGGCGCTGCGGTCGCGGGGATGTCGACCCGCATGACCTGGCCAGGGGCCATGTCCACGGGAGTCGTGGGGCCGAGCTCCGTCCCGTTGGAGAGGTGGACCTCGATCCTGACGCGAGTCAGGACGTTGCTGGTCGTGTTCTCCACGGTGCCCGTGAAGGCATTGCCGGCCGCGTCGTAGCTGAGGATCAGCCGGGCGCCGCCGCGGACCATGTCGAAGGTCTGGTCGGGAGCCAGCATGGCCCCGCTGCCTTCCTCGCCGCCGCCGGACTCACTGCCACTCTCGCCGCCCGAGCCGTGCTCGCCGCCGCTTTCGCCGCTGCTGCCTTGCTCGTTGCCGGAACCCTCTCCCCGCTCGGAGGAGATGCTCTGGCTGACCTCGACGTGGCTGGACTCCGCGCCCTCGCGACCTTCCGTGTCGCCCGTGCATCCGATGAGGATCCCCGCGCCGAGGATGGCCCCCAACGCCGGTCCGATCAGGAACGTTCTTGTGATTGACTTCTTGCGGTTCATGGCTTCATCCCTTCCGTGAAGCGTTCTTGACGCTGTTCACGGTAGGGACGAAATGTCGCGGAACTATGTCACCGACGTGGCTTCACTGGTGCGTGCGATCGGCGCTCGTCGCTCACTCCTTCGCCGGCCGCGCCGCCGGGCCGAGCGGGCGAGACCGGCCTGTTTCGTCGGCCACAACCATTGATGGCTCGCGCACATCACGCTAGTGTTGCCAGGCGGTTGCACAGACTCGGTATCAGTGGCGTACGTACGCGGATTGAGGGCAAGGGTGGCGGCGCAGATCAACGACCACGTCCGTTACGAGCCGGACGAGCGGCCTCCGTGGCCGGTGGCCGCGGGCGTCGGCGCCCAGGCTGCCCTCGTGACCGTCCCGGGCGTCGTGATCACGGTGGTGATCGTCGCCCGGATCGCCGAGCAGCCCGCGTCCTACATCGCGTGGGCCGTATTCGCCGCGATGCTCGTCAGCGGTGTCACCACCGTCATGCAGGCCGCCCGCTTCGGCAGGGTTGGCGCGGGCCACGTCCTGATCATGGGGACCTCGGGCGCGTTCATCGCGGTCTGCGTGGCAGCGCTCATCGAAGGTGGCCCGTCGACGATGGCGAGCCTTGTCGTCATCTCCTCGCTCTTCCAGTTCGCGATGGCGGCGCGGCTGTCGCTGCTGCGGAGGATCTTCACGCCGGTGATGGCGGGCACGGTGATCATGCTGATCGCGGCCACCGTGATGCCGATCGTCTTCGACACGCTCGACGATGTACCCAGTGATGCCTCGAACGTCGCCGCGCCGGTAACCGCCGCGGTCACCATCGGCGTGGTGCTGGGGCTGGTCCTGCGTGGCCCGCCCGCCTGGCGGCTGTGGTCGCCGATCATCGGGATCGTCGTGGGCTGCGCTGTTGCCGCGGGCTTCGGGATCTACGACCTGCAACCCGTGCTGGACGCCGCCTGGCTGGGTGTGCCGACCGGAGGATGGCCCGGGTTCGACGTGACGCCGGGCCAGGAGTTCTGGGCGCTGCTGCCCGCGTTCATCGTCGTCACGCTGGTCGGGGCGGTGGAGACCGTCGGCGACGGCATCGCCATCCAGCGCGTCTCGCGGCGCGCGACGCGAGCCACCGACTTCCGGGTCGTGCAGGGCGCGCTCAACGCCGACGGCATGGGCAACCTGCTCTCGGGCCTCGGCGGGACGCTGCCGAACACCACCTACTCCTCGAGCATCTCGCTGGCGGAGGTGACCGGGGTGGCTGCAAGGCGAGTGGGCATCGCGATCGGCGCGATCGTGGTGGTGCTGGCGTTCCTGCCCAAGTTCGCCGCGCTGCTGGTCGCGATTCCGGGACCGGTGGTTGCTGCCTACGTGACCGTGCTGCTCGCGCTGCTCTTCGTGCAGGGCATGCGCATGGTCGTGCAGGACGGGCTCGATCACCGCAAGGCGGCGATCGCGGGCATTGCGTTCTGGGTGGGCGTCGGTTTCCAGAACGAGTCGATCTTTGCGGACCTGCTGGGGCCCTTCGCGGGTGTGCTGCTCGGCAACGGCATGACCTCGGGCGCGCTCGCCGCGGTGATCATGATCCTGTTCATGGAGCTCACCGGCCCCCGCCGGCGCCGCCTCCGGGTCCCGCTGGAGACGGACGCACTCCCGGCCATCGACGAGTTCCTCCGCGGGGTTGGCTCGGGAGGCGGCTGGAACGGCGCATCCACCGATCGCCTCGCCTCGGCCGGCGAGGAGACGTTGGCGGTCCTGGTCCAGACGGACGGCGGGGGCGGCGACGGGCGGGCGAGGAGCCTCTCGGTCGTCGCCCGCATGGACGGTCCGCTGGCGCAGGTTGAGTTCGTCACGTCCTTCGAAGGCGACAACATCGAGGATCAGATGGCGTACTTGGCCGAACTGCCGCCGGCGCCGGACGAGGACGAGATCTCCTTGCGGCTGCTCCGGCACCACGCTTCATCGGTGCAACACCAGAAGTACCACGGCATCGATATCGTCACCGTAGAGGTCGAGGGCGCACGGTAGCCCTCGCCGCCCCGGACACCCCTCGGCCGCCCCGGTTGGGGTGTGGGTGCGAGCGGCCGCTGGCGACTCCCGGTACTGCATCGACCGAGGAAATGTCGACGCCCTAGGGAAACCATCCGGGCCCCAGACGCGTAGATCCAATCATGAACGGCATAGCGGTCCGGTCGCGACGCGACCCGGATCACCGCGCAGACGCCGTTCCTGGGAGGATGACATGCACCTCGCGCTCCGGAAATACGTGATCGTCGTCACTGTTGCTATCGTCACCTTGGTCATGATCGCCTGCGGCGACGACGATGGCGACGACGACGATGCGGCATCCACCACCTCGTCGACGACCACCACCACGGCCTCGTCAGGCGCGACCACGACCGGCGTCTACGGCTCGACGAGCGACTCGGAGGCGTCGTACGACGACGCGGGGTCGTTCAGTAGCACCACGACTCAGTCGTCGCGTAGCTCGAGCACCCAGAGCTACAGCTCCGCGAGTGCGTCCGAGGACGACGCATCCGACAGCGCTGCCCCGCGTGCCGCACCCACGGCGACCATCGTCCAGCAGGCCTCGTCCAGTTCGGCCGCGACGCCGGCTCCGGCTACCGCGGCCCCGTCCTCGGGATCTCGGCAGGGGAGCCCGTCCACGACGACGTTCAAGAACTACGGTCGCACGCCGTTCGTCGATGCGTCGCAGGACGCCGTCTCGACGTTCAGCCTGGATACGGACCGCACCTCGTACTTCCTCGCGCTCAACTGGGCACGGAACGGCTACGAGGTGGAGCCCGACTCGGTGCGCGCCGAGGAGTGGATCAACGCCTTCTTCTACGACTACGACCTGCCGCGCGACACCCGCAGCTTCTCGATGACGAGCGACGTGGTCGCGCATCCGCTCGACGGCGGCCTGCACCTCGCCCGGGTCGCGCTACAGGCGCCGAAGGTGCCGGACACCACGCCGCTGAACGTGACGCTCGTGCTCGACGCATCCGGGTCGATGGCCAGCGGTAACCGCGTCGACATCGCGCGGACGGCGGCGGAGACCATCCGCCAGAGCCTGGGCCCGCGCGACCGCATCGCCGTCGTGCACTTCACGACCGACGTGCTGACCCGGTACACCGTCGAGCACACCCGGCCGGACGACCGGGATGTCGCGCGCTCGATCGCACGGCTTGCGCCGCACGACAGCACCAACGTGCAGGCCGGGCTCGACCTCGGCGTGCGCCTCGCCGACCGGGCGCGCGAGGAGCGACCCGACGCGTTCAACTACATCATCCTGATGTCCGACGGCGTCGCGAACGTCGACTCGACAAACCCGTTCGCCATCCTCGATTCGGCTCGTGATGTGGACCACCTCAACCCGCTGCGGCTGATCACCATCGGCGTGGGGATCGAGAACTACAACGACTACCTGCTGGAGCAGCTCGCCCAGCACGGCAACGGCTGGTACCGCTACCTGGACGACACGAACCAGGCGCGGTTGACGTTCAGCCGCGAGAACTGGATCGCGCTCTCCACGCCGTTCGCGGACCAGGCCCGCGCCCAGGTGACGTGGGACCCGCGGCTCGTGCAGGCGTGGCGCATCGTCGGCTACGAGAACCGCGTGACGCCGGACCACACGTTCGAGCAGAACCGCAAGGAGTTCGCGGAGCTTCCCTCGGGGACCGCCACCACGGTGTTCTACGAGTTGGCGCTGCATACCGAGGCTCGCAACCGCAACGTGTCGCTGGGCGAGGTCGAAGTGCGCTGGGTCGACCCGCGCACGGGCGAGACCGTGGGCCAGCGCCTGGGCGTTGCGGGGCACACGGCCGCGCCGTTCGACGCCGGTGACCGCTACCTCCGCTTCGGCGCCATCGTCGCGCTCTCGGCGGACCGCTACAGCGCGCTGTCGCCCCAGGTCGAAAATGCCTGGGTCGACGGCGGCGGCATCCGCGCAGACCTCGAGGCGTTGCAGTGGGAGCTGGAGTCGCTGGACGAGCGACTCGGCTCGGCCGAGGCGTACCGCGACTTCCGCATGCTGCTGGACCACCTCACCGCGGCCGTGGCCCAGCTGGCGCCCTCGACGGGGTACAGCCAGTAGAGCGGAGAGCCTGCGAGCCGGGTTACCGGGCCGATGCCCGCCACGCGCCCCCCGCACCAGCGGGGGGCGCTGCACGTGTCGACGGTGCGTGCGGCCCTCGCGGCCCGCTACGTCATCCGGCGCAGCGTGGGCGAGAGCGCGATGAACGCGATGATCATCACCATCAGCGCCGCACCGAGGCTGCCAAGGGCGACCTGGACGCCGACGAACTCGGCCAGCAGGCCGACGAAGAACGCCGCGCCGAGCATGAGGCTGATCTGCGTCATGAACACGGCCATCACGCGGCCGCGGTATGCGTCCTCGACGTAGCTCTGCACAAGCACGGCGCTCAGCGCCTGCCGGCCCGCCGTGCCGACACCCGCCGTCGCCATGAACACGCATCCGAGGAAGTACGAGTCGGTGCTTGAGAACGCGACGAGCGATGCGCCGATCAGGAACGCGGAGAGCAACATCAGCACGCCGCGCCGCTTCTCGGGGAGCGACGCCACCACGAGCGCGCCGGCCAGCGCGCCGCCGCCGCTGATGGCGACGATGAGCCCGAGCGCCTCGGCGCCGCCGGCATACACCTCGCTCACGTAGCCGGGCAGCATGACCATGAACGGCATGCCGAGCATGGCAGTCAGGAAGTTCACGGTGAGCAGCAGGAAGATGTTGCGGTCGTGCACGATGTAGCGCATGCCCGCGCCGAGGTCGGTGAAGCCGGCCTTCGCGGCGGCGAGGACGCCGCCCTCGGTGGGAGCGCGTCGCATCGGCGG
>Ga0209544_1002532_pt1 | contig 16279 bp, 13 predicted proteins | sample MesohylPK_FD_187297 | JGI IMG/M metagenome (GOLD analysis project Ga0209544, IMG submission 187297) | Host-associated microbial community of the marine sponge Aplysina aerophoba from Gulf of Piran - sponge mesohyl, lysed by proteinase K... | ecosystem: Host-associated > Porifera > Sponge >...
GCCAGTTCCAGAAAGGCCGCACTCTCGCGTATGTCGAGCGGACGTTCGGTCGGCAGCGGGCTCTCGATCACGTCGATTATGCGTCCCGGCCGCGGGCTCATCACCACGATCTTGGTCGAGAGGTAAACCGCCTCCGGGATCGAATGGGTGACGAAACAGACCGTTTTCCCGGTCCGTGCATGGAGCGCCAGCAATTGCTCGTTCAGGTGGTCCCGCACGATCTCGTCGAGCGCGCCGAAAGGCTCGTCCATCAGAAGGAGGTCCGCGTCGAACGCGAGTGCGCGCGCAATCGAGGCCCGCTGCTGCATGCCCCCCGACAGCTGCCAGGGGAACATGCGGCCGAAGTCGCCGAGGCCGACGAGTTCGAGAACGCGCGCCACCCGCTCGGTCCGTTCCTTGACCGGATATCCCATGACCTCGAGAGGCAGGCGCACGTTCTTTTCGATCGTGCGCCAAGGGTAGAGCCCGGCCGCCTGGAACACATAGCCATAGGCACGGTTCAGCCGCGCCTCTCCCGGTGTCATCCCGTTGACCGCGATCGTGCCGCCCGTCGGCTGCTCGAGGTCCGCAATCACGCGCAGCAATGTCGTCTTCCCGCACCCCGAAGGCCCAATAAAGCTGACGAACTCGCCGGGCGCCACATCCAGGTCGACGTTCGAGAGCGCATGCACGGGACCGTCGTTGGTCTGGAACACCAGATCGAGCGACGAGGCGGTTATCGCACCTGTCTTGTACATCGCAGACCGCCGCTCCGGTTCCGGCGAAACGCCCGAACCGGGCGGCCCCACTCCCGTCGCGCTCAAACCCCGCTCGGGATATTCAGCGGGTCGCGCTGGACCTTCCGCGGCGCGGTCAGCTCCTTCCAGCGGGCAAGCGCCTCATGCACCGCCGGAAAGGCCCGGCGACGCACGAACCGCCCGCGGCCGGGGCGGGGCTGCGAGTTCCTGCCATGCTCCCAGATCACCTCGCCGCGGCTCAGCGTATAGCGCGACTGGGCCGAGACCTCGACGCCCTCGAAGACGTTGTAGTCGATGATCGACTTCTGGGTGGTGGCGGAGATCGTTTTCTTGATCTTCGGGTCCCAGACCACGACATCGGCATCCGCTCCTTCGACGATGGCGCCCTTCCGCGGATAGACGTTGAGTATCTTGGCGATGTTGGTCGATGTGCACGCCACGAATTCGTTGGGCGTCAGCCGTCCCGTATCGACGCCTTTCGTCCAGAGGACCGGCATCCGGTCCTCGAGCCCACCGGTCCCGTTCGGGATCATCGGGAAACCGGCAAGGCCCATGCGCTTCTGACCTGTGGTGAAGGCGGCGTGGTCGGTTGCCACCACCTGCAGGGAGCCCGCTGCCAAGCCGGCCCAGAGCCCGTCCTGGTGCACCTTGCCGCGGAAGGGCGGCGACATGACCCGCTGCGCGGCATAGTCCCAGTCCTGGTCGAAATACTCCGACTCATCGAGTGTGAGATGCTGGATCAGCGGCTCGCCATAAACCCGCATGCCCTTCTGACGCGCGCGCCGGATGGCCTCGTGCGCCTGCTCGCAGGAGACATGCACGATGTAGAGCGGCACGCCTGCCGCATCGGCGATCATGATCGCACGGTTGGCAGCCTCGCCCTCGACCTCCGGCGGGCGCGAATAGGCGTGCCCCTCAGGCCCGGTGAGGCCTTCCTCCATGTATTTTTCCTGCAGCGCCGCCACCACGTCGCCGTTCTCGGCATGGACGAGCGGCATCGCGCCGAGCGCGGCGCAACGGCGGAACGACGCGAACATCTCGTCGTCGTCGATCATCAGCGCGCCCTTGTAGGCCATGAAGTGCTTGAAGGTGTTGATGCCGCGCCTGACGACCTCGGCCATCTCGTTGTGGATCTGCTCATTCCAGTCGACGATCGCGCAGTGATAGCCGATATCGACGCAGATCTGGTCCTTCGACTTGGCGTCCCAGGAGTCGACGGCTCTGAGCAGCGAGCCGTCCTCGCCCGGCAGCACGAAATCGACCAGCATGGTCGTCCCGCCGGTCGCCGCCGCCCAGGTGCCGGACTCGAAGGTCTCGGCGGCGGTCGTGCCCATGAACGGCATTTCCAGATGGGTGTGCGGGTCGATGCCGCCGGGGATCACATAGGCCTCCGAGGCGTCCACGACCTCGTCGCCCTTCAGGTTCTCGCCGATGGCGGCGATCTTCTCGCCCTCGATCAGGACATCGGCCTTCCAGGTCCGGTCCGCCGTCAGGACCGTGCCGCCCTTGATGACTTTGCTCATTCGAGGCCTCCGCTACATCTCGTTCCCCGGAACGGGCCGGCTCGGTTCGTCCCCGTCCGCCGGGTTTGCCTCAGTCCAGAAGTTCCGCGGTCTCGACCACCGCATGGAAAAGCACATCGCAGCCCCTGGCGGCCCATTCCGGCGTGATCTCCTCGGCTTCGTTGTGGCTCAGACCATCCACGCAGGGGCACATCACCATCGCCGCCGGCGCGACATTGTTGATCCAGCAGGCGTCGTGGCCGGCGCCCGAAATGATGTCCATGTGGGAATAGCCCAGCCGCTCGGCCGCATCGCGCACAGCCTTCACGCAGCCACGATGGAACTCGGGCGGGTCGAAGCTGCCGACGATCTCCGTCTCGATCTCGCAGCCCAGCGCCTCGCAGAGCTTCGGAGCCTTCTCCATAACCTCGGCCACCATGCCTTCGAGCGTCTCCAGGACATGGCTGCGAAAGTCGATCGTGCAGACGACCCGGCCCGGAATGATGTTGCGCGAGTTCGGATAGACATCGACATGCCCGATGGCGCCGACTGCGTTCGGCTGATGCTTCATCGCGACCGCGTGGACCAGTTCGGTTATCTGCGCCAGCCCGCGCCCGGCGTTCCGACGCATCCGCATGGGCGTGGACCCCGTGTGGCTTTCCTTCCCCGTTATCCGGCACTCGATCCAGCGGAGCCCCTGGCCGTGGGTGACGACGCCTATATCGCACTCCTCGGCCTCCAGGATCGGACCCTGCTCGATATGCAGCTCGAAATAGGCATGTATCTTGCGGGCGCCGGTTTTTTCCTCGCCGCGCCAGCCGATGCGCTGCAGCTCGTCGCCGAAGCGCTTGCCTTCCGCGTCGGTCAGTCCGTAGGCCCAGTCCTCGGTGTGGATGCCGGCGAAGACGCCTGAAGACAGCATCGGCGGCGCGTAACGGGTTCCTTCCTCGTTGGTCCAATTGGTGACCACGATCGGGTGCTTCGTCCTAATCCCCAGTTCATTGAGGGTCCGGACAATTTCGAGCCCGCCCAGCACGCCCAGCACGCCATCGTACTTGCCGCCGGTGGGCTGCGTATCCAGATGGCTGCCCACATAGACCGGCAATGCCGCCGGATCCGTGCCCGCCCGCGTCGCGAACATGTTGCCCATGCGGTCGAGACCCATCTCGCAACCAGCGGCCTCGCACCATTTCTGAAACAACGCGCGGCCCACGCCGTCCTCATTGGTCAGTGTCTGGCGGTTGTTGCCGCCTGCCACGCCGGGGCCGATCTTCGCCATCTCCATCAGGCTGCCCCAGAGCCGCTCGCCGTTGATCTTAAGGTTCTCCCCAGGGGCGGGCATGGGCACCTCACTCTCTTGGACCGGTTGGCAAACTCGACGCTATCAAGCTCCCTGGGCGGGTCAAGCGGAAAGTCGGACGGCGCAACTACCGGAAGCTCGGAATGATCGACCTGCCGTATTCGGCGATGATTTCTTCCTCGTCCCCGTTGTCGAGATAGATGTTGAACTGGGTGACACCGGCCGCCTCCAGCTCCTCCAGCTTGGCGACATGCTCTTCGGACGTGCCGAGCACGCTGAACCCGTCGATAACGTCGTCGGTTATGAAGTCGAGATAGGCGTTGTCGCTCTGTCCGTGCTTCAGGTAGTCATAGCCCCTGCGGCCTTCAATATAGGCCGTCAGCGATGGCGGAATGTCCTCGCGATCGGTGCCGTATCTCTCCACGATGTCCGCCACATGATTGCCGACCATGGCCGGGAACCAGCGTGTCGCTTCCCGGCATGTTTCTCGGTCGCCGAAATAGGCCGGCGCGGCGGACATGACACGGTAGTCCGACATATCTCTCCCTGCCGCCTTGCCCGCAGCAATCGCCTGGTCGGCGAGCCATTTGCAAATCGCGGGCTCGGCGATTTGAAGCACCAGCCCGTCGCCGACCCGGCCTGCCGAGTTCAACGCCCTGGGGCCGTAGGCGGCGACCCAGACGGGAAGTTCGTAGCCCGTTGCCCAGGGGAATTGCATCGGATTGGGCACATTGCCGTACTGGACTTCCTCGCCGCGCACGAGCGCGCGAACCACGTCGATGAATTTTTCCATCCGGGCCAGCGAAGAAGGCCGCCGGCCCATGACCCTGACGGCGCTGTCGCCGCGGCCCACGCCGATGTCGAAGCGCCCGTTCGACTGCAGCGCCAGCGACCCGAAGAGCGAAGCCGCTGCAGACCAATCCCGCGTGTTGGGGTTTGTCACGCACGGGCCGAAGCGGAGCGTCTTCGTGTGCTCCATGCACATGGCCATCGCCGGATAGCTCTCCCGCCAAAGGATGTGGCTGTCGTAGAACCAGCAATAGGCAAAGCCCGTATCCTCGGCCTGCCGCACCAAGGTGCGCGCGCGGTCGGGCTCAATGAACCCCTTGAAAGTTATACCAAATTCCATCTTTTCCTCCCGGGCAAGTCTGTATCCCGGTGCCTCGCCGCGCATCTAAAGTGCCGCCACCTATTCGGACTACCTGACAACCGGATTAGCACATGTTTCGATCGTTTTCTGTGCCGCCGGCACCTCCTCGAATCGATCTTCCTGTCACTGGTCATTGCGTCTGCACAGCGCGAGCACACCTCTCCGCAGGAAGGCACAACACGGATTATCACTATATTCAAGCACGGACTGCCCCGGTAGGCGGTGTCGGGGAGCGTTTCGCTGCCGATCTACAGTATCGGCAACGGCTTTCATCATTTACGAAGGAAATGGGTGTTCGACAGACGGCGTCCTGACAAATCGGGATGTGTCGAAACATTTCATGGCGTCTCCAGAAGGTGCCTACGCTTCGAAGGCATGCCCCGGCGCCGGCAGGCGTCGCGCCGTTGACAAGAAATCCGCGACCTTCGAGGATGCTGGCGGTTCCGAGGCCGCTACCGCCTCAAGACAAGTCCGGCCGTCAGGACGTGACCGGGAGCCCATGGGGAGGACAGAAATATGAAAAAGCTTTTGGTTGCGCTGAGTTCCGCAGCGGCAGTGCTGGCTGTATCGGTGGCGGCGGCAGAGGAGCCCAAGCGTGGCGGAACCCTTACTTTCTCGTACCGAATCATCGCCGGACATTTCAATCCGACGATTGCCTCCGGTACGCCCACCGGCATTCCCGGAACCCAGTTGTTCGCAGCGCTGCTCCGGTTCGACGACGAGTGGAACCCCAAGCCCTATCTGGCGGAAAGTTGGGATATATCGGACGACGGCCTCAAGGTGACCGTCAAGCTGCGCGACAATGCCCGCTTCCACGATGGCAAGCAGATCACGTCGGAGGATGTAAAATTCTCCATCGAGACCTACCAGGAGCATCATCCGTTCAAGCCGATGTATGCGCCGGTGGAGTCGATCGACACGCCGGACCCGTTAACCGCAGTGTTCAACCTCAGCAGCCCGCACCCGGCGATCCTGCTGGCGTTCTCCTCACAGCTCGGCGTGGTCATTCCCAAGCATGTGTACGGAAACACCGACAATATCCGCCAGCATCCGCAAAACAGCCAGAACGTGGTCGGCTCCGGCCCCTTCAAGCTGAAGGAGTTCAAGCCCGGCGAATACATCATCATGGAGCGCAACGAGGACTACTTCCTCGAGGGCAAGCCCTATATCGACCGGATCGTCTACAAGAAGATCTCCGAGACGACGAGCCGCGTGATCTCGCTTGAGAAGGGCGACGTCGATCTGACCGCCTTCGAGTCCGACGCTCCGTTCCTCGACCGCCTGAAGAAGAACGACCACCTGACGCTGACGCCAGACGGCTATTCGGCCATCGGCCCGCTGGAGTGGCTGGCCTTCAACAACAAGCGCAAGCCGTTCGACGACAAGCGCGTGCGCCAGGCCGTCGCCTACGCCATCGACAAGGAGTTCATCCTGAAGGTGCTCTATGGCGGCTATGCGCAGCGCTCGCTCGGCCCGATCCATCCGGGCAGCGTGTTCGGCCCGAAGGACGTGAACCCGTATAGCTACGATATCGAAAAGGCGAAGGCGCTGCTCGACGAGGCCGGCTACACGCCCGATGCGGACGGCATCCGCATCCGCACCACGCTCGACTACATTCCGGCCGGCGGCACCTGGAAACGCAAGACGGAGTTCGTCAAGGCACAGCTCAAGAAGGTCGGCATCGACGTCACCATCAAGGCGTCGGCGGACTTCCGCGCCTGGATCAAGACCGTCTCCAACCACGAGTTCGACATGACGATGGACTCAGTCTTCAACTGGGGCGACCCGGTGATCGGCGTCCACCGCACCTACCAGTCCACGAACATCCGCCCGGGCGTGCCGTGGCATAACACTCAGCAGTTCCAGAACGCCGAGGTCGATGCCGTCATGGAGAAGGCCGGCAAGGAACTGGACCGGGACAAGCGCGCGGCGCTCTACCAGGAGATGCAGAAGCTGGTCGTCGATGAGGCGCCCATCGCCTATCTGCACACCTCGCCCTACCACACGGTCTTCAATCACAACCGTGTCGGCAATCCACCCGTGGATTCCATCTGGGGCGTGTGCTCGCCGTGGGACGAGATTTACATCAAGTAGCCTGGCACCGGGGCGAACCAACCCTGGTTCGCCCCGGCACAGGGACCTTGAGCCGAGGATAGACGCGTCATCGCATTCCTGACCGTTATCGCCCAGCGCCTCTTTTACGCTGCTGCATTGCTGCTGGCCGTTATCGTCTTCAACTTCATCCTCCTGTCCCTGGTGCCCGGCGATATCGCCGACACGCTCGCCGGAGAAAGCGGCGGCGCCAGTGAAGAGGTGATGGCCGACATCCGCCGCACCTACGGGCTCGACCGGCCGTTCCATATCCAGTTGGCGACCTATGTGGGCAAGGTGGTCCAGGGCGACCTAGGCATGTCCTACTACTTCAACATGCCGGTTACGGAACTCATCCTCGGGCGCATCGCGCCGACCCTGCTACTGGTAATCACGGCGCTCGTCCTAGCAATCCTGATCGGCACGCTGTTCGGCGTCATCGCCTCCCGGAAGCCGAACGGGCTGTTTAGCCATTTCGTCACCGTGCTCGCCTTGGTCGGCTTCTCCGCGCCTGTCTTCTGGACCGCGTTCCTGCTGATCGTGCTGTTCGTCGCCATGCTGGAGATCATGCCGCTCTCGGGCCTCGTGGACCCGACCACGCCGAGAGGCACGCTTACCTGGTACCTCGACGTGCTGCACCACCTGTTCCTGCCGGTGCTATCGCTGTCATCGATCTATCTGGCCGCATATAGCCGACTCGCGCGGGCGAGCATGATGGACGTGCTCGGTTCGGACTACATTCGTACCGCCCGCGCCAAGGGTCTGGGCGAAACCGCCGTCACCTACAAGCACGCGCTCCGCAATGCGATCATCCCGGTCATCACGATCGCGGGGCTGCAATTCTCCCACATCTTTTCGGGCGCTGTGGTGGTGGAGACCGTGTTCACCTGGCCCGGACTGGGCACGCTGGCCTTCCAGTCGATCCTACGCGGCGACACGCCGACGATCATGGGCATCCTGTTCTTCTCCGCAATGATCGTCATTGTTGTCAATCTGCTGACCGACCTCACCTACCGCCTCGTGGACCCCAGAATCCGTTCGGCGCGCAACGCATGACGGAGCCGCAGACAGCCGGTCCCGAAGCGGTCCGCGTCGAGCGCCCGGTCGTCGAGTTCCTGCGCATGTATGTGCGCAACTGGGCAGCGGTCGCAGGCTTCCTGGTGTTTTCCGCCATCGTGTTTGCTGCGCTCTTCGCACCCCTGATTCTGGCCGTGGACCCCTTCGAGATGGTGTGGATGCCGTTTACTCCGCCTGGGCAGGACGGCTACATCTTCGGCACCGACAATCTCGGCCGCGACATGCTGACGGCGATCCTCTACGGCGCGCGCTCCACCCTGGTGGTAGGCGCTTCCGCAGCGGCGCTCACCATCGTTATCGGCATCACCATCGGCTCCCTCGCCGGCTACTACCGCGGCTGGGTCGATGAGGTGCTGATGCGTATCACGGAGTTCTTCCAGGTGCTGCCGCCGCTGCTGCTGGCGATGGTCCTGGTGGCACTGTTCTCGCCGACGCTCACCACCGTAGCCATCGCCATCGGCGTCGTTACATGGACCGGCGTGGCGCGTCTTGCACGGGCCGAATTCATGCGTATCCGCGAGCTGGAATTCGTAAAGGCCGCGCGCTCCATCGGGTCCCGCGACCGTCGCATCATCTGGCGTGTAATCCTTCCCAACGCCCTGCCGCCGCTGATCGTCAATGCCGCGCTTACCGTCGGCATCGCCATCCTGTTCGAGGCCGCGCTCAGCTTCCTCGGGCTTAGCGATCCCAATGTGATGAGCTGGGGCAAGCTGATCGGCGACAACCGCGACTACCTGCTGGATGCCCCCTGGACGGTAACCATTCCCGGCGTTGCGATTTTTTTTACCGTGCTTGCCGTCAGCCTAATCGGGGACGGGCTCAACGACGCTTTCAACCCCCGGCTCCGGGAGCGTTGACGCTTGGACGCCGGCGCGCCGCTGCTGGAAGTCGAAGGCCTGGAGGTCGAGTTCAGCACCCGCAATGGCGTCGCCCGGGTGCTCGACGGTATCGCCTTGTCGCTGCAAGCTGGCCGGACGCTTGGAATCGTCGGCGAATCCGGTTGCGGGAAGAGTATGACCGCGCTTTCGATCATGCGCCTGGTGCCAGTGCCGCCCGGACGAATCGGTGCCGGCTCGGTCCGGCTGAAGGGCGAAGACCTGCTGCAGGTCACCGAGAAGCGCATGCGGGAGGTGCGCGGCAAGGACATCTCCATGATTTTCCAGGAGCCGATGACCTCTCTGAATCCGGTTTATTCCATCGGCGACCAGATCGCCGAGACCGTCCGCCTGCATGAGGGGCTTGGCCGGAGGGACTCTCTCGACCGCGCCGTCGAAATGCTGAAGGCCGTGCATATCCCCGCCGCCGAACGCCGCATACGCGAGTTCCCCCACCAGATGTCGGGCGGGATGCGCCAGCGGGTGATGATCGCGATGGCGCTTGCCTGCCAGCCGAGCGTGCTGATCGCGGATGAGCCGACCACCGCGCTGGACGTGACGGTTCAGGCGCAGGTCTTCGATCTGCTGAAGGAGCTGCAGGAAAAGACGGGCACGGCCATCATCCTGATCAGCCACGACATGGGCGTCATCGCTGAAATGGCCGACCGCGTGATGGTCATGTATGCCGGCCGCATCGTCGAGGAAGCTTCGACCGAAGAGATTCTGGACAGCCCGAAGCACCCGTATACGCAGGGCCTGATTTCCTGCGTGCCGCACATGGAGGAGGTGCCGCCGCCGGAACGAAGCGCACTAACGGAAATCCCGGGCGTTGTTCCAGCCCTGACCGACCTTGCCGCCGGCTGCTCCTTCGCGCCGCGCTGCGCCCATGCCGCCGACCGGTGCCGGCGCGTTGCGCCGCAGGCGTTCGAAGTCGGCGAAGACCACCGCGCCGCCTGCTGGCTCCATGACGAGGCGGGCACGGCATGACTGCGGATGCTGGCGGCGATTGCCTGCTCGAGGTCCGTGATCTCAAGGTCCATTTCCGCCTGCCGCGCCGTAATATGCTGACTCCCGGCGGCACGGTCCATGCCGTGGACGGCATCAGTTACAAGGTACGCCGGGGTTCGACCTTCGGCATCGTCGGCGAGAGCGGATCGGGCAAGACCACGGCTGCACTTGCCGCCATGCGGCTGGTGCCCATCACCGGCGGATCGATCGAGCTGGACGGCGTCGAAATGACGACCCTGGCGGGCGACGCGCTGCGCGAAATGCGTCGCAAGATCCAGATCGTTTTCCAGGATCCCTATTCGTCCCTCAATCCACGCATGCGGGCCGGCGCCATCGTACGCGAGCCCATGGACCTCATGGGCGTCGGCGAACCGGGCGAGCGCGACGGCCGGGTTGCCGAATTATTCCGCCGGGTGGGCCTGAGGCCCGAACAGACGGCCCTCTTCCCCCATCAGTTCTCGGGCGGACAGCGCCAGCGCATCGGCGTGGCAAGGGCGCTTGCGACCCAGCCGGAGCTGATCGTCTGCGACGAACCGGTATCCGCCCTCGATGTTGCGATCCAGGCCCAGATTCTGAACCTGCTGCGCGAATTGCAGGACGGGTTTGGCCTGACCTACCTGTTCATCTCCCACGACCTCGGCGTGGTGCAGCATATCTGCGACGACATCGCGGTCATGTATCTCGGCGAGATCGTCGAACAGTCGGACCGCGTCTCGCTCTTCACCCTCCCGCTGCATCCCTACACGTGGGCGTTGATTTCGGCAGTGCCATCGGCGAGACGCCGCACCAGCGGGAAGGACAGCCGGGTCCGCCTCCAGGGGGACCCGCCCAATCCCATCGACCCGCCGCCCGGCTGCCGTTTCGCGCCGCGCTGTCCTTTCGCCGTGGACCGATGCCACCGAGAAAAGCCGGTCCTGCGCGAAGTACGCAAGGGGCATCTGGTCTCCTGCCATCTGGTCGGCGACGACTGCGTGCCGCCGCATGCAGTCGTCGCCGGCGCCTCATAGCAAAAGGCTCCCGACGCCCTGCGCGTCCCGCTTCCGTCGGCTGCCGAAAGCCTCTATCCATAAGCCTTCCGCATCTGCCGCATCCCGAAACACGGACGGAGGCCCTCCATCCCATGCCCGAACTCTTTGAAGTCCTGCACGGCACCCGCGCCATGCGCCGGCTCAAGCCGGACCCGGTGCCGGACGAACTGATCCGCAAGATCCTGGAAGCCGGCGCTTCCGCCGCCAATGGCGGCAATTTCCAGCGCTGGCGCTTCATGGTCATCAAGGACCGGGCGATCAAGCAGGCGGTCAAGGTGCATTACAAGCGCGCCTTCGACGAAATCATCGGGCCGCGCTACAAGCAGAGCGCACCGCCTCCCGGCAGTTCGGCGGCGAAATACCACCGCCAGCACGACGCCGTGGAATATCTGACGGACCATTTCGACGAGGCGCCGGTCTGGATCGTCGCCTGCCTGGCGGAAGGCGAGGCGCCGACCCGCATGTCGGGCGCTTCGATCTACCCGGCAGTACAGAACATGCTGCTGGCGGCGCGCGGGCTCGGTCTCGGCTCGACGCTGACCACCCGCCATCTCTTGTTCGAGGAGGAGAGCGAGCGGGCGCTCGGCCTGCCGCCCGGCGTGGAATCCTATGCCATCCTTCCCATCGGCTGGCCGATGGGCAATTTCGGCCCGGTCGGGCGAGGGCCGCTCGAGGAAATCGTCTATCTCGACCGCTGGGGCGAGCCCTGGGAGGCACTCGGTTCCGCCGCGGGCGACGGGGAGTAGCCGGGATGCTCACGATTCACGGACGCCCCAACTCGATCAATGTGCAGAAGGCGATGTGGGCGGTCGGCGAGATCGGGCTGGCCCATGAGCGCCTCGATGTCGGCGGGCAATTCGGCGGCAACGACACGCCGGAATACCGCGCCATGAACCCGAACGGCCTGGTGCCGGTGCTGGTCGATGGCGACACGGTCATCTGGGAGAGCCATACGATCGTCCGCTATCTGGGCGCGGTCCACGACGCCGGTGGGCTCTGGCCGGAGGACCCGGCGGAGCGAACGCTCGCCGACCGCTGGATGGACTGGGCAGTCGCCTCGCTACAGCCGCAGATGACGCCCGTCTTCTGGGGCGTGGTCCGCACGCCGGAAGCCGAACGCGACATGGGTGCGATCCAACGCGCTGCTACAGCGCTGCAATCGATCTGGAGCATTCTCGACGCCCATCTTGCCGACCGCGACTTCGTCGCCGGCGACCGCTTCACCATGGGCGATATCCCGGTTGGCGCCTTCTACTGTCGCTATACCCGCTTGCCGGTCATCGAACGCGCAAGCCTGCCCAATTGCGACGCCTGGCTGGCCCGGCTGGGCAAGCGCCCGGCCTTTGCCGAACATGTCGCCGGCATTCCGCTGACCTGAACCGGCAGGCTCAGAACAGCGAGCCCTGGTCCGGCTTGCGCACGCGGCCCGCTCCGTCGTTGACGATGCGGGCCGCCGCCTCACCGTCTGCGAAGACGATCTCGACCCGCCGCCGTTTCCGGGCTTCGGCAGCCGTTACGAGCGGGCCGTGTTCGTCCCGGACGAGCGCGAAGCCGCGCTCCAGCACGCGGCGGTAGGAGGAGCTTTCGAGCAGCGCGCCGGCCCGGTTGAGGCCGGCTGTTGCGTTCTCCGCGATGCGTGCCCAGGCCGCCGGCAGGCGACGGCCGGCATCGATCCGGTCCAGCCGATGAACCTGCGCCTCCACCAACTGCCGTCCGGTTCGCAGGAATGCCGCGCCCAGCGTCGCTACACGCTCTTCCTGCTTCTCCATAAGCGCGCGCGGCTGTCCGAATCGCGCGGAGAGTTCCGAGAGCTCTGCGGCTGCGAGGGCCACCCGGGCGCGGAGCCCTGCGTCCATGCGCTCGCCCCTGTCGTCCAGCCGCTGGCCTGCCTGTTCGAGCAAGGCGGTAGGAGCCGGCAAGCCTCGCGCGAGGCCGGCGACCTGTGCGCGGCACTCTTCCACGACCCGGGCTCCCACCGTCAGAAGCCGTTCTCCCTGCCCTGCCGTCCGGGCAAGGAGTTCGGCGCGGACCGGTACTGCCAGCTCGGCCGCCGCCGTCGGCGTGGGCGCCCGCAGGTCGGCTGCGAAATCGATCAGCGTCGTATCGGTCTCGTGGCCGACAGCCGAGATCAGCGGGACGGAGGAGCGGGCAGCCGCGCGCACGACCGTCTCCTCATTGAAGGCCCAGAGGTCCTCCAGAGAGCCGCCGCCGCGCGCCACGATCAGCACATCCGGAGCCATGCCCGGCGGCAGCGCACCCATGCCGTCTATGGCGGCTGCGATCTTGTCGGCAGCGCCCTCGCCCTGCACGGGAACCGGCCAGACAAGCGCATGGCGGGGGAAACGCTCGCGCAGCCGGTGCAGGATATCGTGCAGCACCGCGCCGCCCAGCGAAGTGACGATGCCGACGCGCTCCGGCAGGAAGGGGATGGGCCGCTTGCGCTCAGCCTCGAACAGGCCCTCTTCGGCAAGGCGGCGGCGGCGCTCCTCCAGAAGCTTCAGAAGCGCCCCTTCGCCGGCGAGGTCGAGCGCGTCCACGACGAGCTGGTAGCTAGAGCGCGCCCCGTAGGCCGTCACCCGCCCGGTTGCGACCACTTCCATGCCGTCCTCGGGCCGGAGCCCAAGCCGTCCGGCCGCGCCGCGCCAGCACACGGCGTTGAGCACGTCCCGGTCATCCTTCAGGTTGAAATAGAGATGGCCCGAGGCGGCGCGCTTGAAGCCCGAAACCTCGCCGCGTACGCGGACGCGTGGAAATTCGGCCTCCAGATTTCGGCGAACGGCCGCCGAAACCTCGCCGACACTGTATTCCGGTATGTTGGAGAGTGGCGGCGCGTCGTTCATGGGCGCTGGAGATACACGCGAATCGGGAGGGCGTGAAGGCCATGAGGGTTCTGGTGGTGGGCGGCGGCGGGCGCGAACATGCGCTCGTCTGGACGATTGCAGCCTCGCCGCTGGTGGAGCGGCTTTACTGCGCGCCGGGCAACCCCGGCATCGCTGACGAAGCCGAATGCGTGCCCGTTACCGCCGAGGATATCGAAGGTCTCGCAGCGCTGGCGCAGCGGGAACGTATGGACCTCGTCGTCGTCGGACCGGAAGCGCCGCTGGCGGCGGGCCTGGCGGACCGCCTGAGGCAGGACGGCATTCCGGTGTTCGGGCCCGACCGGGCAGCGGCGCGGCTCGAAAGCTCCAAGGCGTTCATGAAGGACCTCACCCATCGCGCCGGCATTCCCACCGCCGGTTTTGCGGTCTTCGACGATGCCGATGCCGCCCTTGCGCATATCCGCGCGCGCGGAGCGCCGGTCGTGGTGAAAGCGGACGGCCTCGCCGCGGGCAAGGGCGTGACCGTCGCCGTTACGGTAGAGGAAGCGGAAGCCGCCGTGTGCGCCGCCATGATCGACCGCGCCTTCGGCGAGGCGGGCGCGACGGTCGTGGTCGAGGACTGCCTTGCGGGCGAGGAGGTGAGCGCCTTCGCGCTGGCGGACGGCGAGCGCGTGCTGATGCTGGAGACGGCCCAGGACTACAAGCGGGTCGGCGAAGGCGATACCGGACCCAATACCGGCGGCATGGGCAGCCACTCGCCCGCGCCGCCGGTGACGCCGGAACTGGCGGCCAGGATCGAGCGGGAAATCTTCATTCCGGCGGTCCGGCAGATGGCGGTGGACGGCACGCCCTATCGCGGCGTGCTGTTCGCCGGGCTGATGGTCGAGGACGGGGACCCGAAGCTGCTGGAGTTCAATGTACGGTTCGGCGACCCGGAGACGCAGGCGCTGATGCTGCGGCTGCGCTCGGACCTGCTGCCCGCCCTGCTGGCGGCGGCGGAGGGCAACCTTTCCCATGTCGATCTCCGCTGGTCGGATGAGGCGTCGGTCTGCGTCGTCATGGCGAACGCGGGCTATCCGGGCCCGTATGAGCGGGGCGGCGAGATCGCGGGCCTCGACCGTGTGCCGGATGGCGTCACTGTTTTTCATGCCGGCACGGCAGCGGGCGAAGGCAGCCGCGTTCTCGCTACCGGAGGCCGGGTGCTGGGCGTTTGCGCGGCCGGCGCGACCCGCGGCGAGGCGCGGGCGCTGGCCTATCGCGGCGTCGATGCGATAGACTGGCCGGGCGCATTCTGCCGCCGGGACATCGCGCAAACCGGCGCATAAGCGGGAGGAAGATCCATGACGGCGCTCGAACCCATCGCCGGCCCGTCCGTCTGGCACGGGGGCGAACTGATGCAGCGGGACGACTGGATCGTGACGCTCGACGCCGGAGAGATCGCCGAACTGGAGGCTGCCGCAACGGCGGCCCTCGACCGCGACCTGACCGCGCTTACCCACGACGACCTGCCCCTGCCGCGCCTCGATGCGCGCCTCAAGGAAATGCGCGATGCCGTCGTGGAAGGCTGCGGCTTCGCGCTGATGCGCGGTTTGCCGGTGGACCGCTGGCCGCGCGAGGTGGCCGCGCGCGCCTTCTGGGCCGTCGGCTCGCGAATCGGCATGCCCGTCTGCCAGAATCCGCTCGGTCACCTTCTCGGCCATGTGAAGGACCTCGGCATCGACGCCTGGGCGCCCAACAAGCGCGGCTACCAGTCTTCGGCCGAACTGCCCTTCCACACCGATATCGGCGCGGAGATCGTCGGGCTGTTCTGCCTCGTTCCGGCGCGGAAGGGCGGCCTGTCCAGCATCGTCAGCGCCGGCGCGGTCTGGAACCGCATCCTCGAACGCCGACCGGACGCGGCGAAGGTGCTGGCCGAGCCCTTTTTGATCGACCGGCGCGGCGAGGAGGTGGAAGGCCAGCTTCCCTGGTACGAGATGCCGGTCTTCATGCAGGCGGCCGACGGGCGCATGACGGTCAATCTGGTGCGCCGCTTCATCGATTCCTGCACACGGCACGACGGCGCGCCCGAACTGACCCGGGCGCAGGTCGAGGCGCTCGACCTGCTGGAGCTGACCGCCGCCGAGAAGGATCTCCGACTCGACATGGACTTCCAGCCCGGCGACATCCAGTGGATCGACAATCTCGCCGTCCTGCACACACGCACCGCCTATGAGGAACTTCCGGGCCGGAACCGCCACCTCTACCGGATCTGGCTGGCCGTGCCGGACGGGCGCGCCGTCCCGGAGCCATTTTTCCGCCGCCACGGACGCGACCCCGCCACCGGCAGGCCGCTCGGTCTCCAGCTGCCGGCGCATGTCAAGCCGACCGCTCCGCTCGACGCGCTGGAAGCCGCAGCCGCTGCATGACACTTCGGATCGCGGGAGAACTTCTCGGAACCCGGTAAAGCCCTGATGGGCCGCGCCGGGGAGAACACCCTGCGTGGAGTGGGCCCTTTGGGTCGGACAGTATCATGCGGCTTTTTTGACAGGGTTGCGGTGTTGTTTTTCCTCGAAGCGTTTTGGGCTCAGATATCCGAGCGCGGAGTGCAGGCGCCTGTTGTTGTAGCTGTCGATGAAGCGCGGCAGTTGCTGTGCGACGTCTTCGGCGGTCTCGAAGGCCATGGGATAGACGCCCTCGACCTTCAGGGTTTTCA
>Ga0209544_1002535_pt1 | contig 16247 bp, 12 predicted proteins | sample MesohylPK_FD_187297 | JGI IMG/M metagenome (GOLD analysis project Ga0209544, IMG submission 187297) | Host-associated microbial community of the marine sponge Aplysina aerophoba from Gulf of Piran - sponge mesohyl, lysed by proteinase K... | ecosystem: Host-associated > Porifera > Sponge >...
AAGCGGCTTGCGTCATCTGGCCGACGTGATCACCGACGTGAGGTTCATCGATGGGGTGAAAGAAAAAGAAACCGGCAGGGAGGCCGCTGAACTCAGGACGGCCATACACAACATTTGACAGTAACTCGACAGGAATTCGCTTTCTATCATCTGGACCATGACGCTTATTTGGGAAAGAAAAGGCGATGCCCCCCGACGAGGGGGTGAAAGAAAAGCCCCCCCCTGACAGGGCCTGTTGAAAAAGTCCCACAGAGGGAGCGCGCTGAATTTCACTCCCCCCTTGAGGGGGAGTCAGTGAACTGAGGGCGTAAGCCCGAAAGTGAACTGGTGGGGGGTATAACTCGGAGTGGCGATAAAACGCATTTTACCCCCCACCGAATCGGCCTTCGCATAAACCGCTCGGCCTCTTCGACTCCCCCTCAGGGGGGGAGTGGTTGTTGGGGGGCTCTGCAAGGGGAGAATGTTTTGGCGCGACCCGTAAGGGGTTTTTCAACAGCCCCCTGACAAGGGGGGTTGGGGGGTTCGGAGGTGGCGCTCCCTTAACGAGAGTTTCCGGGCGCGCCCACCGCGCCGACGCCCGGCTTTTTCTGCGGCACGCCGACGGGATCCACCGGAGAGCTTCCCACCGGCGGGAGGGTCTCCTTGGGCACGCCGACGGCGTTTGCGGGAGGCTGCCCGGTGGCCGCAACGGGCGCGTCGCTCTCCGCAGCCGCGTTTGGCGTTGCCGGTGGAGAACCACCCGCCTCGGGCGCAGATGCCTCCTCCGATATCAACTCCTCGCGCACCCGGAGCGGACCCGTGATGGCGAGCGAGCCCGCGATGCTCTGGGCTTCCTGCCCCCCGATGAGCAGCACGACGCGATCGAAGAGATCCGGGAAATTCCTGACCACGGTGCCGGCGACGCCGTATGCGGTCATCAACTCCGCCCACACGCCGCCCGGGTGCGCGTCGCGCAAGGTCTCGTCGAAATCGACGTAGACGATCCCGTCCGGCCCCGGAAACGTCATGCGCAGCTTCGTGCCTTTCGGGATAACCGGCGCGTATCCCTCCCCCTGGGGTCCGGCGATGAGAGCCTCCAGCACGTTGCGCAAGGTGTCGACGTTGTTCTTCCCTATCTCCACTTCCACGGGATAGGGAACCAACAGGTCTTCCTCGACGCCTGCGAAATAAAGCGTCTTCTTCACGCTCGGCGCGCGCGCGGCGTCCCGACGCGCGGGGTCGAGTGCGGCGTCGCGGCCCCGCTCCAGGAATTCCAGGACGGCTTCCTGGTAATTCCACACGAGCGCTCCGCTCACGGCGATGATTAAAACGGCGAGCCCGATCTTCTTGAACATGTCAGCGCCCCTCCCCTGCGGGAGCGGCGTTTTGCGCCTCAGGCGCACTCTCACCGGGCTGCGGCGATTCAGACGGCGCAGCTTGCGATTCAGATGATTCAGGCTGCTGAGGCGATTCGGGCTGCTCCGACGACTCGGGCGCCTGCGATGATTCTGGCGGCGCGGCTTCTGCAGGCTCAATCGGTTTGGGCGGCAGGTCTTCGGTGAGGCCGGCGAACCTGAGCACCTCCCCGGCGAGCGCCGTGAGGTATGGACCCTCTTCCGCTATCTCGCTCAGGCGCGCCTCGTCTTCGGGCGTACTGATGACGCCCAGGCTCACGTAGGCAGCCGGCATGCGCGCGCCCTCGAGATCGCGCACGGCCAGAATGTGGAGCGGGGGTTTTTCGCCCGCGCGGATGGCGGCGAAGCGCTTCTGCAGGTTCAGGGCGAAGCGGCGGTTCGAGGCCAGGTGAATGTTCTGGCTCCGCTGCCAGCGAAACGCCACGGCCCGGGCCGGCTCTCCCGCCACGCGCGGCGGTCGCCTGGGCGCCGCCACCATGATGGCCGGCCCCCGCGCCCCGGGCCGCCAGGAGGCGTCCGCATGCAGGGTGAGGAACAAGGCGGCGGCGTTGTAGTTCGCCACCGAGGCGCGCTGCACGGCGGTCATCTCCGTGTCGGCCTCCCGCGTCAAAATCGCCTTCACTTCCGGGCGTCTGGAGAGGAGCGCGGCCAGCATCTTCGCTGCGCGGAGGGTGAAATCCTTCTCCTGAAGCAGCGCGCCGCGGCTTCCCGCATCCCGCCCTCCGTGGCCGGGGTCGATCACCACGACGAAAGGCGCAGACGCCGTGGGGCCTACCGACTTCGCGGTTCCGGCCAGGGCGTCGCCCGCCAGATGGACCAACAACCCCAAGACCGTCGCCAGAATGATGAATGAATACCTGTGCAAGACGTCTCCTCCCGTTTCGAAATCAAATTACCATTTCATGGAATAGGAAACCAACCGGGAGGGGGGATGAGAGGGGGCGTAGCGATGAAATGCGGATGAGGCATCGGCCAGTTCGGTCGGGAGGACACGCAGGTCCTCCCCTACGCAATACGCGATGGGGTAGTAGGGGGGGTTGCTTTTCCAATTGTTCACCGTCATTCCGGCGCAGGCTGCACCGCAAGCCACTCCCCCCGCTCGAAAAATCATCGCCGCTGTAATAGACTACGAGAATATCTCGAATCGAAGAGCGCCCCCGTGCGCTGACTACAGGAATCGCCCGGAACCGCCCGCCCCGAAATCCTGTGAGAGGAACCCATGACAGCGACACTTGAACGCTTCTTCGGACTGGCGCAGCGCGGCACCACCGTGCGGACGGAGGTGACGGCGGGCGTGACGACGTTCCTGACGATGGCCTACATCGCCTTCGTCAACCCGCAGATCCTCTCCAGCGCGGGCATGCCGTTCGACGCGGTGTTTGTCGCCACCTGCCTCGCGGCGGCGCTCAGTACGCTGATAATGGGCCTGTATGCCAACTACCCGATCGCCCTGGCGCCGGGCATGGGACTCAACGCGTTCTTCGCCTTCAGCGTCGTGCTCGGTCTCGGCCACAAGTGGGAGGTCGCGCTGGGCGCGGTCTTCATTTCCGGCTTGCTGTTCCTGGCGATCAGCATACTGCCGGTGCGGCGCTGGATCGTCGAGGCGATACCGCAGGGACTCAAACTGGCCATTGCGGCCGGGATCGGACTGTTCCTGGGCATCATCGCGCTCAAAAACGCCGGCATTATCCAGGGAAGCAAGGCGACGCTGGTCACCGTAGGCCATCTGACGACGCCCGCGCCGCTGCTGTGCCTGATCGGCTTCTGCCTGATCGCGGCGCTCGCCGCGCGCAAGGTGCCGGGCGCCGCGCTCATCGGGATGCTGGCCGTCGCCGCCGCCGGCCTGATCTTCGGCGTCTCCGAATGGAAGGGGTTCGCCTCGCTGCCGCCCGACCCGACGCCGACGCTCCTGGCCCTGGACATCGCGGGCGCGCTGCAGGTGAGCATGCTCGCCGTGATTCTCACGTTCCTGCTCGTCGACCTGTTCGACACGACGGGCACGCTGATCGGCGTGGCCCACCAGGCGAACCTCCTGGATGACGAAGGACGGCTCCCGCGCATGCAGCGCGCGCTGATCGCCGACTCGGCGGGAACGGTGGGAGGCGCCCTGCTCGGCACCTCGCCCGTCACGAGCTACATCGAGAGCGCCGCCGGGGCCGGCGCGGGCGGACGCACGGGCCTGAGCGCGGTCGTCGTGGCCGTCCTGTTCCTCGCCTGCCTGTTCTTCGCGCCGCTCGCAGGCTCCATTCCGCCCTACGCGACGGCGGCGGCCATCCTCTACGTGGCGTGCCTGATGGCGCGCCCGCTCATGGACCTGGACTGGAGCGACGTGACCGAATCGGCCGCCGCGGTCATGACGGTCATCGCCATCCCGCTGACGTTCTCCATCGCCGACGGCATCGGTTTGGGCGTCATCACCTACGTGCTGATCAAACTGATGGCGGGACGCGGGGGCCAATGCTCGCCGACGCTGTTCGGGGTGGCGATTCTGTTCGCCATCAAGTTCGCGTGGCTGTGAGGCTGAGGGACGAGGGCGGAATGAAGAGCAAAAAGCCACATCATCCGTAGGGACAGGCCCTCGCGCCTGTCCTGACAAGGGACAGCAAAGAGAACAGGTATTCAAAAGATAGTTTGTCTGTGGATCTCCAATACGGGCGGCCACTGGGGGCCGCCCCTACGAATTCATATCTAAACGCGAGATGTGCGTAGCCGACCTGCTCGTCCTCCCCCTGCCTTGAAAACCAACCCCCCCTACCCCCCCTTGTCAGGGGGGCAAGAAACAGCAAAACCCCCTCTGCCCGGGGGGGCGCATCGGCTTGCAATTCCTCCCTCCTCGGTCAGAATTGACCCCTGACAAGGGGGGGTAGAGGGGGTTGACTTTATGGGGTTTCCCTCTCAGGGGGGGAGTAAATCCCGATCTTCGAGGTTGGGCGCCGTAGGGACAGGTCGCGACCTGTCCCTACAAGAACGCAATCACTTGCGCCTTGCACGATTTTCCCCGATCATGGGCGGTAGTTTGTGAATCCCGAGGAGGAGCAAGAGCGTGTGGGGCGACAAGACGCCTGAGGGCGTGAAAGGATCGTCGGATCTCAAGCGCATCGCCACGGTGGGCGGGCAGATGGAGGCCCTGATCCTGAAATCCAGGCTCGAGGCCGAGCGCATACCCGTGCACCTGAGCTACGACTCGGCGGGTTCGGTCTACGCCTTCACCCGCACGAACCTGGGCGCGGTGCACCTGATGGTGCCCGAGGCCTTCGCGGAAGCGGCGCTCCTCATCTACCACGAACTCAGAAACACCGGACAATCGCCCGAATAATCCAACCGACGCACAGAGACGACGCCATGACGACAACACAAACGGACCTGGAAGCCCTGCGGCGGCTTCTGCTCGAAAAATCCTATGAGAAAAAACAGGTGACGCTCGCCTCGGGCCGGGTGAGCGATTTCTACGTCGACTGCCGCCAGGTGACGCTGCACGGCGAGGGGGCGCGGCTCGTGGGCCGGGTGATCTTCGAGCGCATCAGAAACGGCGTCGACGCCGTGGGCGGCCCCACACTGGGGGCGGACCCGATGGTGACGGCCGTCTCGATGACGGCGGCGCTCGAAGGCCGCGACGTGCCCGCCTTCATCATCAGAAAGGCCGAGAAGGGACACGGGATGCAGAACCGCATCGAGGGGTCGGGGAACCTGAGGCCCGGTATGAAGGTCGCCATCATCGAGGACGTGGTGACCACGGCGGCCTCCACCTTCACGGCCATCGACGCGGCTTTGGGCTTCGGCATGGAAGTCGCGCACGTCATCTGCCTCGTGGACAGGGAAGAAGGCGGACGCGAGAACCTGGCCAAGCGCGGCTACCAGCTCGACGCGGTGTTCACGAAGACGAGTCTGGTGGATCAGCCCTGACTAAGGAAGGAAGGGCTGACGACCGAAGAGGGAGAGATTGCCAAGTGAGCAAGGAAGGGCAAACCCTCCCCGGCCGGGTTTGATTTTCATCGGTCGCAAACGTTCGCTCCTCGGGGTTGTTGAAAAAGTCCTTACGGATCGCGCCAAACCATTCTCCCCTTGCAGAGCCCCCCAACAACCACTCCCCCCTTGAGGGGATTGTTGAAAAAGTCCCCTTTTTCGGGGATAGAGGAGACGCCCCTTTCGACCTGAAAACCAACCCCCCCTACCCCCCCTTGTCAGGGGGGCAAGAAAAAGCAAAACCCCCTCTACCCGGCGGGGGCGCATCGCCTTTTTATACCCCCCTGACAAGGGGGGGTAGGGGGGGTTGCTCTTTGGACAATGGCTTTTTCAACAGACCCTTGAGGGGGAGTGAAATTCACCGCGCTACTTTTGTGAGGTTTTCCAACAACGCCTCCTCGCGCGCGGTTGACTTCACCTGCCGGGTTTTGTCGCGCCGCTTCGCCGGGAACGACCACAATCTACACCCTCGTTCAGGAACCACCTGTCATGCCCCATGACGGCGCCCGATTCGCATAAATGCGATTCTGAATTTCCAACTCAACCTTCTTACGGTGTTGTAATCACTTTTCACTCGATTCGAGGGCGGCAGATAAGGGAGTAAGCCCATTTTCCTGTTCACCAACTTTCGGCTACGGCTCGATCGGGCCCGGTCTGGAAGGTCGCTTCCAGCCGTAGTAAACTTCGCCGCAAAGATGCCAAATTGAGAATTTCGGACAACGTCGGCTTATCGGCGAGGGTGAGGGAAATTGTCATATCCCGAGGAAAACTAGATGAAGAAGCGCATCCAATTGGCATTTGATATCTCGTGGACCGAGGTAGAGACCAATTGGAGGAATCCGGGTTCGTGGGTAGACCGCCACCACCCCAATATCGGGCTGTTCGAGGAAGTTGCGCGCGTCGCGGAGCGCGGCGGTCTCGACCTCATCTTCCTGGGAGACTCGACGGGCATTCCCGACATGTGGAAAGACTCGATTGACGATGCGGTCAGCTACGGCGTCGCATGGCCGAGATTCGACATGAGTCCGTGGATTGTCGCGATGTCGCGCGTCACCAGGCATCTCGGGTTCGGTTTGACGTACTCATCCAGCTTTATGCACCCTTTTTATACGGCGCGCCTTTTGAATTCCATGGACCATATCACCAACGGCCGCATGGCCTTTAACGTCATCACCTCGGCGCGCCGTTCCGATTTTGCGAACTATGGCTACGACGGACTTCCGGATCATGGTGAGCGCTACGAGCGGCTGGAAGAGTTTATCGACGTCTGTCGGGCGCTCTGGAACAGCGTCGAGGCGGATGCTTTCCTCTGGGACAAGGCTTCGGGCCAAATCGCCGACCCCGCCAAAGTTCATCCGATCAACCACGAGGGGAAGTTTTTCAAGGTCAAGGGGCCTCTCAGCGTCGTTCCCTCTCCCCAGGGCAGTCCCGTAATCATACAGGCCGGAGGCTCTCCGCGCGGGATCCAAGGCGCCGCTCATGTCGCCGATCATGTTTTCGGCAGAACCAAGACGTTGCCGCTCATGGCGAAGCAAAGACAAGACCTCGATGACGCCCTCCTCGCAGAGGGACGGGACCCGCAGGAGGTCGGCATCTTATGGTCGCTCAGGGCCATCGTCGGTGAAACCGAGGAACAGGCGCATGCCCTGCGAGAAGCGCTGATCTCCGACGTGCCCATGGAAGCCGTCGGGGCATGGCTGTCGCACAATACCGGCTACGACATGTCCAAACTGCCGCCGCGATTCTCCCTGGCGGAACTTCAGGAGCGAATCGTCGCCGCGCAAGCCTCCCCGGTGGGTTTCGTCAATCTGCTGGCCCACAAATACGGTGAGCACGCCGAGATCGATCGCGAGGAATTCTTCCGGCATGGACTCGAGTCGGCAACGGGTTACGCCACCGCGTTCACCGGAACGGCGGCGCAGATTGCCGACCGTCTCGAAGAGATGTTCGAAGCGACCGGGAGTCGCGGCGGCTTCATGGTCAAGCAGTCCCAGGCCGGGCCGCGCGAGATTATGCTCAACATCGTGGACCACCTGGTTCCCGAACTGCAAAGACGGGGGAGGTACAGGAAATCGTATGAGGGCAAGACGCTGCGAGAAAACCTCGCCGTTTGACCCCGGGTTCGTGTCGCAACCGCAAGTCCGTAGAATAAGGATTTGATATGAAGAATGGTTCGGATGCGGGACTTGTTCAACTTGCCGAGGGCGTCCACGCGTTCATCCGCGAGGGTGGCGACTCGAACGCATGCACATTCCATGCACCCGGGCGCTCCTCTCCGCCATACCCGCCATCAGCCCGGCGAGCCGATGAGTCCTCCTTCCCCGCATGTATGCCGGTTCTACAGCCGCTGTCCTCATAGAGAGGACAGGCGCCGATAAGGAATGCCCATGTTGGCGTCCTGCCCGGGCGGAATCGAGGCAGCCTGCTTCCACGCCTCATCAGTCGGCGATCCTTCACTCGCCGGTCGGGTTTGATTCTATCTCCCCGCCCGGAGGGATCCTTCCGATTCAGCCGCCGAACCCTCTAATTACGCTCGTCAACTACACACGGATTTCAAAAATTTTGCATCATGAGCAAGGCGCATTACCCCGCATTTGCCGTGGTGGGACTCAGGACGCGCGCGTCTATGATGGAGAAGCGCATCGTAGCGTCCGAGAATAAGGAATTTCCGAAAATATCGATTAATTATTGTCATGAACCCAGTGACCGCGCATTGGTACGATTGACTCCGTTTGTCTACGATAACTTATTGTTTATAATACCATATTTTTGTTATTCCCCACCCCGATCCCCCTTGCACTTTCGTCAAACATATGCTCTGATACCCTCCTGTTTGATGCCGTACGTATGCGATTTGATTACATATTTCAGGAGGCGGGATGCCGAAGCGAAGCGATCTGAAACTCACCAAGCGCACCGTCGACGCGCTCGAGGCCGACGGGAAGGACGCGATCTTCTGGGACCGGGAGCTGGCGGGCTTGGGAGTGCGCGTCCACGTTACGGGACGGAAGACCTGGGTGGTGCAGTCCCGGGGACCATCGGGTCCCAAACGCGTGACGCTCGGCCGCCACGGGGAACTGACCGTCGACGAGGCGAGGAAACAGGCCGCCCTCCTCATCGACCGAATCAAGCGAGGCGAGGAGCCGGTAACTCAACCGCCAGAAGCGGAGTCCACCGTGGTGGGACTCGCCGAGCGCTTCATGCGCACCCACGTGGAGCGGCATCTCAAGCCGGCCACCGCCTCGGCATACCGCACGGTGCTCGACAAATACATCCTGCCCGCCTTGGGCGGGATGGCGCTGGAAGAAGTCGGCGGGGCGGAAGTCACGGCGCTCCATCACGGCCTTCGCGATACGCCGGTCCGGGCCAACGCGGCCGTGCATCTGCTCTCGCGGATGTACACCCTTGCCGAGGCCTGGGAACTGGTCCCGCCCGGACGGAACCCCTGCCTCTCGGTGCGCCGCTACAGGACGCGCAAGAGGGAGCGGTTCCTGACGCCTGAGGAATACCGCCGCCTGGGCCGGGCGCTCAGGCAAGCCGAGGCCGAAGACGGGATATGGCCGCCCGCCATTGCGGCCATCCGGCTGCTCGTCCTGACCGGGTGCCGCAGGGGCGAGATACTGAGCCTCGGGTGGGACGACGTGGACCGAACGGGGGGGGATCTGAGGCTCAGGGACGCCAAGGCGGGTCCACGGATGGTCCCCCTGACGAAGCCGGTGCTCAGGATACTGGACGCCATCCCCAGGCTGCCTGAGAACCCCTGGGTGATCGCGGGCCAGAGGCCCGGGAAGCGCCTGACGGGCCTGCACCACTACTGGCGGCCCGTCAGGGAGCGGGCGGGGCTCGCAGACGTAAGGCTTCACGACCTCAGGCATTCCTTCGCGTCGAGGGCGCTGGCGCTGGGCGAGAGCCTCTACACGATCGGAAAACTGCTCGGGCACACGAGCGTGGCGACGAGCGCGCGCTACACGCACCTGATGCGAGAGGCCGAGAGGGAGGCGGCGGTAAGGGTGGGTGGGAGTATCGGGATTCACATCACGAACGGGAGGGCCGGGTGAAGATGGCGAAGACGAAATACGGGACGCTTTCCAACCGCGCGGTCGCGAAACTCGCGGTGGAGAAGGACACGGTCTTCTGGGATCGCGACCTCACCGGCTTCGGTGTCAGGGTTTATCCCACCGGCTCAAAAGTCTATATCGCCCAGGCGCGGGGTCCCGAGGGACCCAAACGCGTGGCGGTGGGCCGCCACGGGGTGATCAACGCCGATGAGGCGAGGAAGCGCGCCGCCCACATCATCGTGAGGGTCAAGGCGGGCGAGGAGGCGGTTCCAGAGCCGCTGAAGCCAGCCGGAGGCCCCACGGTGAATGAGGTGTGCGCGCGCTACCTCGCCGAATACGTCTCGGTGCGGTGCAAGCCGGCCACCGCCGCGCTCTACCGCTCGGTGATCAACCGCCACGTCCTGCCCGCCCTGGGGAAGCTGCCGATCGCTGCGCTCTCTCGCGCGCAGGTAGCTGAGTTCCACGAGAGCCTGTATGAGACGCCCGCGGTGGCAAACATGGCGCTCCGCACCCTCTCCGCGATGTACCGCCTGGCCGCGGGCTGGGGAATGGTTCCCGAAGGGACCTCGAACCCCTGCAAGGCTCTCGTGAAATACCCCGAGCGCAGGCGCGAGCGGTTCTTGACGGATTCTGAGTTCACCCGCCTGGGACGCGCACTCGAGGAGGCGGAGGCTGCGGGCGACGCCTCCGCGTCCGCTGTGGCGGCGATCAGGCTCCTGGCCCTTACCGGGTGCCGCAGGAGCGAGATACTGAAACTGCGCCGCGAAGACGTGGCGCTCGAAGCGGGCGAGCTGAGGCTGCCCGATTCCAAAACGGGCGCGCGGGCGATCCCGCTCCCGCCGGAGGCGGTCGAGCTCCTCGCGGGTCTCCTTCGCGCCCACGGCGGCCCCTGGGTCATACCGGGCAGGAAGCCTGGGACGCACATTGCGAACATCGACGAGGCCTGGCGTCTCATAAGGGACCGCGCGGGCCTCGAGGGCGTGCGAATCCATGACTTGAGACATTCGTATGCATCCAGGGCTCTCGCGCTCGGCGAGTCGCTGCCCGTGATCGGGAAACTCCTGGGCCACAGCAAGCTGGAAACGACGGCGCGCTACGCGCACCTCGCGCGCGATTCGGCGCAGGAGGCGGCCGAGCGGGTCGCAACGAGCATCGCGACCGACATCCTGGCAGACCACTCAATTACAGAAGACGCTGGTTGACGTGATGAAGTATTTCGACGGATTGCTCAGATTTTTATCATACTAGTCATGTTGTCTGTCTGCCTAGTCATGATGTCTGTCTGCTTGATGAGGGGAATCATACTTGCTTTTAGGTTTGAACTTCTGAACATTATGCCGAAAGTCGGAGCGAGCATATTTGGGAGATCTCTAGATGGCAGCAACGAAGGTATTCGTATCATATAGTTGGTCTAGCAATGAGCACGAAGAGTGGGTTCTACGATTTGCCACAAACCTGCGTCAATCCGGAGTTGATGCCATACTGGACAAGTGGGATTTAAGGGAAGGACACGAAGCTAACGCATTTATGGAAAAGATGGTATCTGACCCAGAAATAACTAAAGTAGTAATCGTATCTGATCGCATTTATTCGGAGAGATCAGATTCTCGAAAAGGGGGAGCGGGAACAGAAGCTCAAATAATTTCCAAAGAAATATTTCAAAAAGAAGATCAGAACAAATTTGTGGCAGTGGTCACAGAAAAAGATGACAATGGAGACCCGTGCCTGCCAGCTTATTACTCATCGAGAAAATATATAGATTTTTCGGATGAAAGCAGGTTTTCTGAGAGCTTTGAGCAGCTGTTGCGATGGATCGCGGATAAACCGTTTCACAAGAAACCGGAGCTCGGAAATCCACCTGCATACTTGAATGAGTCCGAGAATGTTGTTTCGCTTTCTACAAGTGCATCGAAGCGTAGGGCATATGACGCAATAACCAATTTAAGGGGACAAGAATACCCTGCTGCAAAAGAGTATTTTGAGTTGTTCACGAGAGAGCTTGAGAAATTCAGGCTTGACCCAATGGTTGATCCACTTACTGACGATATGCTCACCAATATCCAGTCTTTCTTGCCGTATCGGGACGAGTGTTTGGATGTTGTTCGAGCCATTTCTCGGTACACGAAAGACGACCGATTTTCAGATCTCCTACATGCTTTCTTTGAACGCTTGGCGCGTTATTTCGAGGCTCCAGAAGATATTGGAAGCCATAAAGAGTTTGCGTTTGATAACTACAAGTTTTTTGCCTATGAGCTTTTCCTGCACTGTGGAGTGCTATTTATCGCTGAGGAGCGGTACGACCTGTTTAATGTATTAATAGAAAGGCAATATTACATTGAACGAAGAGCGGATTTTGGTAGCGATCCAATGGTTGCGTTCACTGTATTCCGCCAGTATCTAAAATCGCTAGATTATAGAAATAGGCAACTCGACTTAAGGCGGTATTCGGTCGCCGCTGATATGCTGAAGGAACGCGCAGCAAGTTCTGGAATAGAGTTCAGGAAGATCATGGAAGTGGACTTCATATTCTTTCTGAGGGCAGGGTTAGCTGCCAATGGCTCTTATACTAAATGGTGGCCAGAAACTCTCGTTTACTTGGGATTTGCCCACCGAGCATTCGAAATATTCGAGCGTTCTCGTTCATCACGCTATTTTGAAAAGATACGACCGTTGTTGGGGAACGCCACAAAAGCGGATCTTGAGCACTTGATCGCAGGTTATGAAGAAGCTCCGAACACACTTCGTATGTGGGACGGATTTCAAATAGCTCCGGACATTTTAATTGGTATTCAAAACCTATGTACGAGACCTTAACCTGGATAGAACAACCGTAAATGCGGTTTGCCTATAGCTCCAGCCCTCGATCCGATCGGGTCTTCTCCATCGCCGCCGTCCGCCCCTCACCCGGATGCAGCGCTTCGGTCTGCTTCTCCGTCTCTCTGCTCTCCGCCTTGCCCGCTCCGAACGCCTCGAGCGCCGCGATGCGCTCCCCCGTCGCGGCTTCCAACCGCTCGCGAAGGGCCTTCGCGTCGTCGGTCACGAGTTCCGCCCGGTCCCGGGCGCGGCTGATCTCGACGTAGAGCGTCTTCTGGTTGGTGAGGTCGGGGTGGTTGGCCTCCATGGCGGCGATCACGGTATCGACCGTCCGGCCCTGGAAGGCGTGGACGGTCGAGGCCCAGGCACGGTCGACGTGGCGAAGCTGCGGGTCGCCGCGGGTCATGCCGAGCGTGCGCCCGTCCTCGATGCGGAAGGTGACGCGGCCGTTCATGACGCTCCTCACCTCGGCGGCCTGGCTGTTGACCAGGCCGCGGTCCTTGTCGTTCCGGGTCCAGCGGACCTTGTCGCCAATGCGCAACTCCATCCGCTCGACCTTGTAGACCTCGACCCCGCCGCTTCTCGCCGCGAGACGGCGGGGCTCCCAGCGGACTTCCCCTCCATGCCTTCCTTGCAGGATGACGGCGGCGTTCGCGTGGTCCACTCCCGTAACGCGCAGTTCATCGCCTTTCTCGACGCCGATGCGCTTGTAGGGGCGGTGGAAGGCCACCACATCGCCGGGTGAATAGTTCGCGGCGAGCGATTTCTCAGGATTGGTGTAGCCGCGCGAGACGAGGCGCTGCGTGAGGAAGGCCGGGCCGCAGACGACGCCCTCCCTGACCAGGCGCTCGCGGACGATGGCGTTTATCTTCTCGCGGATCTTGTGGCTCGGCGCCATGAGCCCGGCGTTTGCGCGCGCCTCGGGCGATAGCGCCAGCCAGCGCGCGGCGGCGGCGCCCGCGAGGTTGTCGGCTTTCACTTCGGCCACGTTGGAACCCAGTTTCTCGAAGGCGCGCCTGACGTCGCCTGAGAGAGTGGACTCGACGGCGGCCTTGAGGTCCGGATCTCGCTGGCGCATGATCTCGCTCATGGTCGCCGTCTTCATGCCGGCTCGTTGCAATTGCGCGAAGGGTTTGCCGGCATCGACGGCGCCTAACTGTTTCGCGTCGCCGACGAGCACGACCCGCGGCAGGCGAAGTACCTCCGAGATGCGGAGCAGTTCGCGCACCTCGCGCGTCGAGGCGAGTGAGCCCTCGTCCACGACGAGGGCGGTCTTCGCGTAGCCCGCGCGCAAGTGTTTTCGGGCCTTTCCCGTGAGGCGGTCTTGCGCGACGTCGGCGTATCGCGTGAGGAAGCGCTGGAGCGTCTCGCTCTCGATCCCCGCCTCGGCTTCGAGCGTCCGCGCGGCCGAGGCCGAGGGCGCCAGGCCCCGGACTTCGTAGCCGCGTTTCTCGAATAGCGCGCGGGCGCGCTTGAGCATCTTCGTTTTTCCAGTACCGGCATACCCCTGTACGCCCACGACGCGATCTTTTTCCGAGAGGATCAACCTGACCGCGTCCCTTTGGCCCTGCGTCAGCGGTCCCTTGCGCAGGTGCGCGCTCACCATCCAGCCCCGCATGGCGGGCGCGCCCCGGCCCCTGCCGGCTTCCACCAGGGCGATGTTCTCGCGCTCCGCCGCCGCGGCCTTCTCCGTCGTGAGCATGTCCTTCACCCCGGGCAGGTCCGCCGCGTGCAGGACGCCCGCTTTTTCGAGTCTCGCCACCTCGCGCACAGCATTCGCCATCGACACGGCGCCGGGCCGCCAGGCGAGCGCGCCGGCGAGCAGAGCGGCGCGGTCGAAGACGGCCTCGCGCTCCGAGAGGTGCGCCACGGCCCACTCCACGGCCTCGCGGACGGGTTCGACGACAGCCGCGCCCCGGCCGGCGTCGCGGGATATGGCCCTCCTCTCCATCGCCTGCGCCTTGAGGGTCCTTGCGTCGAAGTTCAACTCCTTCGCCTGCTTCTCCCATACCGCCATGAGCGTCGCCTTGTCGGCTTCGCGCTTGGGGTCCCGCGTCATGAGCGTGACCCGCTGGGCCGCGCGCTGGTTCTCCGACGTCTTGCCCAGCCCGCGCTCTTCCATCGCCTTCTCGATCTCAGCCCGCCGGGTCGAGAACGCCTCGATCACCTCGCGCGGGACGCCCGCGATCTCGAAGCGCCCGTCCGCGTGGGTCTTCTCGACCCGGTAGCCGAAGTTTTCGAGACCCCGGGCGAGTTCGGTCCGGTAGAGGGCGCCGATCAGCATCTTCTGCTCATAGAGCTTCTCGTTCGACATCGTGCGCCACTTGCCATCGGCGCCACGAACCATGTTGGCGATGACCGCGTGCGTGTGGAGCAGGGGGTCGAGGTTGCGCGAGGTGTCGTGCCGGAAGGTGGCGACCAGGGTCTTCTGGTCTCCCGCACGGACAATCCGACCGGTCCCGGGTTCGCTCATCCTGGTCTCGGCGGCGTTTTTCTCCACCCAGGCGAGGGTGCGCGCCACGGCCACCTCGTGGGCCCACATCGCGCGCGCATCGCCGCCCAGGTAGGCCAGCAGCGAGACGGATTTCGGGGCCGAGAGGGTGAGGTCGCGGCCGGGACGGTGGTGGATCACGCCGTCCTTGCCTCTTTTCCCGAGCCTTTGTCCCGAACCGTCGGGCACCACGCCCTCGAGCACGGAGCGGAGGGTGTCGGGGTCGACCGGACCCGTGAGTCCCAGGTCCTCGGCGCCCCTGCCGCGCCAGGCGCTCGCATCCAAGTGGTTCGGGTCGTCCTTCCCGTAGTAGTCGTCGCGCTCGAAGTAGGAGACGCACTGCGCGGGCGCGACGACGGCGCCGATCGATGCCACCATATCAGCAGCTCCTCATGTGGTTCCGATGCGGCCGCCCCTGCGGAACCGCGCCTTCTCCCGCCCCGCCGCTCACGCGGCGGCGCTCCCGTGCACCCGGATAATTCCCGACTTTCCCGTTCATATGCGTCTCTCCTTCGCGTTCGAACCTCTCGCCCCGATCGATCCTCCGGCGTCGTGCGGGCGGGGGCTCGCATCGCCCGCATGCATGACAAAATAAGCAAAAAAAATTCGTTTGCAAGGATTTTATATATCCGGTTTCCTGCGTTTTCCCGCCATACGCGCCCTCGCATACGACCGGCTGCGCGGGAGTATGATCTTTTTTTTTCGCGGCGCGCCTCGCGCCGCGCCGGCGAGAGGCCGAGGCGGGTGGTGAGGGGGCGCGGGAGCCTGGCCGGAGAGGCCGGGCGGCGCCCGCATTCCCCTTACCCGCAGCGCCGGAGGCGCGACCCATGAGTGAACCGAATCCATCCCGATGCACCCGGACCCTCGTTCTGGCGGGACCCGCTCTCGCGCTCCTCGCCACAATCCTCTCTCTCGCGGCCGGAAGCGGTCTCCGCCTCCTGTGGGCCGTCTGGTTCTGTGCGGCCCTCTGGTGCCTTCTCACGGCCCTCCCGTGCGTCCTGTGGCGGGGGTTCCGCCACGGGGACTGGACGGCCTTCACCCGCTACCGGCTCCCCGACGGGCGCGACGAACGCTTCGACTGGTTGGCCCGTACCGGCCGCTACGCCTGGCGCCGGGAGCTCGAGGAGCAGGAACTTCACGGCCACGACCCGGACTTCCCGTAAGAGGCCCCCGGCGCGCTCAGCACCCCGAAGAGGCCGAGCCGGGCCGGGAGGGGGGCGTCGGCGGGGCGTCCGGGAGAGGACGTTCTACGCCGCCATCACCCACCCCACAGCAAGGAGGCGCGCGATGCGGAAACCAAAACCTGAAGCGAACACCTTCCTCACCCATCTCTCAGGCCTTGGCCTGGCGGACGAGCGATACGAGGTGCGGCGCTACAGATCCTCGGGCGGGGGCGAGCTCAGGCCCCTGCCCGCCGGGGAAAAGGGCGGGCGCAGGAGCAAGCGCGTGACCGCTTCCCGCCGTGCGGTCCGCGAGATGCGGCCCGCGCGGGATGAACTCATCGTCTGCACGGGGCTCAAGGTTCCC
>Ga0209544_1002537_pt1 | contig 16226 bp, 15 predicted proteins | sample MesohylPK_FD_187297 | JGI IMG/M metagenome (GOLD analysis project Ga0209544, IMG submission 187297) | Host-associated microbial community of the marine sponge Aplysina aerophoba from Gulf of Piran - sponge mesohyl, lysed by proteinase K... | ecosystem: Host-associated > Porifera > Sponge >...
CCCCGCAGCTCCCCTGCCGTTCCCCTGCCGTTCTCCCGCAGTTCCCCCGCAGTTCCCCCGCAGTTACACCCCCCCAATCATAACCCCGTCCACCCGAATCGTCGGCGACCCCAGCGCACCCATCATCGGCACAAAGGTCAGGTCGTTTCCGACCGCCTTGACATTGTGCAGCAGCTCCTGCATCGGCAAAGCAATCGTCACCTCGTTCACAGGATGGCTCAGCTCGCCATTCTCGATCCAGTAGCCCTTCGCCGAGATCGAATAATCGCCGCTGATCGGGTTGATGCTCGCCGTGTTCATCACGCTCTCCACATACAGCCCCTGCTCCACCCCGCCAATCACGTCTTCCGGCGTCTCCTGCCCCGGCTGGAAGTAGAAGTTGCTGGCATCCAACGTCGGCATCGTTGAGTGGGAGCGTCGATTGGCGTTGCCCGTCGAGCTCGCCGTCCCATCGCGGGTGGCCGTGTAATGGTCGTACAAGGCCGTCTGCAGGACCCCTTCGTCGATTAAGCGCGTGGCCGCCGTGGGTATGCCCTCATCGTCGAACGGCCGCGTCGCGATCCCACCCGGCAGCCGCCCGTTGTCCAGCACAGTGACCATATCCGCCGCCACCGTCTCGCCAATCTTGCCCTCCAAAAAGGACCTGTTGCGCTGCATCGCATCCGCGCCCAGCGCACGCGACAGCGCGCCCAGCACACTCGTCGCCGCCATCGGCGAGTAGACCACCGACGCCCGCTGCGTCGGCACCGGCTTGCCGCCCAGCATGCCCACCGCCTTGCGCGCCGCATCCTTCCCGACCTCCGTCGGCTTGAAGTCGCCCAGCCGCGAGCCAAAGTCGAATCCATACGCCACCGACCGATCATCCTCGTCCGCAGCCATCGCCATTACAAAGCCGCCGATAAAGCTCTTGTCGTAACTGCCGGCAACACCTTTCGAGTTCGCAACCGCCACCGTCCCGTACTGGCTGATCAGCGTGCAGCGATTCGTCAGGACGACCCGTTGGTCATAGCGCAGAGCGCCCTTCTCAATTCGTCGCGCCATCTCCACCTTGCGTCCGATCGGCAACTCTACGATCGCCTGATCATAAACCTCCAGATCATCCTCAGGCAGCGGCTGCGGCGCCGGCAGAGATCGGTACTCGTCGCCGTCCGCGACGTCAGCCAGGCTAACCGCCGCCTCGATCGTCTTCTCGATGCTGCCCGCCCCAAAATCGGACGTGTAGGCATAGCCCATCTTACCGTCCCGGACCACCCGCACACCCAGGCCCTTCGAGCCCGCCTGCGAAAGCTTTTCCACCTCTCCCCGGTCTACATTGACCGACGTATTCTGCCCCACACTGATATAGGCTTCCGCCTCCACACCCCGCTCAACCGCCCTGGAAACCACGTCCTTGGCAAATTCAAGATAATCCACGTCTATACTCCTCGTCCCGCTCCCAAAAACGCAGGATAAATTAATGTCTCAAGGTACTATCCACTATCCACAATCCACAATCCAAAGACCACCGACCACTGCCCTTTCATTCCGTCCCGCCGACCGTCAGCTTCGGCACGCGCACCGTCGGCTGGCCGACGCTCACCCGCGCCCACTGCCCCTTGCCGCACATGCCCCGCCCCGGATCCAGCGACATATCCGTTCCGATCATGTCGATCAGACGCAGCGTCTCCGGCCCGTTGCCTACCAGCGTCGCGCCCCGCACCGGCGCCGTCAGCTTGCCGTCCTCGATCAACCAACCCTCAGTGATGGTAAAAACGTAATCCCCGCGGCCGATCTCCACCTGGCCGCCGCCCAGCCTCTTGGCGTACAGCCCCTTCTTCACCGAGCCGATGATCTCCTCCGGGTCGTGCGGGCCCGCGTCAATATACGTATTCGTCATGCGCGGCATCGGCATATCACGGAACGACTGCCGCCGCCCATTTCCCGTCGACGCCCGGCCTGCCCGTCGCGCCTCCGTCAGGTCCCACATATACTCCTTCAGAATGCCATTCTCGATCAGCACGGTCCGGTTGGTCGGCGCGCCCTCATCATCGAAGCGCATCGTCCCCCGCCGCCCCGGGATCGTGCCGTCGTCGTAAGCGGTAAGGAAATCCGGCCCCACCTTCTCGCCCACCAGCCCCGTGTAGGCCGAGGCGCCCTTGGTGATAAAGTCGGCCTCCATACAGTGGCCGCAGGCTTCGTGGAAAAGGACGCCGCCCCAACCATTGTTGATCACGACCGGCATCTCACCGGCAGGCGCAGGCCTCGCGTCCAACATCAGCAGCGCCGTGTCAGCCGCCTCCGGCATCATCCCCACCGGGTCGCGGTCGTCGAAAAATTCCAAACCGATCTGCCCGCCGATCCCCGTCATGCTGGATGTGCGCACTTCTCCCTTCTGCGCGGCCACCTGCCCCTGAAACTCAATAAAGGCACGGTCATCTTCCGCCCAAACACCCTCTGTGTTGTATACCCAGACCCGGCGCCGCGTCTCCGTATAGCCGCACTGCACACTGACAATATGCGGGCTGTGCTGCCGTGTGACCTCGTCCATCTCCCGCAAAATACCGGCCTTCTCCTGCGTCGACATCTCCTCGAATGGGCGTTCGATCCGAGATTCGACCGGGCTCTCTCCCTTTGTAAGGTCGGCGCACACAGCCGCATTATTCGCGTTCTGGCCCGCGGCCGCTGCAACCCCAGCCGCCTCAACCAGCGATTCCTCCGTAAGATCATCAGTGTAGGCGTAAGCCGCGTTGTTCCCATAGAAGACCCGTACACCCCCGCCGATGTCGTTGCCTTGCGTCGCCTTCTCCAGGCGGCCCTCATCCAGGATCAGCGAAAGACTCTCCTTATTCTCCAGATAAACTTCTGCCAGGTCGGCGCCGTTCGCAAGCCCGGCGTCCAATACCCGGCGAACAGATTCATTGGGAAGCATAGGTTCTCCTGTCACTTCAGTCTTAGTGGCCTGTAGTCCGAGGCCTAATTGGAAACCTGATTCAGCCGCTGGACATCCTCTTCATCCAGCGCCAGCGTCAGCGCCTCAATATTCTGCCGCAAATGGTCACGATTGGTCGACATCGGAATCGTCACCACCTGCGGCTGCCGCGTCAGCCAGCGAACCGCCACCTGCGCAGCCGTCGCGCCATGCTTGCGCGCAACCGCCTGAACCGTCTCGTTCTGCATCACGCCGTCTTTCAGCGGAGAATACGCGGTCAGGACGATACTGTTCTCCTGGCAGTAGCGCAGCAGCCCGTTCTGCTCCGGCTCGCGCGTGTAGAGATTGTAGCGCACCTGATCGGTCACCACCGGCGTCTCGCACAACTCCTGCGCCTGCCGCAGCAGCGCAACGTCAAAATTGCTCACACCGATCCGCTTCACCCGGCCCTCCGCCGCCACCCGGTTGAGCGCCCTGAAAGTCTCCTCCAGCGGTATATCGGGATTTGGCCAGTGAATGAGGTACATATCGGCATAATCCGTCTGCAAATGTTCCAGGCTGCGGTCCAGCGCCCGTAACAGATCGTCGTAGCGTAAATTGTCGGCCAATACCTTGGTCGTCAGGAAAATCTCCTCACGCTCGAAATCCTGCATCGCCCGCCCCACCAGCTCCTCGCAATGACCGACGCCATACAACTCCGCCGTGTCGATGTGCGTATAGCCCATCTCGATCGCGTCTCGAATCAGGGCAGTCATCTCCTCATCCCGCGAATAGTCGCGGCTGCGGCCGCCCCCCATCTGCCACGTGCCTAATCCCAATACAGGAAGTCGTCCACCGTCATTGAGCGTCAGAGTCTCCATTCTCAGCAGTTCTCCTTGTGCGTTGCTTCTACCACCGTAACTACTCAGCCACAACTGATCTGCGAACCTGAATGAGGCGAGTGAAGGTGTTTATTCTACCCACATTCTCTGTTTTATGGGCGGTCGGCCGCAAGCGGCCTCCCTTGTGCAGGGGCTGCGCCCCCGCAACGCCCCCCTACAAAAACATGCCTCATCCACCGTACGCCTTATTTCCAGCGGTTTGTCCCGTCCAAGGTGGCGGCGGCCAACGAGTACACGATGAGATAGCCCGAAGGTCGGCGGGACTGAAGGTCTGGTCCGCACAGGCGCTGCATATGGCTTAGTAGTTACCTACCACCTTAAACGGGATTGCGCCCGCCGAATGCCTGCGCACCCTGTCTGTTTCTCCAGCAAAGTATACGCCACAGGATAGGAATCCAGAATTTCCCAACCGTTCTTACGCAATCTCTGTCCAAACCTGCACAACCCCGATCAGGACTTTTCGCGCCGACAGGAAACATCAAGTAGCCCTTACCCACCACATAACCCGTTCCTCCTCCCAGCTATCAGCCCTCCGTCAGCCAAATGTCAGAAAGTTCTGTTTGTTCGGTATTGACAGAACAAACAGAACCTGCTATATTCGATTACATCATTTGCAGACGTAGCGACTCGCAAACGATCGGCACTTTCGTCTGGATATAAGGAGCAACAGCATGGCAAATCCCGCGATCTCAGTGAAGGATCTGAGTTTCAGCTACGGCGACACCCTCGCCGTAGACGATATCTCCTTCGAGGTGGCCGGAGGCGAAGTCATCGGCTTCCTCGGCCCCAACGGCGCCGGCAAATCCACCGTCGTCAAAATGCTGACCGGTCAGCTGACGCCCCAAAATGGCTCAGCCACCCTCCTTGGCATGGACATCGTCAAGGAGCGCAAACAGGTTCAGCAGGAATTCGGCATCTCCTTCGAATTCACCAACCTGTACGAGCAGATGAGCGCCGTCGAAAATCTCAATCTCTTCGCTAAACTCTACAAAGTAGCCAATTTCGACGCCATGGCCCTGCTCGAAAGGGTCGGCCTCGGCGGCCGCGAAAAGGAACACGTCGCCAACTACTCCAAAGGCATGAAGCAACGTCTCATGATGGCGCGCGCCCTCGTAAGCGATCCCAAAATGCTCTTCCTCGACGAACCGACCGACGGCCTCGATCCCGTCTCCACCGAGACCATCCACACCTTGATCCGCGCCGCCACCCAGAAAGGGACCACCGTCTTTCTGACCACCCACGATATGGTCGAAGCCGACAAACTGTCCGACCGGGTCGCCTTCCTCAATCAGGGCAAAATCGTCGCCCTCGACACGCCGGCCCGTCTCAAACAGCGCTTCGGCATGCGCGCCCTCAAAGTGGAGGTCGAACTGCCCAACGGCGATATCGAAGTGCGCGAAGTAACGCTCGATGAAGACCAGACCCCGCAGACAGTCTTCGATCTCTTAAAGAACGAACGCATCCTCACCGTACACAGCGAGGAAGCAACGCTGGAGGATATCTTCTTCGATATCACCGGTAGGGGGTTACAAGGATGATCGGCACACTCGTCGTCAATGACATCAAACTCTTCTTCCGCCACCGCTTCTTCGCTATTGTCACCGCGATAGGCGTGGTATTCTATCTCATCATCTACTTCCTGCTCCCCAACCAGGTGGACGAAAACCTGGGCATGGCCTTCTTCATCGAGGATCGGGAGATTCCCCTCTACCAGCGCCTCATTGATGAAAATGACGAAAACCCGGACGGCGGCTATACCATCTTCGACTCCGAGGCCGAGATGCTGACCGCGCTCGAAGAGACCGGTGACTTCTTCGTCGGCCTGTCGCTTCCCGCAGACCTCTCCGCCGCCGCCGCCCGTGGGGAGCAGGTGGAGCTGAATGCCTACTACGCACCCGGTGTCCCCGCCGAAGCCAAACAGATATTCCACGATGTGCTGGTGCTCGTCGCCAACGCTATCAATCCCGAAACGCTGGCCAGTTTAGCCCGTTTCAACGACACCGGGATCGTGCTCGGCAATGACATGACCAGCGCGCCCCTTTCGATGCGAGATCGGTTCGCGCCCCTCCTGCTGATGATGATCGTGATAATAGAGATCTTTGGACTGGCGACGCTCCTCAACCGCGACGTCGACAATGGCACCGCACGCGCCCTCATCACCGGCCCCCTGCGCCTGCATCAATTCTTTGTCGGCAAGGCCTTGATGGGCATGATCCTGGCTTTCGGACAGGTACTGCTCCTGAGTGCCGTGATGGGTATCCTTGGCACCGCGCCGCTCCTGCTCTTGACGACGCTGCTGCTGGGCAGTTTCCTGATGGTCGGCCTCGGCTTCTTTATCGCCGCAATCTCCAAGGACAATACATCGGTGATGGGGTGGGCCATCGTGTTTATCATACCCATGGTGTTCCCCGGCTTCTCGGTTCTCCTGCCCGGCCTCTCTACCGGCTGGATGGAGCTAATTCCCTCCTATTTCTTCGTCGATTCTCTGCACCGCATTATCAACTTCGGCGCCGGCTGGGCAGACGTGGCCGGTAACCTGGCACTCCTGCTCCTGGTCGGCGCAGGTTCGATGGCGGTCGGAACGGCCGCCATATTAAGGAAATTCTGATGGATATTCAGCGAATTGCAGTTCTGGTGGGCAAAGACGCGCGCCTCGGCGCAACCAACTTCATGGCCGTCTATGTACTCGTGATGCCGGTCATCATCAGCCTTCTCATCGCGCTTGTCTTCGGCGACCTGCTGGCGAAGACACCGCGCCTGGGCATCTACGACCCCGACGTCAGCGAAAAGTTTACCAGGCCGCTGCTCGACCATCCCAGCATAAACACTACTATCTACGATTCAGACGCGGCGCTGCAAAGTGCGGTCAGACGCGGTAGCGAAGAGCTCGGCCTCAGCCTGCCCGCCGGCTTCGCCGCGGCCCTCGAAGACGACAGCGCAGAGATCGACTTCACGGCCTACCGCTGGGGAGAAGCCAGCGGGCGCAATCTCCTTCTCCTCGAATCGGCGCTCGCGCGCGCCATGACGGAAGGAATCGGGACTAGCTTTGACCAGCTTCCCGTCACCGTCAATGCGGAACAGATCGGCGCCGCCAACACACAGACCTGGTCGCAACGTCTGTTGCCTCTGCTCCTGATCATGGCAATCGTACTCGGTGGGCTCTTTTTCCCGGCCGCATCGCTGCTCGACGAGAAAAAGAATCGCACGCTGGTCGCCTTGACCTCTACACCCACCTCGCTACTCGACGTCTACCTGTCCAAGACGCTGATAGGCTTCATCCTGAGTGGAATCATGGGCACGATCATCTTGCTGATCAACAGCGCCTTCGCTGGCCAGGTCGCCCTCCTTCTGCTCGTGATCGCCCTCGGTGGCCTCATGTCCTCGGCCTTCGGCATCATCCTGGGCTCCGTCTCCAAGGACATGGATACCTTCTTGGGTATCATCAAGGCCGTGGGCATCCTGCTCTACGCGCCCGGCATCCTCAAGATTTTCCCACAGGTGCCCGAGTGGATTGGCCGCCTCTTCCCCACCTATTATCTGATGAATCCACTGCTGGAAGTGAGTCAGAACGGCGCCGGTTTCGCCGAGATCGCTCTCGATATCGCGGTGCTGGCTCTCATCTCCGTCGCCCTGCTGGTCCTTCTCAACAGCGTCATCGGCCGCCAACAACAGAAACTGGCCCTGGAAACATGAGCGCCGCCAACCACAAGCCGCCGACCACTGAAGTCGAGTCGACGATGAAAAATATGCACGAATATGTCGAAAGTTTCGGGCTATACTGGGAAGAGGCCGGCCTGCCCCGCATGGCCGGCCGAATCCTCAGTTGGCTCCTCATCTGCGATCCCCCGCATCAGACCATGCACGAACTGACCGAAGCCCTGCAGGCCAGCAAGTCCTCCATCAGCACCGGCACGCGCATGCTCATCCAGATGGGGATCATCGAGCGGCTGAGCATACCAGGCCAGCGCCGCGATCACTATCGCGTCGTGCCCGACTCCTGGTCACACATGATGGAAGAGAAAGCGAAAAAGCAGTTTACCGTGTTACGGCAATTGTCTGAAAGAGGTCTCGCGCTGCTCGACGGAGCCTCCTCCGCCCGCCGCCAACGCCTTGAAGAAATGCGGGACTACTACGTCTTTATGGAACGTGAGTTTCCCCTGATTTTGGACCACTGGCGGGCATACAGATCAGCCCAACATCAGCCCGATCGGAATAGCACGGGCGCAGATTCCACCACTTCGCCAACGCCATCCAGAAACGACGGCCAAGGAACACAGTAATGCTCTCGGTCGAAAACCTGACCTATACCTATCCAGAGGGAACCGAAGCCGTACGCGGCGTCGACTTCGCCATCGAACAGGGCGAAATCTTCGGCTTTCTCGGGCCCAGCGGCGCCGGCAAAAGCACCACCCAAAAGGTGCTGATCCGCCTCCTGCGCGGCTTCCAGGGCCAGATCACCGTCCTCGGCAAACCCCTCAACGAATGGGACGACAGCTACTACGAGCAGGTCGGCGTCGCTTTCGAGCTCCCTAACCACTACCAGAAGCTCACCGCCCTCGAGAACCTATCCCTCTTCCGCACGCTCTACAGCGGCGATACCCGCGACCCAGCCGAACTGCTCGAAATGGTCGGGCTCGCCGCCGACGCCGACACCCGCCTCAGCCAGTTCTCCAAGGGAATGCAGATGCGCCTCAACTTCGTGCGCGCACTCATTCACCAGCCCGACCTGCTCTTCCTCGACGAGCCGACCACCGGCCTCGACCCCGTCAACGGCCAGAAAATCAAAGAGATCCTCCGCCAGCAAAAGGAAGAAGGCCGCACCATCTTCCTAACAACCCATGACATGACCGTCGCCGACCAGATCTGCGACCGCGTAGCCTTCATCGTCGACGGCGAAATTACCCTCATCGACTCCCCCCGCAACCTGCGCCTCCAACATGGCCAGCGCCGCGTCCGTGTCGAATACCACCAGGACGGGACCTCCTCCCCCGCCCAGCACGCCGAGTTCCCCCTGGACGGCCTCGCCGACAGCGATCACTTCCTCAATATCCTGCGCACAAACCGCATCGAGACCATCCACACCCAGGAGGCCACCCTGGAGGATATCTTCATCCAGACGACGGGAAGAAGCCTGACGTGACCCGGCTCCTCATGCTCCTGCGCTGGGAAACCGCCATCCAGTTCCGGCAGGGCATCTTCTACGCCGCCGCCTTCGTCGCCGCCGTCTGGGTCCTCATGCTCTACTGGATCCCCGACGCCGGTATCGAACCGGTACTCGTCTCAATCCTCTTCATCGATCTGGGCGTCTTCGGCTTCTTTTTCATGCCCGGCCTCTACTACCTGGAGAAAGGCGAGCGCGTCCTCGAAGGGCTGGTCGTCACGCCCCTCCGCTCCTGGGAATATCTGCTCGCCAAAGCCGCAGTTCTCTCCGTCGCGGCCTTCGCCGTCGGCGTCGCCGTAACGCTGCTCGTCTACGGCGACGAGCTCAACTGGCTCTGGTTTGTGCTCAGCATGCTGGCCATGTCATACCCCCTGTCTCTGCTGGGCTTCGTCATCGCCGCCCGCTTCAACGGCATCAGCGAATACCTGCTGCCCGGCGCATTCTTTCTCGCCGTCATGCAGATCCCCCTGCTCACCTACTTCGGCATCGTACCCGGCCCGCTTCTCTACCTGCTGCCCAGCGGCCCAGGCATGATCCTGCTGACCGCATCCTTCGGCGAAGCCCCGCTCTGGCAGCTCATCTTTGCGCTGCTCTACGCCGCGCTTCTTTGCGTCGCCGGCACCCGCTGGGCCCAGAAAGCCCTGCAACAGGTCGTCGCCCGTCAGGTTGGCTCGTGAGAGCCGCCGAATATGAGACTGGTTGACGTTTACTTCGAGGACAAACTTGGGAGGTAACTGATGGGGGCACTCTTAACTCTGGGACGCAGCGATCTCCTCAACTTCCGCCGCGATTCAATGCTGCAATTCCTGCTCGTCTACCCGTTTATTCTCGGCGGCCTCCTGCGTTGGCTCCTGCCCTGGTTGCAGTCAGGTCTGATGCAAAACATCGGCTTCGACCTCGGTGAATACTATCTCCTCATCGTGAGCTTCTTCGGCCTGCTTATCATCCCCCAGCTCGTGGGCCTCCTCGTCGGCACCCTCCTCCTCGACGAAAAAGATCAGGACACCCTCACCGCCCTCATGGTGACCCCCATGCCAATCCGCACTTACGCCTTCTACCGCGCCTTGACCCCCGCCCTGATCACAGTCCTGGGGATCCTCGTCGCCGTTCCCTTCATCAACATCCTTGTGCTGCCGGTCGAAAAGCTGCTCCCCCTGGCCATCTCCGCCGCCCCTCTCGGCCCCATGATGGCCCTGCTCCTCGCCGCCCTCGCCAAAAACAAGGTCGAAGGTCTCGCCGTCATGAAGGGCCTGGGCATCTTCCTGCTGGTGCCGGTCGCGGCCTGGTTCGTGCCCGAGCCCTGGCAGTGGCTGCTCGGAATCTTCCCCACCTACTGGGCCACAAAAGGCTACTGGCTCGCCTCCGCCGGTGAACCCTACCTCTGGGTCGCAGCCGCCGGCTTCCTCTACACCTGCGCCATAGCCGCATTTCTACTGCGCCGCTTTCAGACCAGCCTGTACATGTAGCCCAGCGGGCGAACGCCTGCTAAAGACAGAGCTTCATCCTAAGGGATGAGTTTGCAGTCGGGAAGGTAGCCAAAGGCTCCCCGTCCTGCCCCATCACGACAAAAATGTTGTTCAACCCTGCCTGCACCGCTACATACTGACCAGGTTCGCTAACATCCTCAGTCAGTCCGGCAAAAGCCCACGTTCGCGAAAATATGCGGTCCTGCTCGCGGTCGAACCAGTCTTGGGAGGTGTATGCTTCAACCGGCAAAATAGGCATGGTTCCTTTGCTCTTCATTCGAGTGTCTCCCTGTCTCCTGGCTGTCCGGCGCGTTGAATCCACGAGTTGCCTGCAACGCCGCCTAATGCGTTTCGCCGAATCGCCGGTGAACGCAAATGCAAACGCAGGCGACCCGCCTTCATCTACGCAATACGTAATGTGAAAAAGGGGGGTTCAATCTGAACGGTAACTATTCAGCCGCAACTGATTCGCCAACCTGTACGAGGCGAGCAAAGGTGTTCTTTCTCCCCTCATTGTTGTATTTTGGGCGGTCGGCCGCAAGCGGCCTCCCTTGTGCAGGGGCTGCGCCCCCGCAACGCCCCCCTACAAAACCATGCCTCACCGACCGTGTGCATTCTTTGCAACGTGTCGGCTGGCGAGCATGGCGGCCGCTGTACACCAGATGCGTCACCAAGAGACTGAATGGTTCCAAGGATGACTGGCCGGTCAACTACTGTGGCTTAGTAGTTACTCTGAACGAACTTTAGTCGCGGATGGCTTGACGCACAGCCTCCGCCGCCGCTTCTAGCACTTCCGCCAGCTTGTCCGCCGCCACACCCCCGCCCTGGGCAAAATCCCGCCGCCCGCCGCCCCCGCCGCCAAACTCCCTCAATGTATCCCGCAACAGATTGCCAACGTGCACCGAACAGTCCTCTGAACGTGCAAAAACGACTGTCCCCTTACCCCCTCGCGCACATCCAACCAGCGCCACCACGCCCGGCTCAGCAATGAGCGCCCGCGCCATCTTCTGTACCAACGCCGGATCAGCATCTGCCATCTCCTGCGCCACCAGCCGCACACCAGCCGCAGTTTCGGCCCCCGCCAGCAGTTCGCGCGCCTGGAATTCAACCAAGGCCCCCCGCTGCGCGTTCAACTCCCTCTCCGCGCGTTTAGACGCCTCCTGCAGCTTCGCAACCAATTCGGGAACGTCTTGCACGCCGCTGTCCAACAATCCCGCCGTCTCCGCCAGCAACCCGCGCCGCTCCGCCGCATCCGCCAGCGCCCGCCTTCCGCACACGAAATGCACACGGCTCCTGCCCCGGTGCTTCTCGACCCGCAGCAGCGAGATCAGCCCGATCTCCCCCGTCCGCCGTACGTGCGTCCCCCCGCACGCCGACCAGTCGAACTTGTCAATTTCCACAATGCGCGTCAATCCTTGCACCTTGGGCTCGCGCCGCAGCGGAACTTTCTCCCGCTCGACGTCACTGACCCAATAGCTCAGAATCGGGCGGTCCTTCCAAACCATCTCGTTGACGGCCGTTTCAACAGCCGCCAATTGCTGCGCAGAGAGCGGCGGGCCATCCAGATCCAGCGTGTTCAACACATCGCCGAAATGGACACTCACCGTCTCCAGCCCCAGTTCACGGTGGAAAACCTGCGACAGCAGATGCTGACCCGAATGCTGCTGCATATGATCATAGCGCCGCGTCCAGTCGATCTGCCCGCTAACGCTCGTTGTATCATCCGGCAGAGCACGAGCCAGCAAATGCAGCACAGCGCCATCTGCCCCAACCTGTACGTCGACCACCGCCGTCCCGTTCAGACTCCCCGTGTCATGCGGCTGCCCGCCCGATGTCGGGTAAAAGGCCGAGCAGTCCAGACGCACCGCCGGTTGGCCCTCAAGCGTGAGCCGCTCGGTCACCCGCGCGACGAAGCTGGTACGGTATGCGTCTTCGTAATAGAGTCTCTCGTTCATGTCGTTAGTTGTCAGAAGGAGTGTGGGAAGGTTCTAGTAGTCTGCGGCCGGTGACACCACTGGCTTGGCGGTGCCAGCTTCGATCCGAAGAAGCTGCGCGTCCTCCTGGAAATCAGTCGAGAACTGCGCCCAGTCTGTCGTTGTCACAATGCCCTGGCGCACATCCGCCAATGCCGTGAGCAAGGCCGCGCGCCGCTGCTCGTCCAATTCGCTCATCACATCGTCCAGCAGCAGAATCGGCTTCTCGTCGGTCGCAGCCGCCATCGCATGCAGTTCAGCCAGTTTTAGCGCCAGCGCGCCTGTCCGCTGCTGTCCCCGGCTGCCGTACGTGCGCAAGTTCCAGCCATTGACTATGAAGATCAACTCATCCCGGTGCGGCCCGTAGAGCGAACTGCCCGCGTTCAGCTCCACCCTGCGCCGGACTTCCAGCCGTTCACGAAACCGTTCACTGATCTTCGCCGTGTCCGTCTCCAGGCAAGCAAGCGCATCAGCCTTCAATTCCTCGCCCTCGCGCAGCCGCTGGTAGTCCTGTTCAGAGTAGAGACCCGTATTAAAGCTCGGTAGGTAAACCAGATCCAACGACTCCTGCTGCTGCGAAATGTCAGCATGAACCCGGCGCGCAATCGGGGCCAGTTCAGTCAGATAAGTATGACGTCGGGCCAGCACCTGCGTTCCCAGCTCGATCAGCTGATCATCCCAGAATCCGAGCTGCGCCGCCGCCGAGGAGCCGTCCGTCTGCTCCCGTTCCTGCAGCTGTTTGAGCAGGCTGTTCCGCTGCGTGACGACCTTCTGGTAACGGGAAAGCGTTTGACAGTAGCGGCGGTCGATCTGGCACAGTGCAACGTCGATGTAACGACGGCGTTCACTCGGGCTGCCCGCGATCAGCGTCAAATCCTCCGGCAGAAACAGCACAGCCCGCAGATGGCCGATCAGGTCCATACTGCGCCGCGGCGCCCCATTCACCCGAATCTGCTTCGTGTAGTTAAAGCCGTCCCCGCGCAGCGTAAAAAGGATCTCAAGCGTCGTCAACTCCTCCCCCCGCATCACCTCCCCCCGGATACGGGCGTACGGGATCGGCTCCTCCGTCGCAGCCCTGTCCACCGCCTCCCGCTCTGCCCGCGCATGGCGCGACTTGCTCGTCGCCAGGTAGTAGACCGCCTCCAGCAGATTGGTCTTGCCCTGGCCGTTGCGTCCCTGCACAAGCGTTACCGGCGCGCCGAACGTAAGATCCAATTCCCGGTAGTTGCGAAAATGCTCCAGATGGAGCTGGGTAAGAAACATTGGTCAGCGATCAGTGTTTGGCACAGGCCGCTCGATACTATTCAGGTAAATACCAGCCTACCGTCTGCTTGCTGCGGCTGAACCACGTCTGCGCCACCCGTTGAATGTCGTCTGCAGTCACCGCCTCCAGGTTTGCCAGCCACCCGGCAAACCAGTCGCTGTCCGCGATCATCTCGCTGAAACCCAGCCAGTACGCCTGATTTGTCACACTCTCACTACTGTAGGCGAACTGCGCTTTGGTCTGCTTGATCGCTTTTTCCAGCTCCTCCGCCGTCACAGGCTCTTCCTGCATCCTTTCGATCTCAGCCCAGATCGCATCCTCCAACTCCTGGTGCGTGACCTCACGTGCAAGAGTAGCGCTGAAGCCGAAAAGATAGGGATCTATCGTTGGCATAAAGGAGGAAGAGACACCCACCGCCAGCTCCTTGTCCACCAGCGCCCGGTAAAGCCGGTTGCTACGATTGGAAGAGCCTCCCCCGAATAGCCCCATCCCTTTCGCCCCGCTCAGGATGCTGTCCAGCACCGTCAGCGCGAAGAAATCCGCATGCTGCGCCGCCGGCGCATGAAATGCCAAACCGAAATAGGATGTCTGATCCGTCCCCCGCAACACGATCCGCCGCTCGGCCCGTTGCTCCGGCTCCTCCAAACGCATCTCTGGCACAACAGGCCCCCCCGCCAGACTGCCAAAGTAGTGGTCGATCCGGTCGGCCATCTGCGCGCCGTCAAAATCGCCCACCGCTACTGCCACCGCGTTGGTTGGCGTATAAAACGTGCGGTAGTGCTCATAAAGATCGTCGCGGCCCATCGTCAGCAGATCATGCTTCCAGCCAATGACCGGGTGGCGATACGGGTGCGTCTGGAAGGCCGCCGCCTGCATCTCCGTATTCAGCAGCCAGCGGTAGCTGTTCTCACTGCCCTCCCGCTCGCTGATGATGACCGAGCGCTCCGATTCGGTCTCGTCCGCGTCGAAGATCGCATTGGCCATCCGGTCGCTCTCAACGTCCAGCGCCAGCTCGATTCGCTCAGCCGGAAAGGTCTCGAAATACGTCGTCCAGTCCTGCCAGGTCATGCCGTTGAAGGCGCCCCCGGCCCGCGCCACCGCCTTGTCGAAAGAGCCTTGCGGATACCTGTCCGTACCCTTGAAAAGCATGTGCTCCACCCAATGGCTGATGCCGGTGCCGCCCGGCATCTCGTTGCGGCTCCCCACCCTGTAAAAGATCCAGAAACTGGCGACCGGCGCCAGGTGGCTCTCCTTCAGAAGGACTTGCAACCCGTTGTCAAGGTCTGTCTTCTGCACACTGCCATTCTCCGGCGCACGCGCTGTGCTGTCTGCTGCCATCAGTCCTGGCTCCTCTTCTTGTCTGAACTATAAGAATCAATGCGTATGAAATCGGTGGTGATCCCTGCAGCAAAACCGCGGGCTTTCATTCTGAAGTGACCGCTTCACCCTGGGCCGCACGGTCCGCCCGTTTCTGTGCCTTTGTAAAATCGCTCCAGCGCAGCTGCTCGCGCCAGAAATAATATGCTCCAAGCAGCGTCACCGGAACCCATAGCGCTGCATGCAGAGTCAGAGTGTAGCCGGCGGCCAACTGGGGATCGATCCCGTAGGCGGAGAGCGTCTCAATCGCCGGCGTATCGAAAGTGCCAATGTAGCCCGGCGCAGATGGCAGCGTCGTCGCCAGATTCACGATGCCGTTGACCAACATCAGCGCCAGAAAGCTCACGCTGAACGTGAAAGCATGCATCACAAACCAGTACTTGACCGTCTCCATCAGCCACACTACGACACTTGTGGCAAAGATTAGAAGCAGGTCGCGGCCGCTCCGCAAACTGCCCAGACCAGCCATGAACCGCTCAAAATAGCCGTCGGTCCGTTCGCGGATTCTAGCCGGCAAGAAATGCTCGGCCACCCAGCCGTAAAGGACTGCGAGCCGCCGCGGGCGCACCGTAACCCAGATGAAAACCGCTGTTACAATCAGCAGCAGAAACGTCACAAAGACGACAAACCGCTGAAACATTGCTGGAATTGGTGCAAAGGGCAGGGCCAGGAAAACGAACAGCAACATCACCAGCCCGTCGAAAACGCGCTCGATTATCACCGTGGCCAAGCTGGAACTGACCGGAATCTCCTCCCGCTGCCACAAAACGTAGGCACGTATCACCTCCCCGGCGCGAAAGGGATATACATTATTTCCGAAATATCCGATGCACACCACCGGGAAAAGTCTGGCCAGAGAGACCGGTTTGAGGTGCCGCAGCATAAAGTGCCAGCGCCATGTGCGCGCCCACAATCCCACCATATAGACGGCCACGCCGGGAATAATCCACCAGAAGTTGGCCTGCCCCATCGTCCGCCATACCTCCGGCAGATGGAGGCCAGGCAGTACCAGATAGAGAAAAAAGAGGCTGATCAGTATCCCGATCAGCAACTGGGCCGCGCGTTTCATTCACTCCTCTTGGCGTCGCTTATCTCCCCATTATTCCACAGGTCGATGCCCCGCTGAAATCCGCCCCTATCCCCCGCAGTTCCCCCTAACCCCTGCAGTTCCCCCCTCCCTAAGCCGGACAAAAAAA
>Ga0209544_1002540_pt1 | contig 16218 bp, 22 predicted proteins | sample MesohylPK_FD_187297 | JGI IMG/M metagenome (GOLD analysis project Ga0209544, IMG submission 187297) | Host-associated microbial community of the marine sponge Aplysina aerophoba from Gulf of Piran - sponge mesohyl, lysed by proteinase K... | ecosystem: Host-associated > Porifera > Sponge >...
AGGATCGCCGTGCTGGATGATGATCTCATCTACGGCGACATATTGCGCACGGTCAATCCCGATGGCTCGGACATAAGGACGCTTGTTCACCGGAAAGTAGGGGGAGCGTTGGCGTCGGGGAAAGGACAACCGTACCCCAATCAAAACTGAGTATGTACTATGACAAAAACGATCAGATTCGCGGTGCTCGTCATCATCCCTTGCTGACGCTTATGGTGATGCCGGGCTGTGCGGCGCAGGAATCAGTTCCGAACCCGGCGAATGCGTCTCCAAATCCCGTAACGGCGCCGGAACCAACGGACCGAACTCGGGCGCCGGAAATGCCCGTGCCCGGGACCTCGTCCCAGCCATTCGTCGCGGCGGCCGTCCTGCGGCGGCGGCTCCTGGAATAAACGCCACGCCCAGGGACGTGAGCGCAATCGCATTGCTTCACCCCAACATCGAGGGCGCTATGTTCGAGTATGAGGTGCCCGGCATCGAAACTCTGATGAGGGACGGCGTCCACGGGTTCGGTGCTTCACCCACCCACATTGCAATCTGGGGCACGCCGGTGGCTCGTTCGGTCCGCTGCGCATGGCACGGCCTGGCGCGCACCATCACGCAGCGAGACGCCACATTGCGGCTGATGCTGGATCTCGAGGACACCGACACCATACCGAGTGCGTAGCAGGCGCGCACCGAGCTCACGTCATACGTGGCCCTCATGGCGCTGGAATTCCAAAACGCCTTGCAGGTCAACATAGACCACATCATCGACGGTGGCCTGCTCACCGAGGGCCGAATTATGGCCTGCTACGTTGACTACAAAGCGAGCGAGTACATTCTCGGCGTCGGCCCCGCAGAACGTCACGTCAGCGCTTTCTCGGCAGCTCGTTCGAGCAGTTTCGGGAATTTTCGGGCAAACAGCCGAATTCTTGGGTAGAATCGAATTTTCGGGCAACGCCGGACGGACCCGCGAACAGCGTATGGTTCCCCCGGCACGCGCGGGGATAGACCGTATAATGCGACTGAGGGATGACGATGGGTGTCCGGTATGTCTCAGTTGCGGCCCGAACGGGTCCGAGCCCAAAGAATCCTGTAGTACCTGCCCTCCCCGAAATTGACGTCAGGACAAGGGTTGCCATGGCAATATGGAGATGTGGTTCCCGATTGATAGCCCTTGGAAGGTCAGGTGGGAGTTTCACGTGAAGCCATATTTGCCGGTTCGCCGGTTTGCACGGAAGTACGGGACGGTGACTGCTCTGTGAAGATCGGGTTGGGGATAATGCTGCTGACAGTCGGACTGGTGGCAATGGGGTGTATCACAGTAGAGGCGCCGGAGGCGCCTGACGTTCAGGCAACGGTGGTAGAGGAACTGACGCGCGCTGCGCCCGCGGCTACACCACAGTCCGCGCTGGAAATGGCGGAGGCTGCCAACCCGACTGATAGGCCTCGTCCTCAACCGATCGCGACGAGTCAGCCAATCGCCACACCGCAACTTCTGCACACGGGGCCGACCGTAGCTGAACTGGTGTCCCGCATGCGTCCCAGCTTGGCAAGGATCATTACGTCATCCGGCAGCGGGTCCGGCTTCGTGTACGATCGGAGCGGCCTGGTTGCTACCAACGCCCATGTGGTTGATTGCTGCGGCGATGTCGAGGTGATCGTGAACAATCGCCGCTACGAAGGAAAAGTATTGGGTCGGGATGACCGTGCGGACCTGGCTGTGGTGCGGCTGAACTCCGGCAGCAGTTTTACTCAAGCCGCGCTGGGTAACGCCCAGCAGGTCTCCGTGGGGGATGAAATAGTGGCGTTAGGGTTTCCATTGAGTTTGGGAGATGACCTCACCGCTACTAAAGGGATCGTTTCATCCCGTCGGAAACTTGGCGGCTACGAATACTTCCAGCACGACGCGCCAATTAATCCCGGCAACAGCGGCGGGCCGTTGATAAGTCTGGACGGCGTGGTGATAGGGATGAACACGTCAAAGCACACTGATGCCGAGGGGATTGGGTTTGCGCTCTCGGTGGGCGAGATGGGCGATCGCCTGGCATCTTTGGCTGGGTCGGCATCTGCCGCAACGCCCCGGCCGCAGCCGGTCCCGACGCGGAGCCCGACACCAACACAAGGGCCAATGCCAACCCGGAGGCCGGCGTCAGAAGGCTTCCGGCAGGTCAGCGCGGGAGGTGGCCATACCTGCGGGGTAAGGTCTGACGATGCCGTTGTCTGCTGGGGTAGGAATGATCACGGGCAGGCCACGCCGCCGGAAGGACAATTCGAGCGCGTCAGTGCCGGTAGTCAGCATACCTGCGGTTTGAAGGTCGATGGCAGCGTTGTCTGCTGGGGCAGCAATCACGCTTTTTCCGGTGAGTTCCGGGGCCAAAAGATAACCGGAGATTATCTGGGACAGTCCACACCCCCATCGGGAACCTTCCGGTCGATCGACGCTGGCGATTATCAGACCTGCGGCATCAAAACCGATGGGCAGGTTACCTGCTGGGGCGCTACGTCCATTTTCATAGACCCAAGCGCTGCCAGGAGCCAGGCACACCACGATGCGCCCATGCAGCCAACTCTGGGGGAATTCGTTCAAATCGGCGTGGGAGGTTCCAGTGCCTGTGGCGTTCGTACGGGCGGTGGATTGGATTGCTGGGGAACACAGTATTTTTGCCAAAAGGCAGGTAATTGCGAGCGTACACCGCCCTCCGGGGTATTCCGGATGGTGGAATCTGGCCGATCGCACACCTGCGGTATCAAGCACGATGATAGTGTGGAATGTTGGAGTCACATTAGTGGCGCGACTGCCATATCGCCGGAAGGCGCTTTCCAGCAAGTCAGCGTCGCCCATGGATATACTTGCGGGGTGAAAACCGACGGTAGTGCCATTTGTTGGCTCATAGAGGCTGACGGCCGCAGTATCCTGGTCGGCAGAGACTACGGGCAGGCTAAGCCGCAAGCCGGAACCTTCCAGCAGGTCAGCGCGGGAGGTGGCCATGCCTGCGGAGTGCAAACCGACGGCAGCGTCGTCTGCTGGGGCAGCAACAACCATGGACAGGCTACGCCGCCGTAGTTTGAGCGCAACGGTTTTGCTCAGATAGCATGATGAACCGAAGGCATCACCACACCTGCCGTTGCAACGAATGCGTGCGCCGGCGGAATGCGCACAGGCGTCGCCGGGAAAGCGCGGACGCCGACCGTGGCCGGCCAAGGCCGTCCGGTTCCACTTGGTATGAAGTGGAAAGGGATGAACCGGTCATATACGAAGACGAAGTGCGCCGCAGTGAAGAGAGGGAGCGTCAGCAGCGCCAGGACCTGGAGCGTATCTTGGCAACGGTGTTGCCGCAATCGGAAGATTACGCGCGGGAAGGCGAACCCGTGGAGCCTCGGCGGCGCGAGAATAATGAAGAGCGATGGAGGCGGCACCAAGAACAGTATCTGGAAACGGCTCGGCAGGAACGCGAGGAAGAAGAACGGCGCCGGCGGGCTCGGCAAGGGTCTCGGGAGGCAGCCCGGCAGCGTGAGGAGGAACGGACCCGGCAGGTAGCGGCACAGTCACCGGCAGAAAATGTTGAGGCGGCCAGAGTGGCGAGTGCATCGTTGCCGACCGCGCCTGCCTCCGGTTCGCAGCGAAGGCGTAGGACTGGGAAATCCGTGGTTGCTCTGATACTTCTTGCACTAGTCTTGCTCATCATAATTTCGGTAGCCGGATTCTTTTGCGTCTTGTATCTACACCAGCGGTCTTCCCAGGCGACCGCGACCACCAATGAGCCGATCTCTGCGTCGGGGCTACTGTGGCTGCGGCGGTTGTAGCTATGCTTGCCGATGCTGATATGGCTCTTCATTGCGGTGGAATTCGCCCTGGCGGTCATCCGCCCCTGGCAGACTCCCGCCGCGCTTCTGGACCTCGACTACTGGGTTCTCGCCGCCAAGACGTGGGCGCTCATCATAATCGTTTTGATCCTCGGCGGCTGACATCCTCAGCAACGTCCACCTCATCGGCCCCAAACCCCAATCCCGGAGGCCCTGGCCAATTTGTCGATAGGCTCGAGGTTTTACAGATTATGGAGCTGCTACTTATTGCGCTGACTGGCGTTACGGCCTTGGCTCCATTGCTCTATGCCGCTACGGTGTTCATCGCTTATCGCTCCGCATCCTACAATCACATCCTTTTGGGCGGGGCGAGCATCGCCACCTTGGGAGCGATTGCAGTACCCGTAGTTGGAGTCGTGTTCAGCCTCTCTGTTGGTGTCAGGTGGTTCGATTGGATTGTTCTTGGAGGTTGGTGGTTCGTAGCCGGCCTTGCCATGGTGGTCTGGGGAGCCGTGATAAGACTCGCCTTCAGTAGATGACGAACAGGGATCTGGAGGTAACTGCAACGATGATAGTCGGACCCATCGTGGACATAAACTTGTGCGAGACAATCAGATTCTTCGATGAGAAACCTGATTGGGGCGTCGGGCACGCTACGGGAGTCGTGGCGATTCTGGGCGAAGACCTCGCCGCCGCTGCCTTGAAGCACTGCCTTGAATCCAACGGCGCCACGATGGTTGCAATCCGGAACGAGACGGTTGGCACCGGCAAGAAACGTGGGCCGAGATTGGACCGCTGGATTGAAGCCGATTTGAGCGACGGTCGTAAGGTGCTGTTTCAGACCGAAATCAAGAACTTTTCGGCTTGGGCCATCGGCGGCAAAACACTCTCGTTCGGTGCTTCGCGACGAGAGTTGACGGCTTACCAGAACGACCGTTGGCAGGACCGGTGGGATGCCGCCAACCACACGCTGTCCCGGGAATACACGGCCAAGGTTCTGGTCCGCATGAAACCTCCTGCCGGCGTCGGGGAGCGGGAACAATTGCCGCTGCTCATTTTCTGGGAGCCCATTGCTCCGAAGAGGTCCTTCAAGTTGGGGTATAAATCCGACGGCGGCCACCTGTTCAGTGTTCCCGATCCGACTTGCGATTTCGGATTCTCCGTACCCTCTACCTGGGATGGCCACGAGCGGGGTTTCACGGAACTCTGGATTTTCTCGGCATCCAGTTACCTCAGAGGCGTCGCCAAAACGCAGGACAATCTTGGCCTGGAAATGCCAATAGCCGCGCATAGAATCGGCGCGCTCAACCGACTCTTCGATCCTGGAGTGGGACGACCGGCCCCCTGACGCGCAGTCGACAATTCCTGCGCGCGCCAGTGCGTGGTTGAATGCGCGAGGTTCCGTCCAGGCGTACACTCTCTCTATCGCAAGGATTCAGGTGGTATTGGGCCATCACGCACAAGCGAACGGAACCGGTGACGGAGCAAACAGTCGATGGACAACTGGATCATAAATTCACCGGACAACCCTGTTGTGGAGTTTGTCCCCTGCCCTACCTGTGAGGCTCCCGCTGGTCAACTGTGCGTGATATCGCGCGGCGGTCGGCCAAGGGTTCACCGGGAACGCCGGGATAACACTTCATCAGCAGTCATCGGGCGCGACCGCTGCCAAAATTGCCGGTTCGTGGTGGTGATGCCGGGGCAAGGGAAAACAGAACGTAGCTCCGCTCAACCGCCGGCATATATTTGCCAGCGATTTCCGCCACGACCCCATAACGGTGGGCATCGCCTGACGCCGGTTTATCCTTGGGGTTGGTGCGGTGAATTTGTGCCCATGTTCGAGTAATGCACGGGGCGGCAGGATTGACACTCAGAGGATGCCAACCCCTGTGCCGTCTGCTCAAATCGTGCTCGAATTAATATGTCAACACGCCCTTGGAATAGCGGGAGTTTTTGGGCAAGGCCTCGGCGATGTCATAATCAGTATCAACACGTAACATCTGACGCGACGCAGCCTAAGGGCATCCAACATATCAATACGACCGGACCTCAAAGATTCCGGGAGTGGATCATTCGCGACTTACCAGTGAAAATCCGTTAGACCGAGCATGGATAGCGCGGTCCACGCCGGACTCGCATTGGAACCGTAGCCCACCGTCGGACCTTCTCCGGTGCAAAGGATAACGGCCAGGGAAACGATGGCCTGGAACTCCAGGTCTGGATGATCCTCGTTCCTCCGCACCGCGATATATTCGGCGACGCGATCCGCAACAACACCGGCGACGATTTGACGTGCCTCGCCCTGGAGATCGCTGGTTAACGTTTTGATGGCGCAACGCGTGGCTTCCGCTTTGAGAACGGCCGTCTGCCGTGCCTGCTCGGCGATTTCCTCGGCGGTCTGGATGAACAGATGCGCCTCGGCATACCACGGCTCACAATCGACAGAGACATCGCCTTTGGTCATGCGTATGGTGCCGACGCGGTAGGTCCAGTGGCCTGCTTCGGCGGGACCGGTCCACGTGCGCGCCGTCGTCTCGGTCAGTGTCGTCCAGCCCAACGGCGTGTTGTCCGACGTCGTAGCGGATCGTTGAACGCCGTAGATGACCGTGTCCGCCTTGAAAGTGGATACCTCCCATTCCCAATGCCGGAGGTCGTCCTGCACCTCTTCGTAGAAGTAGTCCAATTCGTCATTCCACTTGAGCATGAGCGATCCGTCCTCAGGGCGCACAGTCATCAACCCGACAACCTCGGATCTCTTGCAGAGTTCGGCCAACAACTCCGGCGCCAGTTCTGCCTCGGCAGGAATGTTCAGTGTCGTCTCCGCCCCGACGCTGCTGCACGTTTCCACATCGCCGTTGGTGCGGAGTGAAGCGAGACCCACGTAGTAAACCCATTCGCCGGGCTTGGGCGCGCCCTCCCAATCGGACCTGTCGCTCACGATGCTCACGAGTTCCCAGGTGCTGCTATTCACTGGTCGTCGATGGATATTGTAGGTGGCCTCCACCCGGGATTCTTCCGGCCATGGGTCAATGTCGAGGGACCAATCAAGAACCATGAACCCGGGCTCTTTGATCCCCGGAGGGTGACCGTCCACGTAAAGGTCGGTAATGCGGGCACTCTCGCAGTACTGTGCCTCCGCCGGCCCGGGGAGAAACAAAACCAGAAGGCCGGCGACTGACGCCAGAGCGAGGGTGGAGAACAGGACGAGAAATCGGGTTCGCATTCGGAGCCTCCGTTTGGGTCAGAGTAAAGTGCGTCAGCAATCCCGGGCTGCCATGACGCGCTTCATATGAATTCGTACAGCGTGGGATTGGTAGGGCAGTGATAGAGTAGGGATACTGCAGACTGATAGTCTGGCATCGGGGATCCGATGCCCCTTGGCTCCGCCGCCGATAATGAGAACAGGCCCCCGATGAAAATGCCCGCGGAGATCATGGAGAACGCCCATCGGGTCAGCCCCGTCCAGTGTCGAAGGGTGAGCCGCCGGCCAGCCATTTGACGAATTCACTCGCGACCCGGTAGCGTCGTCGTCGTGCGTCCGGAGGCATTTGGGAGGCTTCCAGCGCCGCCCGATACTTGCCCAGGGCGATCTCGATATCTCGCAATGAGGTTTCGGATACTTTTGGCATGGCGTTTCCTTGCCGGCCGAGCTGTGTTTCGCTCAGTTCTGCAGTGGTGGCCCGGTAGACCCCGTGCCCTACGCGTTCAAGTTCGCGCATCTCGCACAACTGGCGGCAGTAGACTCGCACGATGTGGTGATAGCGTGGGCGACCGTTGGTACTCAGCACGAGGTCGCGGGGACGCAGGTTTCCGTTGGTCAGCATCCAGTCGTAGATTTGGGCCAGGGACGCCGTCCCACCGTGGTCGGACACGGCGCGCAGAACGCGGTCATACCAGGACCCCGGCGTGTGCCGGGGTTGGCACATATTGCTCCTGTGTACTTGGCCTGAATCCATAAGCGCCGCGATGTTGGCATCAATAAATCTGCCCCTGCATTACCGATACGACCAGGTATCCAGTGATGCAGCCGGCGGCGGCGAGAATGAGTACGATGATCAAGATACGCAGCATAGGGGCCTGAATCTGGTTGAGAAAATTCTCGGGCCGCGTCGTTTGTCCAGGGCAGGTCAGAGATTTTCCTGATGGCAGCGGTGGTCGGGCTGAAACCCAGCGGGAACGCAATGGACGGAGTGGAGAATGTGAGGAGCGATACCCACAGTAGTCCGGAATAGACACACGTGGATCATGATCCCGATTGCGGCATGGCGTGGCAGACTCGTTTCCCTGTCGGGTTTGCGGGTTATGTTCGCCCACCCTTATCATGCCGTTACCTTGCTGGGTATTCGATATCGCTGACCGAGTAACCATTGGCTTTCAGGACGTTCCAGCAGTGACCGAACGCCGGCAAGGGTGTACCGTGTCGCGCCTGCACCTCCGAGATGGCCGCGCGCAACGCGTCGCCCTGCCCATTGTGCTCTGTTCCCAACTGCATCTCGACCCAGGTCGTGTGTTGCCAGAGTCGGCGGCAGTCGTCCACGCCGACGATCAAGCCGGCCGAGGAATCTGGATTTGTCGACCAATCGCCCGGCGGCCAGCAGGCGGAGGAAAGGGTGAGCAGGACGGTCGCCCAGGCGATCATGACGCTCCGGTGCAGCGCCAATCCCCTACCCGATGGAAAGATTCTTGATCTCACGGCATCCCCGCGAAGTCTTAGGCGTATCCTCGCCGGTGTCAGTATCACGCACGAACAGGTCGAACACCATGTTGGCATGCGTGATTTGCAACACGTAGCGGCCATTGCGGTCGGTCACGGCCTCGATGACCACCGATGCGCCCTGACTGTGGGCGAATACGGGAACGCCCGCCGGCGCCGGCGCGCCGTCGATTCTCACGATGCCGGCTATGATGCAGGGCGGACCGCTGGATTGTTCCGGCAGGGGTGTGGGCGTCGGTTCCGGCGTCGCTGTCGGTTCCGGTGTGGGCGTGAGCGTGGGAACCGGAGTGTCGGTCGGCAGAGATGCCGCTACTGCGGCCGCGACGGTCGCGGCGATGTCCGGCGTCGGAGCCTCGGTGGGGGTCGGGGTGGGCGTCGGGTCCGGTGTCGGAGTCTCCGTGGGCCTGGCGTTTCGAACGGCCGCGTCAATCGTGGCTTCAATATCGGCCGTTGGCTCGGGTTCCGGATCGGGACCGCCCCAGCAGGCGGTCGCAGCGCCCAGCGTCAAAATCAACGCCAAAACCAGCACGAAGCGCAGCGTCGCCGGTCGGTTCATCCATTCACTCCAGAAAGGACGGGTATTGCCTGCTCATTGCGGCCGTGGACGATAGGACATCGGGACGATTCGTTTGGGTATCATGGCTGTCGGTTCAACCCAGCCGTCGGGCCGCCGCGCGAATGGCGAGTCAGCGCCGACAGCGCGGCTCAGTCGGGTTACTGGCCTGACCCGTGCCCTTGGCCCAACGATCCGTCCTCGATGGATTGCGCCGTAACGTCTATCACGGGCATGGGCCGTATCGCTGCTTCTACCACGGTTATCCTCCACTTGGCGGTGGACTGCGTCTCCGGGACCGGTTCGGTCCGGTCGGACCTGGCGAGATTGCACAGCACCTTGCCCACTACGGCATCGCCCACGTCGGGGCCCAGCCAGCGAACCAAGCCTATGCGTTCCGCGATCTCCTGCGTGGACATCCCGTCCTCGGCGCCGGTCTGGACCCGATGCTCCAGCAGGGCCGTTAGACAGGCATCCTCGATGAGGAACATTGCCTGGAGCGTTTTGTCTGCGGCTTGCCGATACTGTGTCATGGACAGACTCTGGGTGACGGTCGTCAATCTGGAGCCAGTGCGGGCCAGCTTGCCTGGTCGGCTGCGTTGTGAACCTGGCCGGTCCGGCGCCGAGTTTGGCGACGCCCTCGTCGGACGGTTCGTCTGCAGCGCGCATCGCGGACCGACCGTTCGATGGAATGTCTCTGGGCTGAGGTTCTCCGCTGCGCCCGGGGTGATGCCGTCCCAAAGGTATTGCGCCGTATCGGGAGCGGATACTGCTTTGCCGAAGGCCATATTCTCTGATCCCTATTGAAGAATCGTGGATGGCTCGGTAGTGTATCTGTCTGTTGCGTGTATTGAGCGTGATATATCGGAGTAATGGCGTATAATAAACGTCATATTTGGTGTTTTTTGAAAAAACATCTGCCGATACGGTCAGTTGCCTGTAATGACAGGAGAGGCCGCCGCGGTCGGAACGGGGATGAGAAGTTGCACAACACAGCCGATCCCGAAAGCGAAGTTCGGGCCCTGCGGGAGCGGCTCTCCCTCCTTAGCGAGGCGAGCCTGCGCATCACCGAGGACCTGGATCTCGACACCGTGTTGCAGGAGGTGGCGGACGGGGCGCGCTCCATCACCGGGGCGAAAAGGGGAGGCATCACCATCCTGGACGAGGCGGGCGGGCTTCAGGCCTTCGTGACCTCCGGCCTTACTGCGGAGGAACGCCAACTGTTCACCTCGCTCCCGGCCGGAATGGAGTTCTTCCATTTCATGGTGAAGATCACCGACCCCATCCGGGTGGGAGATTTTTCCGCCTTCGCCGCGTCGGTGGGCCTTCCGGAGATACCCCGGCCGGCCGGACTGCTCCAGACCTTCCTGGCCTCTCCCATCTACCATCGAGGGGGCTCCATCGGTAACTTCTACCTCGCCGACAAGGAGGGAGGTCTGGGCTTTACTCAGGAGGATGAGGATACGCTGTTGATGTTCGCTGCTCACGCAGCCATGGCCATCTCCAACGCCCGCCGCTACCGTGACGAGCAGCGGGCGCGAGCCGACCTTGAAACTCTGGTGAATACCTCGCCGGTGGGGGTGGCGGTGTTTGACACCGGGACCGGCGTTCCCGTGTCGTTGAACAGAGAGGCGAGGCGGATCGTGGACAGCCTGCGGAACCCCGACCAGTCTCCGGAGGACCTGCTGGACGTGATTACCTTCCGCCGGGCCGACGGTCGGGAGGTCTCCCTCCGAGAGTTCCCCTTGGCTCAGGCGCTGAGCAGCGGCGAGACCGTCCGCGCCGAGGAGATCGTCATTAAGGTGCCCGATGGCAGGTCGATAACGACTATCATCAACGCCACGCCCATACCGACGGAGGACGGCTCGGTGGAGAGCATGGTGGTCACGTTGCAGGACCTGTCTGCCCTTGAGGAGCAGGAACGGCTGCGGGCCGAGTTCCTGAGCATGGTCAGCCACGAGCTGCGGGCGCCGTTGACCTCCATCAGGGGATCTGCGGACACCCTGATGGATGCCCAGGACAACCTCGACCCGGCGGAGATGCGCCAGTTCCACCGGATCATCCGTGAGCAGGCCGACCAGATGCAGGGGTTGATCACCGACCTTCTGGACGTGGCCCGCATCGGCGCAGGGACCCTGGCATTGTATTCGGAGCCCTCCGATGTGGCTGCGTTGGTGGAACGGGCCAGGACTACGTTCCTGAGTGGCAGCGCCCGGCACGACATACAGATTGACCTGGTGGCGGACCTGCCCCGGGTGATGGCGGACCGGCGGCGGATCGTGCAGGTGCTGGGCAACCTGCTGGAGAATGCGGCACGACACTCGCCGGCCGGAGCTGCCATCCGGGTTGGGGGCAGAGCGGCCGGCGTCCAGGTGGAGCTCTCGGTGTCCGACGACGGCGTGGGAATATCACCGGAGCGGCTGCCCCAGTTGTTTCGCCGGTTCGCTCTTCCCGACGGCGGAGACCGGGCTAGCTGGGCTGGAGGCTCAGGTCTGGGACTGGCCATCTGCAAGGGCATAGTGGAGGCCCATGGCGGGCGAATCCGGGCCGAGAGCAGCGGCGTGGGCCTGGGCGCCAGGTTCACCTTCACCCTGCTGGCGGTGGAGGAAGTTGAACCAGTTGAGACAGCCCTTCGCGCGCGCTCCGCCCAAAGCAGAGGGAGGCGCATCAGGGTCCTAGCCGTCGACGATGACCCGCAGACCCTCCGGTACGTGCGGGACGCGCTCACCGAAGCCGGATACACGGCGATGGTGACCGGGGACCCGGAGGCTGTGGACACGCTGATCCGAGAACAGAAACCCCACCTGGTGCTGCTGGACCTGATGCTTCCTGGAGCCGATGGCATCGAGCTCATGGAGAGCGTGCCCGAGCTGTCCCGGTTGCCGGTCATCTTTCTGTCCGCCTACGGACGGGACCAGGTGATCGCCCGGGCGCTGGAGGCCGGGGCCGACGACTACATCGTGAAGCCCTTCTCGCCCACGGAACTGGTGGCGCGGATTCAGGTGGCGCTGCGGCGGAGAGCCCCGACGGAACGGCCGGAACCGTCGGAGCCATGCGTAGTGGGAGACCTGGTGGTGAACTTCGCAGGGCGACGGGTGACCCTGGGCGGCCGAGCGGTAGAGTTGACGGACATTGAGTACCGCGTGCTGGCCGAACTGGCGGCCGACGCCGGTCGGGTGGTGGTTCACGCTGACCTCCTGCGGCGCGTGTGGGGTCCGGTACACGCGGACGGCACCGGGCCAGTGCGCAACATCGTGAAGAACCTCAGGCGGAAATTGGGCGACGGTGCGGAGAACCCGAGCTACATATTCAACGAGCCCAGGATCGGGTACCGGTTGGGCCAGCCAGATGAGTCTGAGTGTTGAAGGCTCAGGGCACGTTGGGTAACGGTTTTGTTGAGGCAATGCGCTTATTGTCGTTAATCACACGTGGCCATCTCGGTGGCCGACCATGGCGTGGGGGTATCGCCGGAGCGGTTGCCCTACCTATTCCGGCGGTTCTTCCGCGCCGAGGGCGATCAGGGTGACGGCGTGGGGGCCGGTCTGGGCCTCGCCATCTGCAAGGGAATCGTGGAGGCCCACGGGGGCCGCATCCGGGCCGAGAGCGACGGCCCGGGCCGGGGCGCCACTTTCACCTTCACTCTGCCCGCGGCAATCGAACTGATGCAGGACATCCTGCGCATCGCCGACGTGCCGGTGATCTTCCTGTCCGGCTACGGACAGGACCAGGTGATTGCCCGGGCCTTCTCGCCCACGGAGCTGGCGGCTCGGGTGCAGGCGGCCCTGCGGAGGCGCACCGGCCCGGGCCGGCTGGCGCCGTCGGAACCCTACGTGCGGGGCGAGCTGACCATCGACTACGCCCAGCGGCTGGTGAGCGTGGCCGGCGAACCGGTGCGCCTCACGGCCGTGGAGTACGACCTGCTCCGCGAACTCTGGGTCCACGCCGGACGAGTGCTGACTCACCAGCACCTGCTGCAGCGGGTGTGGGGCCAGACCAAGCCCGGAACCCCACGGGTGATTCGCACCCACCTGATGCGGCTGCGGCGCAAGCCGGGAGAGGACGGCGACAACCCCAGGTACATCTTCGCCGAGCCCAGGGTCGGCTACCGCATGGAGCGGCCCGACGCCAGAACACCGGGCGAGTAAGCCGGTCCCGGGCGCCGGGTCCGGAGTAACCGTCAATGATCGCAATCGGGAGCGCTGAAAATTGACGACTCCCGGAATTGCCGGGGGATCCCAGGGGCCGCCGGAGCCGAAGATCGAGACCATAAAGTCGCACGATGTGATGGCCGCTACCCAACGACCTATGAGAAGGACGACGCCCGCACCACGGACTATGGCGGTCGCCGGCGTTGAACTTTCCCAACGCTCCCCGACCATGAAAACTCACAACTGCTGGCAGTCATTGGGGCTTTGCTTATGACTGCCGGCAACTCACCGACTCCCGACGCGCAGAAAGGCAACGCCGGACCCACCACACGACACCCATTGATTTCGGCGCCAACGGGTACGACCCGACCGGCGTTCTGAATCGTGAGATTACAGCCTGCCGCTCCAGGCGGCGTACGCGTACAGGCAGTACGCGGCGGCGATGATTCCAACCAACAGCCAGGCCGTGTGCATGATTCGGGAGGTCCGGCGGCTTTTGCGCATCTGCCTGGCGCGTCGGTCGGCTCTCATCTGCCGCGCAGCTTCCTTGACCATGCGTTGCCGGTTGATCATCAATGCCCTCTCCTGAGGCGGATTGCCACGCAGAAAGATAGCGTCTTTCCGGCATTTATACCAAGCGAGCGACAGCAAATATTTGCCGGTTATCAGCGGTGGCCTGACTATCGCAATGTCTCGACAGCCAAGACAGCCGCTTTTCGTTTTTCATCCGGCAGGACAGAATCGTTGGACAACGACAATTTCACAGACGCCTGTTGCCTCGCCGAAGAATGTTGACGAAACTCTTAGAGCCTGGGGTCCGCCCCAGCCAGCGCTAACTCCGTCAGTCCGTTCGGTTGTGCGAAGGACTCAGCAGTCCCGGCGTAAACCAGTTCTTTGGCCATGATGCCGCGCCACTCTTTCACCCGGCGCCGCATGGTTCGCAGCTGCGCCTCGCTGAAACGGTCGGGATGCTCCGCCTGCAACCTGGCCATCAGCGCCTTGCTGGCAGCATCCGGTTCGGTATGCAACCAGACCAGCACGTTACCCCAAACGCCCTCGAAGGGATCCTTGCGGGTCCGCCAGTGCCGGGGACCTCAGACACGGACCGCATGAGTGGGTCTGACCTCACCCTGCCGCCACAGCCTGGGCAGCTTGGCAAGGAACTTGCTCAGGCTTTCACCGGACGGGATTTCCCTCACCCCCGGTGAAGGCGCCGCCACGAGGGCTGGCTGGGCTTCCCGGATGGTATGCAGCAACAGCATCGGGTCCAGCCTGGCTCGGTAATGGATGAGCGCGGCCGCTGGTTGCATCATGCTGGATCAGCCTGCGCAGGGCGTGGTCGGCGGGCTGTAACGCTTGACGGCGTTGCTTCCGTCCCGGGTCCTGTCGATCAGCTTGAACGAGGGCTGGAAGAAGTTCACGTACCGGCGCAACGCCCCGCAGAGATGCGCCATGGTCTGACCGGTGACCTGACCGGAGTAACGGTCATGGCCGACGAAGCGGCGCACCACATCTCCGTTCTTCTGCTCGATCCATGCCTGATCATTGCTGTGGTACGCTCGGGGCCGGGTGAACTCGATGAATCGTAACGTTCCACTCAAATGGGCATCCGGTATCGCCCTGGTAATCCTGGTGGTTGCGGGAGCGTCCTGGGTGGCTTGGTCTTTTGGGGAAGCCCAGGGGTTTCTGGACGGATACGGATACGGGGTCGAAGATGGCTATACCATCGGTTATGCCGATGGTCAGTATGGAGTTTCACCCGACGCCCGTCGGGGGCATGGCAATATCGGAGTCGGGGTTCGTCTTTGGCCCTGGTGACAGTCGCAGAGATGCCCAGGCGCATAACGAACTCTGGCGTTACGTAACTTCCGTTGCGCGAACCGGGACGGGTACCGATAGGCGGGCGCCCTTGATTATCGAGAATAAGTCGCATAACCACCTGATCTGGGATCGGCTGATGAGAGACGATGAAAGGTTCGTTCCCGTTTCCGATACAAGGGACAGTGCCGTTTGTGACTGATCACTGCTTCTCAAGCCGTGGCGGCAGGAATTACCACCTTGCTCTCTGGGATTGATCTGGGCGCCCCGCTGACGAGTGTCGTGAGCAGGTCGCTGAGTGTCGACGTATCCGGGCGCTCAATACTTCAGGGTGTCAGTGCTGCTGCCGCCCTGTCCAGATTCACTGGTGCCGTGATGCGGTCTATAATGTGGCCACGCTGGGTCAATCTTGCACATTTTGCGGGATGAGTGAGGGTGAACCGCGACAGCACGACCAAGGTGTTCGCTGGATGTGAAGTTCCGAGACCCGGCGAGGATCAAGAGCGGCGATCTTGCCTTCGACAGAGACTGGCGGGCGTTGGAAGCAAGGAAGAATTTGAAGGAGCGGCACAGATAGCTCAAGAAACAACCGCTGCCCAACCGTTGTCCTCGCTGCGGGAGTTCATCGGTTCGCCTGCGCTAGGACCCGCACCATAAGGCGTACCGATGTCGGTCCTGCAGGGGAACCTTCTGAATGGCTTGGAGCGGCACTAACGGACTTCCGCGCCACGTTGGTTGCTATAGATGATCAGTCGATGACAGTTGGGCACGGTTGCTGGACCCACGACTGAAACGCTCTTTGAGAGGAGAAGTCAATGATCAGACGAACGCTGAAATACGCTCTGACCGCAGTGGTGGTTGCGGTCATTGCCTACACGGGCCTCACGGTATACGGGGAGGTGACCCAGACCGAGGCGGCCAGGATGTCTGACTCGGTGCAGCTGGCCGAAAACCAGGCCGAGAACATGAACCGCGCGTTGGGGGCAGTGAGCGTCTTTGCCGGTGGTACCTCGGGTGGCAACGCCTCGGAGGTCGGTTCCCAGCCCACCACTGCCGAGATCGCCAAGATCACCAGCATTGACGCGCTCATGGATCGATGGGAGCCGCGTTACGACGATGCCAAGCTGGCCTACGTCAAGTTCGAGGCGGCGATCGACAATGCCAAGGCCAGCGCCGCCGGTTACTTCGCGACACAA
>Ga0209544_1002549_pt1 | contig 16132 bp, 13 predicted proteins | sample MesohylPK_FD_187297 | JGI IMG/M metagenome (GOLD analysis project Ga0209544, IMG submission 187297) | Host-associated microbial community of the marine sponge Aplysina aerophoba from Gulf of Piran - sponge mesohyl, lysed by proteinase K... | ecosystem: Host-associated > Porifera > Sponge >...
TGGATCCGGGACGGCCAGACCGTGCTCGTCGCCGGCGCGACGGGGTCGGGAAAGTCCTATCTCGCCTGTGCGTTCGGCCACCAGGCCTGCCGCCTCGGCGGATCGCCTGAGGCCAAAATCACGGCAGGAGATAACGTAAGTCTAACTGGGACTGCACGATCTGCCACTCTTGCCGTTGGACTGGACCCTGCTGGACCGTGCCGCGAAAGCGGGAAAGTCTGGCGTGAATGGCGGGACTCCCGCCCCCGCCGAGCCACCGTCGCCGAGGGTCCGGGAAGCCTCCTCGCGGGAGTCCGCGGAAACCATGTCGTCCGGGCAGCGGTGCGCGGCCCGCCGCAGCGCAGCGCCGGAGTTCTCCAAGGCGTGGAAGCAACGGCATCACGCGGCGCTGGTCCGCCGTCCCAACGCCGCTAGGCCAGCGTTGACAGCGCGCACCTCCGATCCCGCCGGCAGGCTAAGGGTGTCCGACAGGATGAAGATCTCCCGCCCTTGGTAGGAGCGTGTAGCGCTGTACGGAAGCTCGTAAACGAATCTTCTTCGCCCCTCGTACAGATCCATGATGTCCTCATGCGCGTCGTAGGACACCATCCAATGATGAGCGAGTTCTGTCTGGATAACGCTGGCGAGGCGCTCGTGGTCTGCCCGCTCATATCCGTCTAGGTACAACCGTTGCGATCGCTCGTAGTACGGCGGATCGCAGTAGATCAGGGTCTGTCGGATAGGCAGATGAGCCGGTGCATGTCGGCGCATGAAGTCCTCGGCATCCAGGTTTGTCACGCAGATCCGGTCCGCTTTCGTGGCAATGGCCTCCACTCGTCGGGCCAACTCATTCCGCGGAAACCGGGCGTCGATCCGCCACCTCCCAGTTTGCGCTAGGCCTCCTATTACTCCGGCGGTCAAGATCCCCGAACGGTTACACCTATTCAGGTAGAAGGTGCTAAACCCGAGGGAGAAGAGATCGTGGTTCTCAGGATGACGAACGATCTCACGATGCCGCCGCCAATCGTCGACGGTAAGTGCCGCCGTTCGGATTCTCCTACAGAAGTCCTCCGGGCGAGTGACGATCGAGACCCAGACGGCGTAGACATGCAACGACGAGTCGTTGAGGTGTATGTGGCTGACGTGACCGCCGAGAAGGAGATCTAACGCAACGCCCGCTCCACCCGCGTACGGCTCGGCGTAGTGACCCCCAACAAGGTCATTGAGCTCCAAGATCTCTCGAACGAACGGAGCCAGCCGCTGCTTCCCTCCGGGATACCGGAGTGGCGTGACGTAGCGTGCGATCAGAGACCTCGGCGATCTTGACCCCAGCGCCTACCGTCTGGATGTCCGGGCTCATTCATTCATTGCTTCCAGGAGTGGGAATATGTTCCCGAACAACTGACAGACATCCCCCATGGTCACCGAGAATTTCGGGTTGTGAACCAGCTGGTTCATGGAGGTCACCGACAACAGACCTTCTGATCGCGCCAACTCGGTCATCGCTCCGTGTAGCTGCTTGGTGCGTTCCATGTCGGCCTTGTTCTTCGTCAAGTGCTTTGTGACGTCCCGGAGGATGGCCACTAGAGTTCGATTCCTGCCCTTCTTCTTCGTGGAAAGCCCGCCCGAAGCACCGTGTTGCGCGCAGTACGCCTTCGCGGAAATCTCGAACATGCTACGGACCAGGAAGCAGAAGGCTAGGGGGTTGTTCTTGAGGTTCAACGCACGTATCTCGTCTCGCAGAAGAACCACCTTCTCCCGATCCGGCCCCCGAGGCGTGAAACTCTTGATTGTAGCCTTGACGGCTTTGGGATCTCGCAAGCTTGCGGCCGGTGCTTCCCCGCCCTTCGTCTTCGCACCAGTCTTGGTCCCGGTCTTGCCAGTTCCTCCCTTCTTTCCGGATTTTTTCTTCGGATCTCCAGACAGGGGCGGAATCCCGTATCGTTCTGCGAAATCCTTGCCCGGCTTTCGGATGTCCGTAAACGTCAAGAGCTTGAGCCCGATGTCTTTTGCGATGGCTTCAACCGCGTCTCGATGGGAGATCGATGGGTACCGGTTTGCGAGGTCCCGTGCGGAGTCCGCCCCAAGACGCCCAGCGAGCCTCTTCATTGCTTCCGCGAGCACCGTTAGCGGATATTCGCCCGCCCACTGCTGGGCCTGATGGGGTGTGCGGTTCTTTCCGTCCGCCAGGTAGGCTTCGAGGAGATCGAGCGCCGGTTCGTTCGCGCCGCTCTCGTCGCGACTGTGTCTTGCGCGTGCGACTGCGGTCCAGTTGCTTCGCCCCGCTTTCTGCCCCTTGCCGTGGGCGAGCGTAACGATACGGTCCACGGTGTCGCTTTTCGACGCCGGATAGATGATGCAGGGAACCTCGTCAGTCTCCGCCCGCCAACCACTCGATACAACGGCCAACTTGCTCTCGATGTTCGCTGGAACTTCGAGGTGTGAACGATTCAAGAGTCCGTGCGCGATCTTCAGGGCCGCTACGCGACGGTTCCCTTCCTTGACGGTGAAGGTCGCTTTCCCGTCGGAACCCACGCCCTCGAGCACGAGAATGTTCTCTATCGGGAGGTACTCGCTGTCCAGGAGGCTCTCCATTAGCGCCCAAAACCAGCCGGGTCGGATGGACACCATCGCGTCCACCGCTTCCTCTTCGTTTGCTTGCGGCACCGTTCGGAAGTTCCTGAGGTCTAGCTGTAGCTGCTTGACCGGCAGGCTCGCGACTCTAGGCATGGGGTCTCTTCGGGAAGTGGCTGGGAGTGGAAGCAGAACATGAGAGCTGGGCAGCGCCAAGATGAGAGCGTCGCTGCATCTCAGTCAATGGGCCGCTTCCAGAACCCCCATCCAGACGACGAGATTCACTTCGTCCTCCTCGATCGGATCGAGCGGTTCGGGCGGCTTCCATGGCTGTAGCCCGAGTTCGTTCACGACATCGGCGATCTTGCGCGTCAATTCTCCGGGGGCGACGTCGTCGGGCACGAACACTTCCCGGAGCCGCCGCTCCTGACGGATGCCCCACGGCGCTTCGAGGGCGTCGGCCACCCGGTCCCTTTCCTCAACGGACAGCCTGGAAGCCGCGTGCATTCGTACATGGTCGGCGGCGGCCCTGAAGAGCGGGCGGATGCTGGGCTGGAGCGTGGCCGGATCCGTGGCCCGCATCCATTCATCGTAGATGTCGCGGCGGGCGCGCTCCCAGGCGCCGAAGGCTCCTTCCGCGAACCCCTCCGGCAGCGCGCGCTCGGTGTGCTCGGTGCAAGAGAGGATTCCGAGGCACGTCAGTGTGTCGCGCTCGATCTCCGCATCCGGCTCCATGGGCACGAACCGCATGAACACGCGGTCGAAGACGCGGGCGCAGAAGACGTGGCCTGTGCGGGCTCCGCCCACGAATCCCGAGCCGACCCCCCACGCCAAGTTCCGGATCCGGTCGCCCCAGCGCTCGATCCCCTTTCGTAGCTCCTGCCGGTACTCCTCGCCGCTGTGCGCGTGCACGCCCTCACCTCCCCGCTCGAAGAGCGAGGAGTCTCCCCTTCGGAGGTCCTCGATCTGCTTCCGGTCGTCCGCGAAGACCTGTTGGGTCTGGTCCATGCCGGGTATCGGGGGTTGCTCGACTCCGATCGAGGCGGCGGCTTGGGCCAGCTTCCGGCGGATCCGCTCTTCGAGGGCCAGAAGGGCTTCGAGTTGGCGGTCGGGAAACACGCAGGTGAGAAACACCTTCTCGTGGGGACTGCCTATGCGGTCGATGCGCCCGTGGCGCTGCACGAGCCGCATCGGGTTCCACGGCAGGTCGTAGTTGATGATCCGTCCGCACTGCTGGAGGTTCATTCCTTCGGCCAGCACGTCGGTCGTCACGAGTATGTCATACTTGTCGTCGGAACGCGACGGTGGGGCCTCCGTGGACTCGGGGGCGAAGCCGAACACCGCGTCGCTGCGGGTGATCCCCTCGAACGAGTCGGTTCCCCTGACGACGGCGATGCGGTCCCGGTAGCGGGCGAGCCGCCGATCCGTTGCCACCACCTCCCGCAAGCGGTCGGCGATCCACTCGACGGTGTCGCCGAAGTAGGAGAACACGAGCACCTTGCGGCGGTTGCCGATGTCGCGCTCCGAGATGCCCTTCCGCTCCGCCTCCGCCGCGATGCGGGCGAGTTCCCCGGCGAGGAGCTTGAGTTTGGGGTCGTTCTCCGCCCTTATCGCGGACGCCCGAACCCGGAGGCGTTCGAGAAGCGTCCGATCCGACCGCACGTCTTCAATGAGCGTCGCGGTGTCGAGGTCGTCCTCAACCGGCTCGCCCTCGCGGAGCAGCTCCTCCCACGCCTCGTCGGAATCGGTCTCGCGGAGCGCGGCCAACGAATCGGAAGACGGGATCACCCCGGCTTCCACCGCGCGCACGAAATGATCGTGCGCGGCGACCATCCGGCTCACGGTCTGGACGAACGCTCGCGCCGAGGACTCGAAACGCTTGAGCAGCCCGGACCGGATGAGCCCCACCAGCGCCGTCTCCCGGGCGTCCGGCACTCCCTCTCGGCGGTACCGGGTCGGCCAGTATCTGGCCATCGTAAGTCTGGGCTCGCCCTCCCCGGCGTCCAAGACCTCCGCGAACTCGTCGAAGAACCCGGGAAGCACATCATCCAGATCGTAGTTTCGGGAGCGGACCACCGGGTCCGGGAACCGTATCGTGACCTCGGTCCCGTCCTTCAGGCGGAAGTTGTCGTTCGGGTAGAAGCGCTGAACGAAGTGCCGCGTCCGCCGCACCGTGGTCGCGTCGAGGATGTCGAACAGGGTGTCCGGGCTCAGAGAGAACGGGTCCTCCTTGTCGGCCTGCCGGAACCGCTCCTTGAGCGAGGGGATGCCGCGGTCCGCGAACACCGCGTCGTGGCCGACGAAGTAGGTGAGGAGATCGTAAAGGTCCCAGAGCGAGTTGTTCACCGGCGTCGCAGTGAGCAGGACCACCTTGCGGGGTGGGTCTCCGCGGAGAAGTTGCCGGAGCGCGCGCGCACGCTTCGTGTCCGCGTTTCGGAAGGCGTGAGCCTCGTCGATCACGACGAGCGAGTAGTCGCCGATGCGGGAGCCCAAGGCGCTCCCGCCCCCCTCGCCAAGCTGGCGGTCGCCCGCGAGTTGCTCGAACGATACGACCTCGATGCCGACTTGGTAGCGCCTTCTGAACTGCCTCCACATCCCGTCCCGTAGCTGGGCCGGGGCGATCAGAAGCGCGCGCTGGCGGTTTCGCTCGATGACCTCCGTGAAGATCTCAGCCGCGATGAAGCTCTTCCCGAGCCCGACGCTGTCGGCGACCAGAACGCCGTTGTACTCATTGAGGATCCGCTTCGCCCGGAAAACGCCGTCGGTCTGGAAGCGCGTGAGCCGGATCCGGCCCGAGTCCCCGGCCTCCTCTTCGAGTTCGCTGCCGTACCGCTCCCACAGGGCGCGAAGATAGATCAGATAGGGAGGATGCTCGGCGAACTGTTCCCTGTAGATGGCGGCGAGATCGTACGGACGGGCGTCGTTCCAAAGCCGGTCGAACCACTCCTCGACCCTCGCGACGACGCCGGGCTGGTATTGGCCGAGGTTGAGTTCAAGGTTCGACGTGAGCCCGGCGAGCGTGAAGTTCGACGATCCGGCGAGGACCCCCTGCTTCCCGGAGAACAGAAACGCCTTGCCATGCAGGAAGCGGTGCTCGTATCGGCGCACCTCGATCTTGCCGGAGTCGAGGAAGTCCAGAAGCTCGCGCACCGAGGCCCGGCTCGGCTCGGAGAACGGGAGGCGGTCGCGGTCCCGCCTGAGCTTGCGCTCCGCGCCGTCGAGTTCCTCGTCCGCCAGCCTCTTCTCGTATCGCTCGCCGCGCGGATCGCCGAGGCGGCGCTCCGGCAGCCGGGCGGCGGGCAGCGGCTCGGCACCGAGCAGGAGGCGCACGCCCGCAGCGCGGCGGAGCACGTCGGCCAGCCGACCAAAGCCCCCCGGATTGAAGTATCCCGTCGCGATGGATGCCAAAGGCGGCTCCCGCAACGTCCCGAGCAGGTGTTCGAGGCGCTCCCGGAGAGCCCGTTCGAGCGTGTTGCCGTCCAGGTTGTCCACGAACTCCGGGTGGCTCATCGGTCACCCTGCCACGTCTGGAAGTGGTGCAGCGTGGCCCTCAGCCGCTCCTCGTGGTCCCAGCCCTCGTGGAACGTCTCGAAGACGTGGACGAGTTGTGGTTCGGTGAGGCCGTAGAGGTGGGCCGCCACGGCGTCGAGTTCCCGGATGTGGTCCTGCTTCTCGTCCGCGTCGAGGGGACCGCAGACAACGCCGAGCCTTCCGGCCCAATCGGCGAATCGTTCGTCCGGCGATGCGAGTCGCCCGGCCAAAGCGATGACGCGGTTCCTTAGCGCGCCATCCCCATCCGGTCGCGGGACCGGCAATGGGTTCAGGACGTGGAAGTCCATGTGTGTCTCCACGAAACGCCGCGCATACCAGTCGAGAGCGACTGAAGCCAGAACGCCGAGCAGGTAGGCCTCGTCCTTCTCGTCTCCTCTTGGCCACAGGAAGTACGGTGCAACATCGGTCAGAATAACGTGTGGCGGAATCAGCGTGGCGCGAATGGTCCGGCTATCCGTTGCACGAGAGATACGACGAAAAGCAATCCGTGCGCTCCGGCAAGGCAGCGTTTCCGGGTCGTCTCTCCACGCCCGATCGAACTCCACGAACGCCGAGCGCCTGTTCGCGCGCTTCCGCTTGCTCTGGAGGTGGCCGAGCACCCGTCCCGGGTCCGCCCACGCGTAGTACGTCCCGGTGTCCGGGGTCCACAGGTCAAACGATGCCCCTTTGTAGACCGGCCAGAAGCCGTCGGGACATTCGCTCGACTCGACATCCATCACGTGCTTGTCGTTCGTGGAATCAAGTTCTCTGTGCGGCCGAGCCCGCCAACCCACGCTGTCGTTGAGATCGAGACGCGGGCTCTTGCGCAGTTGCGCGAACACTTCCACCGACTGGTCGGACGGCAGGAGCGGGAGCGAGGCCGTGTCGTTCCACGCCTGGACCTCACGGGCGCGGAACGTCACCGGAGCCCGCCGGACACCGGCCCGGAAGCGTTTGAAGTTCGCGTACGGCCCGCTCAGGCGAAGCTCGGACTCGCGGCTATCCTTCCCGCGCGTGATGGAGGTAAGGCCGATGGTGTATTGCGGATGGACATTCGGGAACACCCATTCGCGGTTGTTCACGAGCATCGTCAGGTCCAGCACCTCAGCGTTGGCCAGCAACTCCCTGCGGAACGCCGTGGATCCCTTCGCCGCCAGCGCCGACCGGGGCAGCACGACGCCGATCCGCCCGCCGTCCGGCGACACAAGGTCCCAGAACCGCCACACGAACGCTTTGTAGAGGTCGGGATCGCCGGTTCCCATGCCTGGGAATGCTCCGGCCGTCAGGATCCGGCGGAGCGAAGCCGCAGCTTGGGTTTCCGCTTCGAGGCGAGCCGCGAGGTCCGGCCGCTTCTTCCGATACCGTGCCTTGAGCGACTCCTGCTCGCGCTGCGGATATGAGCGGAACCCCGGAAAATGGCGCGCCCAGAATCCGTGCTCCTCGACTCGCGGCTTCTCCCACGGCGGATTGCCGAGGATCACGTCGAACCCGTTCCGGTCACCGAGGAAGACGTGCGGGAACGCAAGTGGAAAGTGGAGCACGTCGAGCCCTTCGAGTTCCTCGTGCCCCTTGTCCATCAACTCGACCCGAAAGGTGTCGCCCTGTTCCTCCCAGCGCGTCGCGACCTGTCCTTGGACGATCTTCTCACGTATGTCGCTGTTCGTTCGCGAGGCCACAAGCAGCGTGAGAAGGTCCCGCTCCTGTCTCATCCTCGTCTGGATCCTTTCATAGAGCTCCCGCGCCTCGCGAATCTCGGCATCGTTGGCGTCCGTAAGCCGGGCGAGCTTGCCGAGCGGTTCTTGGATGGCATAGAGCCGCTCGGATGCCGTGAACGAGAAGAGATTGCCGCTTGCCTCGAACAGTTCCGACGCCTCTTCGAATGACGCGATCCCCACGAGGGAGTTGCCCCGGACCAGATTGTGGTCCAGAAGCGAAAGCGGAAGCCCCGGCACGAACGTATGGATCCAGAGGGATAGGCGCGCCAGTTGGACGGCCATGGGATTCATGTCCACCCCGAAGATGCATCGCCGGGCCACCTGTCTGCGAAGCAGTTGGATGTCCTCGATGGGGTCCCCGGACCAGTCCGGCCCAAGTTTCCCGGCCGCCGTCCGGCGGAGCCGCGCGAACTCTTCGCGAACGTCCGGCAGCGAACGTCCGGCCAGATAGTTGGCGAGCCGTCGCTCGATCCGGTCCACGGCACCGACCAAGAAGTGGCCGGAGCCCATCGCGATGTCAGCGACGCGGAACTCGAAGAACCGCCTTCCCGCCTCTCGGTCCGGCATGCCGTCGAGCCGCTCGATGTGCTCGTCGAGCGCCGGTTCGAGCGCCCGGTCGAGGAGATGCTCGACGGCGAAGGCCGGGGTGTAGTAGGACCCGCTGGATTTCCGCGCTCCCGAACGGTTGTGGAGATACACTTCGCCCGCCCGCACTTCGACCGTGTCGCCGGATCGGGCCGGGAGGTATGCCTCGGTCTTGGCGTCCACCGTCAGGTCCGTCTCGGCGAGCGACAACTCGCTCTCCAACAACCCCTCGTAGATCGTTCCGAACTCGCGGATGCCGAGCGACCGGAAGTCCACCGGGCCTTCGGTTTCCTCGGCCGTCCGGTCGAGGAGCAGCGCGGTGAGCGCCCGCGCGAACTCACGGTCGGGGAGCGACAGAGTCGCGATCCGGGCTCCGAGCTTCGAGACCGACGCCTCGGAGGCGAACAGCGTGCCGTTGTACGCCGGCACCTCCCACTCCGGGTTTCCGAGGCTCACCGCCGTCCAGATCTGCGTGACCTCCGACCAGAAGGAGGGCTGCTCTCCGAACTCGACACCCTTGCGCCGGGCCTCGCCCAAGCGCTGGGCGATCCGCTTGAGCGAGTGCTCCCTGTAGCTCCGTGACGCGTGCAGGGGCAGCAGGTCGCGATCCTCGGCATACGCAACGAACAGCAGCCGGTAGAGGATGCGAAGCGCTGCCTGGTACGCCTGCTGGAGATCGTCCGTGCTCGGCTTCTCCGGATGCATCGCCGCCACGACGGCGCGGGCAAGCGACGGCATCACTTCGCGGTAGACCCGCTCGCGAAGACGACCGCCGAGATCCGCGGCGTAGTCCTCGCTCGCGCGGAGGATGTCCTCGACGCTCCCGCCCTCCGACAGTGCGGGCGCGGACAGCAGGAGCCACAGGTAACCTGCGTTATCGCCCGCAAGGAGGTCGAGATCGATCTCGACGAACGTCTCGGAACGTCCACGGCGGCCCGTGCCGACGCCCGGCTTGGCCGGATAAAGGCGGAGCGTGCCGCCCGCCACGGCGACCACCCAGTCCAGGTTCTCCCGGTCGGCTTGCGCCAAGGCGTAGGACACCGGAGACACGCCGTCGAACCTCGCGCTCGCGGAGTCGATCTCCTCGGGCCGGTCCAGAAGGACGGCCACCGCCGTCTTGCGGTCTCCGGCCACGAGCAGCATCGCCGGTCCGGGGAGTTCCTCGGTTGCAAACCCGAGACCCTGGATCAAGGCGCGTCCCCGAAGCGTCCGCACGCCGCGCGCCTCCTCGACCGCGATCGTCCAGTCCCCGCGCGACGGAACCCCTCGCTCAAGTTCCTGCATCGCGAAGAGGCCGCCGTTGCGGAGGCCCGGGATCGGCGCGTCCAGTGCGGGAAGCAGCCGATGCAGGAGGCGGATGGCGGTGTGCCGCCCGTCGGCCTCCAATGCCTGGCCGCATACGGCCTCTAACTGCTCGACCGGCAGGTCCCGATGTTCGACCGGGTTGTGCTCCGTCGGGCCGCATACAGCCGCCCGCCCCGCGCCCCATGGTGCCACGATGAGCACCGGCGCGGCGCGGCGTCCGGACCGCGCCCGGAACATCGCCCTGAGATCGGCGAGGCGCGGTCGCCCGCCCGACGCGACCACAACGACTTCGAGAGCAAGCGGACCGTTGCCAAGATAGAGCTTGGCGCTGCGATCTCCGACGGTGATGTGGCGGGGTTCGAGGTGCTTGAGCATTTAGGAGTAGGATACGGTTCGGGACTGGAGAGGGCGACGATGAAGGCAGTCAAACTAGAGCCGATCCAGAGGCGGGGCGATCCTGATCGGTCACTCCCGATGCTGCGGACCCCTGCGATCCGTCGCGCAAGTAGCACCGAACCCGGTTATTCGGTAGAGTCAATGGACCATGAATTCCTTGAAGAAGCCCGGGCGAACCTTCGCGACAGCCATCGCCTTGGTCGTCGAAGCCAACCGGGTCTTCGGCCTCGCACCCATGGAGGAACCGCAATGACCCGACGCCTGACTGCGATCGTCGAGCGCGAGGGTGATGGCTATGTGGCGCTCTGCCCCGAGTTGGACGTTGCGAGCCAAGGTGAGACCGTGGCCGAGGCTCGCGACAATCTCGCCGAAGCCCTTGCCCTGTTCTTCGAGGCCGCGCCTCCCGGCGAGGTCGACCGGCGCCTGCGAGGCGAAGTCTATGTAACTCAGATCGAGGTTGCGGTTGGCTAGGCTTCGCGTCCTGTCCGGCCGTGAAGCCTGCCGCATCTTGGCGGCCAACGGTTTCGTCGAGGTCCGACGACGGGGCAGCCACATTGCCATGCAGAAGGCGGATGCCGACGGAACGCTCACCGTCCCGGTTCCAGACCACCGAGAGCTGCGGGTCGGTACCCTGATGTCGATCATTCGCCAGTCAGGCCTGCCCCGCTCGGAATTCGAGGTGCGTGCCTGAACCACGGGGCTGGAGGCTATGGATGCCTCCGCCAAGCGGAATCCACCCGACCCATACCCTTGGAGTGTCGGCGAATTCGGCGATCTTGGGCGATTTTCCACAGCCGGTGGATTCCCCGAATCCACTCTGGATCGGTCGTTTCGGCCGATGCGATTTGACGATGGGGAGAGTCCAAGGTCATCGCTCGAACCCTCCCCCGCCACGCTCGGGACCCTGGGGCCGGGGTGGCTGGATGGGAAGGCGGGTTATGCTCGGGCCACGCTCCTTTATCTCTCTCGCCGCCCGCTCGACGAGGTCCTGGACAGTGATCCGTGCGTGCCGTTCCGCGTCTTGCAGCCCCTTTCGGTACACCTCGCGCACCTTCCTCTCGATCTGCCGGGCGCTGTCGGCGTGTGCCTTGCCCAGCGCGGCTCGCTCGCCCTTGTTGTACCGGTCGAGATCCTCACGCCAGCCCTCGACAAGGTCGTCCCGGCCCCGAACCGCCCCGGCCAGTTCCCGCAACGAGCGGTCGATTCGCCAGATCCGGAGCCGCCCGAGCAGCGAGCGGCTCTCCCGGTCGAGCCTCTGGCGCATGTCCTCCTGCCGCTTGAGCAGCTCGGCCCATTCCTCCCGCACCCGGCTCTCCAGCCGCGAGAACTCCAGCATGCGCCGATCCTCGACCTTCTCCCAAGCCTGCGCCTCGGCACGCCCCCAGGCCTCCATGTCGACCCACCCTTCGTCGACAGGCCCCCTCGCCCGCCGCGCCCGCCCGGGCACCATCCTCTCGCGGCGGACGCGCGCCCAGTGGCGCGGCCGCTCCCACGGGGTTCGAACCAACTCCTGGCCCGCTCGCCGTCGCTCGTTGTTCTTGACCCGCTCCTCGCACCGGATCCGGCCCTGGTCCCGCTCGTAGCCCTCGGCCCAGCGCGACAGCCGGAGCTTGCTGTTGCCGAGCTTCGCCGCCTTCCCGGTCTCCGGATCGACCCTGTTGGCGACCACATGGACATGGGGGTGCCGGGTGTCATCGTGCGCGACGATCAGCGCCTCGTGGCCCTCCAGCCCCAGCGCCCCCAGACTCCCGTCCACCGCGCGGCTCATCTCCCGCCTGCTGGGCGTCTCGTCCCTCGCCCAACTGAGCGAATAGTGCAGGACCGGCTTCGCCAGCTTGCGCCCCCCTCGCGCCGCGCCCGCCAGCCGTTTGAGGTCGGGGGCCGCCTTCGCGGTCGCGGCCATCAGCCGCGCGGCCCGCTCCGCGCGGATCGTCGGCAGGTTCCGGGTATCGGTCCATGCGACCCGCTCCGAGGTCTCAGGACTCCGGTCGTCCGGCTCCGGGGCATCGTGCAAACAGTACGCCGCGACTCCGGCGAACGAGCGCCCCAGTCCGTTGATTTTCGGGATCATCGGCCCAGCACCTCGCCGCTCAGCAGGTCGGCCGCGAGCTCGCCCACCCGCTCGACCGCCTCCAGAGTCCCCGGCGGCGCAGAGGCCCCGGAGTTCAGGGCGCGGGTGATCTGATTTAGATTGACTCCGATCCGGTGGAGTTCGACGCGCTCCCGGGCGCCAAGACGGTGAACGGCCGCCTCGCGGACCGGCTGCCCCAGCGCCCTGCGGCGCATGTAGCCGCCCTTCGTCATGCGGGCTGCTGCGGCCCGCTCGGCGATCTCCGCGGCCTCCGCGGTCGTGACGCGCACGCCGATCGTGCGGGTCCTGCGCTCGGCCTCGGGCTTCCGGGGACGGGCCATGTCGGGCGGCCTCCTTTGGTGGCGCGCGGAATGTCGTTCGGGGGTCCGGGGGCACAACCCCCCGGCCAGAGGTTTTCGTGAAGCGAAAACACATCTGGCTCCACGGAGACCCGCAAAAAAACGCGGGCCAGCGGGCGGCGACCAGCCGCCCACCCCCCGGGGCAGCTCCGGCGGTTGCCCCGGCAGCCATGATCGCGCCCTCCGCGCGGGAGCGGATCGAGGTCCTGCGGAACCGCCGGAATGATGCCTACGCATCTGCCGGAAAGACGGTTTCGCGCCACTCCGGGGCAGCGACGGCGGCTGCCCCGGAGGCCATGATCGCCCCCCCCGGCGCGGGAGTCCGACGCACGGAATCCCTCGGTCGCCGGAATCGCCATGACGTACAGTCAGGGGACCGTTTCGGTCGGTGTCAACAGCCGCCGAAACGGCGACGTCCAACGGCTTCCAGAGCCGTCCCAAAGGCGAACCGGCCGCCGCCAGCGGCGCCTCCGTCGTCACCGTCCAACTGGTACTCGATGTAGGCGGGCCGGAGCGCGAGGGAGGTGGACAGGGCTAGGCTAGACGGAGGTACACGCGCGAGCTGACGTGTTGGCAAGCTGGAACTTCCGTCACATGGTTAGTCTGGAGCAAATCCGGCAGCAAACCGAGGCGAACCGGCAATGGGTACCCCCCGATGGACATCAGGAGACCGAAGGAGCTTGAGAATGCAGACTGAAGAAGGACGGAAGGCCTTCGCCTGCGTGAAGCGATCATCGTCGCCAGCGAGCAAGTGGCGCCGACCGCGGATCTCGGACCTGCGCCCACTCCCCTGCCTGCCGTTCTGCCCGATGAGTCAGGTGGCGATGGTGTGGGGGTCTCAATGAGCGAACACGGTCGAACACTCGAGAGCATTTTGGATACTTGGGACCCGGCGCTGAGCCAGAGACTGGGCAGCCCGACGCGGCTTGCAGGGCTGCCGGTGTACTTTGACTTCGACTGGCCGAGTCTGATCGGCCACGACACGGCACAGTTTCGCAACGGCCAGGATCTTGCGGAAAGCGTTGTCGAAGCCTGCCCCGACAGAATGACTCCATGCCTACTTCTGACGATTGACGACGACGCAGAGGACGGGCCACTCCACACAGACGACCTGAACTACGTGTTCGTCGTGCGCATCCACCGTTATCTGGCAGAGGCTCGCGCAGGGGCGGCGGGAAGCTACCTGATGCGCCAGTTCGGGGTGAACAGCATCAGTATGGTTCGTGAGGTCAGAAAGGCGGTCGCCGATCCCCGCCGACAGGACGAGATCCTCGAACTGAGTGCCGACAGGCAGGGGCTAACGCGATGGGCCGAGCGAGAGCCGGGGCGACACGCCATGCTCCGGGAAATCGGCGGCGGTCGTTCCCTGTTATCTGCGGCGATAGCGGAGGATGCATCCTCCGTTGGTGCCGTAGTAGGGAATTGGATCAAGTCTGAGGGGGTGGATGTAGCACGCGCAGTAGCCAACGAGCTTGGTAGGACTTCCGAAGGTCGCCGGGCGATTGCCATGGTCGACCCGGCACCCAGTCTGGCGGACGATGTTGAGATCGCGGTGGAAGGCTACAGGGAACTCCTCACGAAAGAGGGGGCCTCAGAAACTGATTTCCACAATTATCTTAGGAGGTATCCGCTGCTGCTTGGGTTGGAGTACGCGGAAGTGATGTCCCGGGTCAAGCTTGCGAAGGCTGAATTAGACTTCGTGGTTCGGCGCCATGACGGGTACCGGGACGTGCTTGAACTCAAGGGCCCGGGTGAGCCGATCATCCTCTTCGACGGAGGGCAAGAGGCATACCCGAGCGCGTATTCGCTCGCACCGAAGCTGGCACGAGCGCTCGCCCAGGTCCAGCTCTACAAGGAGCGGATAGCCGCGTCCTCAAGGGATGACCGGGAGCTCTACGGGGTCACCAGAGACCCGAGAATCACGATCGTCATTGGCCGCGACAGCGACCTCCCCAACGAGACGGCCAGGAAGATATTGCGGCAACTGAACGTAACCCTTCACCGAACCAAGGTTCTCCCCTACGACATCCTCGGCAAGCGCGCGGCGGCGCAGCTGAAGAACCTACTAGCGAATGCCTGAAATGACAGTCCAACTCAAGCCTTATCTCCACAAGGAACGTCAATGAGCACCTACGATCTGATGAGACAAGCGATCCAGAACAAGACATCGGTGGCCTGCTGGTACCGCGACCACTACCGGATCCTATCTCCCCACACCCTCGGAAAGAAGAAGGGGCACTACAAGGTGCTTTCAATCCAGACGGGAGGGGACAGCAGCGGCGGGCTTCGGCCCACCAACGAAGAGAACTGGCGGTGCATGTTTCTCGACGACATCGTACGGCCCGTCGCTCACGATGACCCATGGGAGACCGCGACCAATCATAGCCGGAAGCAGACCTGCGTTGACGAGGTCCACTACGAGGTTGCGTATTGAGGCCTTTGGAGGATGATCCTGCACGATTCTGGGTGATTCGGGAGATACCGTCATTGCGGTTGACGAATTCCCTTGAGAAGGGAGCCCGTGGTCCGCGCTCCCAAGGGTCGTCGGGTTCTCGGTCCCGGGCCGCACATGGCAGGTCCCATGCGACGCCGCCGACCTCCTCGGCTTCCCGCTCGTAACCGTCGCACTCCGGGTTGAGGGTCTCGTGAACGGCCGCCGGGGGGCTCGTCGAGCCTCGGGGCCGCACCCTCCGAAGAAGCGATGACCGGCTGCTTCACGGTATGGCGATTCCTTAAGGCTGTCGGGAGGCCTGTAGTGACCGCAGGAAGCGGGTTTCGCTGCCGAGCCGTGCATGTCCGTTTCACTCCGATGGGCGCCGGACACCTCCGGCATCGGGCGCGTCGAGGACCGCCTCCGAATCACGGCACGCCGCTCCAAGATCACGAAGCCCGAAGCGGCGGGCCGACCATTCACTCTCGGCCCGGTTTCGGGAGGATCCTGTGCACTCGAAACACCCCCGTCAGTCTGGCGGAATACCCTCGGCCACGCGACCTTTCAAACGCGCAGATCGTGCAGTCCATCAATCGAGGAGGAATCGAACGATGGCACGCACGAAACGAAGCCGCCGGAGCTATGGCGCCGGCGAATGGGGCCGCAACCGGGTCCGGGTGTTCCCGGATCCGAAAACCGGCATCCTCCAGATCGAGTGGCGCGAGAACGGTCGCAGGCTCACCCGGTCCCTCGGGCACCGCGAATGGGTGAGAGCGAAGCGGCAAGCGGACGAGTTCGCGGCCGGGTTCGCAAGCCCGGACCTGAACGGCAAGGCGGAAGCCGAGCCCGAGCCGCTCACGATGGAGAAGCTCTTTGAAATCTACGGTGAGGAGGTGACGCCCTCCAAGACGAAGCGGGTCCGGCACCGGGACAGAATCGGGACGAGGATGTTTCTCGACTTTCTCGGGCGGGATCGAAGGCCCGAGACCCTGTCTCAGCGCGATTGGGACCGCTTCATCCGGGAGCGCAGGGCGGGCAGGGTCGGACCGAGCGGGAAGCCCGTGTCCAACCGGACCATCGAGTTGGACCTGAAGTTCCTGCTCGCGGTGCTCAACTGGGCGACGAAGTCCAGAGACGAGGAGGGCAGGCTCCTTCTCGACTCGAACCCGCTGAGGGGACTGACGAC
>Ga0209544_1002551_pt1 | contig 16125 bp, 16 predicted proteins | sample MesohylPK_FD_187297 | JGI IMG/M metagenome (GOLD analysis project Ga0209544, IMG submission 187297) | Host-associated microbial community of the marine sponge Aplysina aerophoba from Gulf of Piran - sponge mesohyl, lysed by proteinase K... | ecosystem: Host-associated > Porifera > Sponge >...
GCGGGGGGTGCTCGAAGGAGAAGGCATCAGCGTGCTTGTGCAGGACCGCGACGGCGCCCCGCGCCAGCTCATGCGCAACCTGGTGCAGGACCCGCGCACGGTCATCTTCGGCACATCGAGCTTCTGGGAAGGCATCGACATCCGCGGGGACACGCTCTCGCTCGTGGTCATCGCGCGGCTGCCCTTCGCGGTGCCGACGGACCCGATCCACCGGGCGCGCTCGGAGCTGTACGACGACCCGTTCGGAGGGTATTCGCTGCCGGGGGCGGTCCTGCGCTTCCGCCAGGGTTTCGGGCGGCTGATCCGGGACCGGGAGGACCAGGGCGTGGTGGCGGTGCTCGACAGCCGCGTTCGCACGAAGCGGTACGGGCGCGAGTTCCTCGACGCGATCCCCCGGTGCACCCGGCTGCACGCGGACATCAAGACGATGGCGGCACGCACGCGGGAGTGGCTGGCCCGATGAGCGCGCCGAGGCCTCTGCCACAACGCATCGCGGGGGAGTGGGTTTCCCTGCGGCGCGTCGAAACGGGTGGCGCAACGCGCTACGAGGTGCGGCGGCGGGGACGGCGGGGGGTCATCGGCGAGGTGGCGGTCGACCTGTCGGGGGAGGTTCCCTTCATCGAGCGGCTGTGCATCGACGAGGAGGCGCGGGGGTACGGGGCGGGGTCGGGGGCGGCGACGGCCCTGCTCCGAACGCTGGCGCGGCGGTACGACATGGTGCGGACGTGGGCGCCGCCGGACCGGGGTCTGGCGGTCTACTTCTGGGTGCGGATGGGGTTTCGCCCCGTCCCGGGTGAGGGGCCGGACGGTGGGTTGTGGTTCGAGCAGGTCCTGCGCAGCCGCAGAGGCAGGCGCGGGGGTAGACAGAGGGAGTAAGGTAAAGAGAGTGGATTCGCGCGAGGCGGGGCGCAGAACCCAACGGGGTTTGACATGCATGCCAGCAGGCACCGCGCGGCAACGGGTACGTGCACGCACCATTGGATCATCGCGACGCCCAACGGGCACTTCAGCCAGGGCATCTGCAAGCACTGCGGGACCGAACGCAACTTCGAGAACTCGGAGAGCGAACGGCTCTGGCGCAACCGCCGGTCGGGGCGCAAGGAGCCAGCGTCGAACCGCGCCTAACACGCGTCGTACACTGAACCTGTGACACCACAGCTGGCGGTCGAACTCGCGCCCGAGCGCAAGACCAATTTGAGCCTTCGCAACCCCGTGATGCCCGCTTCGGGCACCTTTAGCTGGGGGATGGAGTTCGCGCGGCAGTTCGACGTGAACCGGCTCGGGGCGGTCGTCTCCAAGGGGGTCACGCCGCTGCCGCGGGCGGGGAACCCGCAGCCGCGCGTGGCGGAGACTCCCTCGGGCATGCTGAACTCGATCGGCCTGCAGAACCTCGGTCCCGACCGCATCATCGCGGGGATGGCTCCTGTCTGGGCGGGCTGGGACGTACCCGTCATCGTGAACATCGCGGGGGAGACGGCGGGGGACTACGGCGACCTCGCGCGGGCGTTCGACGGGGTGCCGGGCGTGGCCGCGTTGGAGCTCAACTTCAGCTGCCCGAACGTGGACAACGGGCTCGACTTCGGCCTGAACGCGATGGCGGCGGCCCAGGCGACGCGGGGAGCGGTACGTAGCTGCGAGCTGCCCGTCATCGTGAAGCTGACGCCCGCGGCCCAGGATCCGGCGGAGATTGCCCGGGCCTGCGCCGATGAGGGGGCGTCCGCCATCTGCGCCATCAACACGGTTCCCGGACTGGCCATCGACGCGGAGGCCCGGCGACCGGTGCTGCCCCGGGCCACGGGCGGCCTGAGCGGGCCCGCGATTAAGCCGGTGGCGCTGCGCGTCGTGTACGAGGTGGCGCAGGCGGTGCGCGTGCCGGTCATCGGCTGCGGCGGCATCAGCACGGGCCGGGACGCGGTCGAGTTCCTGATGGCGGGGGCGACGGCGGTGCAGGTGGGGACGGCCTCGTTCTCGAACCCGCGGGCGACGCTCGATGTGCTGGAAGGGCTGGAGGCGTGGCTGGAGTCGCACGGCATCGCGGACGTGCACGACATCATCGGGAGTGCGCAGCCAGTTCCCGCCTAATCACTCCCGGATTCGGATCCGCGATTCCTCCACTATCCATGGGCTGACCGCCGGGGGACGCCCGCTCCAGTTGCTGAATCAACGTGCCCCCCACGTCCAGGACTGCGTCCCGGGCTGAAGTGGACAGCCGGAATACGACAGTCCCGAAGTACTCCGCAGGCGGATACGTCCGTACGTCACAGAAGTCGAGGTCTTGCGTGACCAACACCCGTTCCTCGGCAGGAAGGCAGCCGCCACCTCCGGGTCCGACGCGCCGCCCAAGCCCTCATCGAGGACCTTCGCCGCATCATGACCGGACTCCGCAAACAGAGCTTTCAACTGTACCGGGAGGCTTTCATCGAGCTTGACCCGCTTGCAGCGTCCCTACGCGCCCAGTGGCACGGTCCGCTCCCTGGCCAATTCCGTCGCGTAGTGGAGAGCCGCCGTGACCGCATCGGTAGAGACAGCCGGATAGCTCTCGGAAATCTCCTCAGCGGTCAGGCCCGCTGCAAGATTATCGAGGATGACCGTAACCATGACGCGGGTACCGGCGATGCAGGCCTGCCCGTGGCAGACATTCGGGTCGACCGTGATGTAGTCGCGCCAGTCCATGGTCAAAGTGCCCCACTCGGTGTTTCATGATCAGCTTGCTTCGCGCAGGCTGTCCAACACTGTACGCCGCGGGGCGGGTGCGCCGGGGACACGGTGTGGCCCTTCGGTAGCGTTTGGGTGCGGGCAGCCGGTTCTTTCCTAGGGCCTGTGGAAGCGGTGGGGTAGGCTGGCTGGACGGGGTGTAGCTCAGCCAGGTAGAGCGCGCGGTTTGGGGCCGCGAGGTCCCCGGTTCGAATCCGGGCACCCCGACCAATCCTGTACGAGAGAAGGGCCACGCATGCCAGCGAGGGGCCTCATCCCTGCGGTTCTGCTTGCGACCGTGGCCGTCGTCGCCCTATCGCTCGCGTGCGGCTCAGACGAGCCGACGCCGCCAGCCCCGAGCCCGGTTCCCGAAGCAGCCGCGACGGCGTCGCCCGAAACAACGGCCACGGAGACGGCGGTCGCCACGACAACGACGCCGACCGCAACCGAAGCGCCTACTGGGGATACAACGGCGGCCAGGGAGGATGCACCCCCCGAAGACCCAGAGACGCTAGCGGCCGAGCTTGCCGAAGTGGCGCTGGCGCCAGTGCGGGACGAGTTCGGCGAGAGCGCGGATGGGCTGACGGCGCATGCGCTCCCGGTCGGCCCCGGCGACGAGCACGGCACGCGCTGGGTGGTGGTTACGAACGGACCACAGCCGTTCTACGTGGACGAGGACGGGGAGCCCGTCAACTTCTTCCACTTCATCGCACTGTACCGGCGGAACACGGATGCGACGTGGTCGGACGTGCTCTACCAGGTGACCCTGGAAACCGCCCCCCAGCGAACGCAGGTTGAGGTGTACGACACGGGACCGCGCTCCTGGCAGGGAACGGCGCCCCTGATCGCCATCAGCGGAGGGACGGGCGCACACGCGGGAACGCTGGACGTCGTGGTGGTCGAAGGGGAGTTGCTGGCAGTGGCGGTCTCGCACGTCAGCGCACGGCCCGGCGCGGGCAGCATCGCCGACCTCGACGGAGACGGGGTGCTCGAGCTCATCCTGAACAGCTCGAACCCGTACGTCTTCTGCTACGCCTGCTCCGTCGAGGAGAGGGGCGAGATGGTCTACCGCTGGAACGGGGTCAAGTACGACGCCGTTCCCCTGGAAGCCCCGGACGACCTTGAGGGCGACCTCGCCGCAGCGGCCGAACGCGTGGTCCAGCTCGCGGAGGCGAACCTGTGGCGGGACGCGGCCACCCTCGCGATTAGGACATCCCGTCGGGCGCCCGAGCACGAGGGTCTGCGCTGGCTCTCGATCGTCGTGAACCGGACGGCGGCGCTGCGGCTGGGCTACGCGGGGTCACCGGGTCAGCCGCTGCTGGCGAACGTGCTCGCGGGGGAGTACGAGGCGGCCCTCGCACTGATGCGCGCGCTCCCGCCGGAGGAGGCATTCGCGCTGGACGGGCCGTTGGTCGGCGGCACCGCAGCGGAAACGGACCTGCCGACGATGGTCGCCTACCTGCTCTTCTACGCGGACGAGGCCCTGAAGGTCCGCGACGACGACCCTGCCATTCACGCGGTTCGGGCGCTGGGGCAGGCGCTCGCCTCGCCGGACGACCTGAACCGGGCGCGTTCGTCGATCGGGCGGGCCCTGCGGCTCGCTCCCGACGACCCGTTCCTGCAGGAAGCGAAGGCCTACCTCGAGTCGGTCGAGGTGGCGCCCGGCCTGCCGCCCGAGGAGCCCGGCCCGGACACGCTCCTCGATGCGCCGGACGCGTCGTACTTCGAGCAGTACACGCTGGGCACAGGGGACCGGGGCCGGGCGGTGCGGGCGCTGCACCAGCGCCTCGCGCGGGTGCCAACGCTGGGGTTCCAGCATCCGGGGCGCTACTACGACGTCTACGACGAGGCGACACGCGAAGCTGTCCTGCAGCTGCAGGTCGAGGCAGGGTTGCCGCCGACGGGCGTGGTCGACGGGGCGACGTGGGAGGCGCTGGAGGCAGCGGTCGCGGAGGCGGCCCGGGAGTCGCAGGGTGTGGCTCCCTCGACATCGCCGCCCGCAGCGGCGCACGCGGCGCACGGCGGGGCGGGAGAACCGGTCGTCTACCTGACATTCGACGACGGTCCCCACCCGACGTGGACGCCACGGGTGCTGGAGGTGCTGGCACGGCACGGCGCGACGGCGACGTTCTTCGTGCTCGGGCAGAACGTGGAGGGCTACCCGGAGCTTGCCTCGCGCCTGGTCGAAGCGGGGCACGACGCCGAGAACCACACCTTCGACCACGCCTCGCTGGACAAAGTCGACCGGGAGACGTTCATCGCGGAAGTACGGGATACGGACGACGCGATCCACGCCGCGGCGGGCGCGCAGGCGGACCCGATCTCGTGCCTACGGCCCCCGTACGGCGCCTACGACGCGCAGACGAGCGCGCTGGCGGCGGAACTGGGGAAGACGCTCACGCTGTGGAACGTGGACCCGCAGGACTGGCGGCAGCCGGGCGCGGCGCAGATCGCCGAACACCTGCTGGCGCACGCGCGACCGGGGGCGATCCTGCTGATGCACGACGGCGGGGGCGAGCGCTCACAGACCGTGGAGGCGCTCGAAACGGTGCTCGGGGAGCTCGTAGCGCGGGGCTACACGTTCGCGCTGCTGTGCCGGTAGGGCGTGTTCGCTGGCGGCCCACTGGAGGGCTGGCTACCATGACAAGAACCCGCAGGGAGCACTGAGTTTGAGCGACGACTTTGGGATCGACCTGGACGAGGTGCGCCGCGTCATCGAGAACTCGGAAGTGCTGATCATCCGCCTTGAGACCGTGGGCAGCCGCGTGCTGGTCGACTTTCGCAGTACCTCGGCGGATCCGCCGTATATCTCGCGGGTTCCCCGGGTGAACTCGGTGGAGGAGCGCGTCCGCGCCGTGAAGGAGCTGCGGCCCGCCTTCCCCTATCCCGAGAAGCTGATGTCGTTCGCGTGGCCGCGGCGGGTGTCGATCATCGCGGAGTCGGGGCTGTGGGACGTGGTCCGGGGGCGGATGGAGTCGATTGGCGGCGAGGCGGCGGGTGAGGCGGCAACGCAGGTCCACCGCGAGCTGCTGGACGAGGAGCGCCGCGAGGTGGTGGCGGCGGTGCGCGGGGGCGAAGGCATGCGCACCATCTGGCAGCGCGAATGAGCGACACGCGCCCGATCGACCTGCGCAGTGACACGGTGACGCAGCCGGATGCGGCCATGCGCCGCGCCATGGCCGAGGCGGAGGTCGGCGACGACGTGTTCGGGGACGACCCCAGCGTGAATCGCCTGGAGGCGCTGGCGGCGGAGCGGGTGGGGAAAGAGGCGGCGGTCTTCGTGCCGAGCGGCACGATGGCGAACCTCGTAGCCGTCCTGAGCCATACGCAACCCACGGACGAGGTGCTGCTGGGCGAGGAGTCGCACGTATTCAACTACGAGGTGGCGGGGGCGGCGCGGGTCGGGGGCGTGCAACTGCGGCCGCTTGCCAACGATCGCGGGGGCGGGCTGGCGGAGGAGGACGTGCGCGCGGCCGTACGAGAACCAAACATCCACGCGCCCCGAACGGCGCTGCTCTGCCTGGAGAACACGCACAACCGCTGCGGAGGCGCCGTCGTTCCGCTCGCGCGGATGGAGGCGCTGGCGCGAATCGCGCGCGAGGCTGGTGCGACCGTACACCTCGACGGGGCGCGCATCTTCAACGCCGAGGTTGCCAGCGAGACGCCGGCGGCTGCCCTCGCGGCCCCCGCCGACTCGATCTCGTTCTGCCTATCGAAGGGGCTGGCGTGCCCGGTGGGGTCGGTGCTCTGCGGACCGCAGGACCTGATCGAGCGGGCGCGGCGGGAGCGGAAGATGCTGGGCGGTGGTATGCGGCAGGCGGGCGTGCTGGCGGCGGCGGGCATCCATGCCCTGGCCCACAACATCGAGCGTCTGGCCGAGGACCACGCGAACGCACGCACGCTGGCGGAGGGGCTGGGCCGGATGGGGCCGTTCGCGGTGGAGACGCCGGCCACGAACATCGTCGTCCTGCGGGTGTTGGAAGGCACGCGTGACGGCTGGCTGGCCGGCTTCGCGGAGGCGGGGGTGCGGGCGGTGCCCTTTGGGGCGGGCCGCATCCGCATGGTGACCCACAAGGATGTCGATGCGGCTGGCATCGACGAGGCGCTGCGGCGCATCGAACGGGCGGCGGTGGCGGTCGGGTGAGGCGCCGGCTGGGACTGGCAGTCCTCGCGCTTGCGGGCGTGGCGCTCATCGCGTGCGGCAGCGAGCCGCTCGAGACGCACCCCTCGATCTTCGCGGGGGCGCCCTGGACCGGGCCCGAGCGGCTTCACTACAACCTGCTGGAGCGCGACAACCTCGAAGGGATGTGCGTGCTCGAAACCGAGCCGGAGGTCGCCCCGGGGGTGACGGAGGTACGGCGCCTCTGTCGCGACGCGGAAGAGGGTCGCTACGAGGACAACGGCTCCGCGCGGGTCGACTCCGTGACCCTGCGCCCGCTCTCATCGCTGCGGATCGTCCTCGACCTGGAGGAGGGGGATGCGCGGCACTTCGCCACGACGTATGTGCGGGAGGAAGGCCTTGTGCGCTTCCGGTCGGAGCAGTACGACGCAGGAGAGGAGGAGCCGACCGAGAGCCTGGACGCCCAGCGCGACCTCCCGGAGCCGACGGATGCCGTCCCGGAGCCGGCCTGGTACGACGACGAGGAACTGCTGTGGCTGGTGCGGGGCATCCCCCTGGAAGAGGGTTTCGAGGGGTCGTTCACGAACGTGAACGCCTCAACGGGCAGGGTTTTCGGGGCCGACATGGTGGTGGAGGGGCAGGAACGCGTGGAGGTCCCGGCGGGCACGTTCGCGACCTGGAAGGTGCGGATCGAGACGAGCACGGTGACACAGCTGGTCTGGATCGAGCAGGAGGCCCCGCACCGCATCGTGCGAGCGCGGATCGAGCGTCTGACCTACGAATTGGCAGCTATCGAGGAGTAGCGACAAGGCACAAATCGCTCCCTCGGGTGACGTTTCGAAGGGGCGCCGACATAGCTTCTGAGACACCGTCCCTGCAGCCCGAACCGTTCTCGCCGGAACTCACAAATTTATGTTGTTCGATTCCCTTGACACCCCAGACCAGCATCCTAGTATGCGCGAGCCACCCAAGAACTCGAGCCACCCGTAAAGCACGAGCCATCCGAAACCGCGAGCCCCGCGAGAACGCGAGCTTTGATGCCTGTCGTAGTCGCTGTCAGCCGAGACCCTCGTATGCGAGAGGCCCTCGACACCTACCTGCGCGAGCGCGGGTACGAGGTAACGAGTTACCCCAACTACGACGTACTCATCGCCCAACTCGATCCCTCCGAGCCCACGGCCCTCGTCGTCGACGTGCAGGGCGTGCCGCGGGGCGAGCCGGGCTCACGCTTCACCCAGTTCAGCCAGTGGCTGTCGCGCACCTACCAGGACCCGGAGACGACGCCTTCGCTTGTCTACCTGCTGCGGAAGGGATCGCGGCGGCCGCACTTCCACGTTCCCGGCCCCGTCATCAAGAAGCCCTTCCCGCTGGAGAAGCTCGGCGAGACGCTGCGCAGCCTGCTGGGCGATCCCACGCGCACGGAGCGGGCCCCCTTCCAGGTCGAGACGGACACGAACACGCTCCAGGGCGCGGAGGGCGCCGAGCATCTGACGAACATTGAGGCCAACCTGCTGGCTTACCTGATGGCGCACGAGGGCGAGATCCTGCACCCGCGCACGTTGCTGGCAGAGGTCTGGCAGTACCACGACGACGCCGGGGCGAACACGCTCGTGCGGGCGCACGTCAGCAACCTGCGCCGCAAGATGCGGTCGGTGCTCGGCAGCGACGAGCAGCTCGAGACGATTCGTGGCAAGGGCTACCGCTTCGTCGCCTGACGCGATGCCGTAACCTCCCGCACCCGTGACTCTTCCGTTCCTTGCCGCCGCGTGGCTCCTGGGCTTCGCCGTTGTTGGCGTCTGGGGAGCGCCTGCCTGGGTCGCGGGAGCGTGGTTCGCGGCGGCGGCGCCGGGGATGTGGGCGCTCAGGGGTCGCGGACCGGCCCTGCTGCTGATGGCAGCGGCGGTTCTGGCGGTCCTCGGAGCCTGGCGGTTCGAGCAGTGGGCCGACGAACCCCTGCCGGACCTCGCACGGTCGCTTGGCGGAGACGTGACGATCGAAGGGCGCATCGACTCCGAGCCGGACCCCGGCCTGACGACCCTTCGCTACCACGTACGGGCGGAGCGGGTGGAGGCCGGCGGGGTCTGGCGGGAAACCGAGGGGCGGGCGCTGATTACGGTCCGGGAGACGGAGTCGCTGAGCTACGGCACGCCCGTGCGGCTCTCGGGGCGGTTGGAGGAGCCCCCGGTGCTGGAGGCGTTCGACTACCGCGCCTTCCTCGCCCGGCGCGACATCGTGGGCACGATGAGCTTCCCGCGGGTGGAGAGGTTGGGGGATGGGCCGCGCGGCAGCCCCCGCGCCCTTGCCGCAGAGATGCGGCTGCGGCTGGAGCGGTCGATGCAAGCGGCGCTGCCCGAGCCCGCCGCTTCGCTCGGGTCCGGCATCGTGATGGGGCGGGACGCGACCATGCCCCGCGATCTCACAGAGGCGTTCCGGGAGACGGGGCTGGCGCACTTCGTCGCGGTCTCCGGTTCGAACATCGCGCTGGTGACGGCGCTCGCGTTCCTGCTGTTCGTCCCCCTGGTGGGGCGCAACTGGGCGATCCTGCCCGCGGCCGCATCGCTGGTGCTGTACGTGTTCCTGGCGGGGGCGGAGGAGACGGTGGTGCGGTCGGGCATCATGGCGCTGATCGTGCTCGTCGGGTTCTGGCTGGGACGGCCGCGGAGCGGCCTCGCGGCGCTGGGGGCGGCCGCGATCGTGATGACGGCGGCGCAACCCCGGCTCGCGCTGGAGGCGGGGTTCCAGCTGAGCGTGGCCTCGACCGCGGGGCTCATCGTGTTCGGACCCTGGATCCACTACGGGCTGACCTGGATAACGGCGCGGGTCGGGGCGGCCGGAGCAATCCCGAACGTACTCCTGGAGGTGGCTGCCCTGTCGCTGGCGGCCTGGATGGCGGCGCTGCCGATCATCTGGGTCACGTTTGGGCAGGTCTCGCTCATCGGCCCGCTGGTCAACATCCCGACGGTCCCGGTATTCGCGCTCGCCTTCTGGCTGAGCGGTGCGGCGGCAATCGCGGGGGCGGTGTGGGAGCCGGCGGGGTGGGCCATCGGGCTGGTCGCGTACTACCCGCTGGCCTTCATCATCTGGATGGCGGAGGCGGGGGCGAGCCTGCCGCGGGCGGCGGTCGCGGTGCCCCGCTTCGGGGCGGAGGCAGCGCTGGTGGCGACGGTGGCCCTCGGGGCGCTCGGGTGGCCGGCCTACCGCTACCTCGCGCCACGGCTCGCGCCACCCCCAGAGGCACAGGGAGACCTCGCGCGGACCGTGCGGGCAGGGGCGCTGGCGGGCGGGGCGGGGGCGCTTGTGGCGGCGGTGGTCGTTATCAGCCTGTGGCCCATCGGTGGGCCAGGGGAGCTCCAGGTTGCCGTGCTCGACGTGGGGCAGGGGGACGCCATTCTGGTGACGACACCGAACGGGGAGCGGGTGGTAGTGGACGGCGGGCCGAGCGGCATCGTGCTGGCGCGCGAACTCAGCGATGTGCTCCCCCACTGGCAACGTGGCATCGCCGCCGTCGTGCTCACGCACGCGGATGCCGACCACGTCGGCGGGCTGCCGGCGCTCCTCGAACGCTTCGATGTCGGGCGGGTGTACGACAACGGCGAGACGCGGGACACGGCCATCTTCGCGCGCTTCGCCAAGGCTGCCGGGGCGCGAGAGACGCTGCGTCGCGGCGATGTGTTCGAGGTCGACGGGGTGCGCTTCGAGACGCTGTGGCCAGTCCCGGAGACGTCTGAGGGGCCGCGGAACGCGTCCTCGGTGGTGCTGCGCGTGACCTACGGGAAGGCCACCATCCTGCTCACGGGCGACATCGAGGAGACGGCGCAGCAGGCGCTCATGGCGAGGGGCGGCCTCGACGCGCACGTGCTCAAGGTCCCCCACCACGGCGCAAGCACGAATTCGGACGGCTTCTTCGAGGCCTCGGGGGCGTGGGTGGCGGTCATCTCGGCGGGGGAGGGCAATCGCTACGGGCACCCGACGGATGAGACGCTGGGCAACCTCGGGGGGCGGGCGGTGTTGCGGACGGACAGGCACGGCCGTGTGACGATCGTGAGCGACGGAGCTAGCATCAGCGTGCGCGCCGAGCACTGGGAGGCGAGCTTTGCGCCTGCCGAGGGGGAGGGGTAGCGTAGCCATCCCCATGCCAGCACGAGTGGACGGCCGCGAGGCCGACGAACTGCGCCCCGTAACGATCGAGACGGGCTACCAGGAATTCGCCGAGGGCAGCTGCCTGATCTCCTTCGGGAAGACGCGCGTGCTCTGCGCGGCGAGCGTGGCCGAGCGCCAGCCCGGCTGGCTGCGAAACACGCAGAGCGGCTGGGTGACAGCCGAATACTCGATGCTCCCCCGCTCAACATCGACGCGCACGCAGCGCGAGGTAGAGCGTGGCCGCCCCGGCGGGCGGACGCAGGAGATCCAGCGCCTTATTGGGCGCTCGCTGCGCGCAGCCGTCGACCTCGACCTGCTGGGGCCTCGCACCATCACCGTGGACTGCGACGTGCTACAGGCGGACGGCGGCACACGCACGGCGTCGGTCACCGGCGGTTTCATCGCGCTGCGGCTGGCGGCGGAGAAGCTCGCCATGCGGAACCTCATTCCCCCCGAGGCGATCGCGACGCAGGTGGCAGCGGTCTCGGCGGGCATCGTCGCGGGTACGCCCTTGCTCGACCTCTGCTACGAGGAGGACTCGTCGGCGGAGGTCGACTTCAACGTCGTGATGACGGGCGCGGATGCGTTCGTCGAGGTGCAGGGGACGGCCGAAGGGAAGCCGTTCAACGGAGCGTCGCTGGACGCGCTCGTGGAGCTGGCGCGAGGCGGCATCGGGGAGCTGTTCGAATTTCAGCGCGAGGCCCTGCGGGCCGCTCAGACGTAGGGGCCGAGATGCGTCCCGCCCACGATGTGGAGGTGCCCGTGCTCCTGGCTCTGCATGGCCTCGAACCCGAAGTTGGAGAGCAGGCGGAAGCCGTCGGGGCAGGCCTCGGCGCCGATCTTGGCAGCGATACGACCCACGTCGGCGATTCCGTCGTCCCAGAGCTCGGCCTGGGTGCGGTGCTCCTTGGTCATGGCGAGCAGCATGACGGGCACCCAGCGGAGGACGTTCTGGATGACGATGACCTCGTCGTCCTCGTAGAGGACATTTGCGGGCTCGGTGCCGGCGACGATGTTGCAGAAGACGCAGTACGGGGCACGCTTCATAGCGGGAGCCCAATTCTACAGGTCGAGGGCGTAGCCACGATGATGGCGACGCGCCGGGAGGTTGGACGATGCCGAGGCTGATGCCCATCCGCGGACTGCGGTACACGGACAAAGCGGGGCCGCTGGACCAGTTGCTGGCGCCGCCATTCGACGTGATCGGGGAGCGGGAGCGGGAACGGCTTGCGGACCTGTCGCCACACAACGCCGTGCGCCTGGAGCTCGCCGAGGCGGAAGGCGAGCGGTACGCGGCGGTGGCGGGGGAGCTCGACCGGTGGGTTGCGGAGGGGGTCCTTGAACGCGACGCAGAGCCGATGCTGTACGTGTACGAGCAGGTCTTCGTTGAGGCGGGCGTCGAGCGCAGGCGGCGAGCGCTCATCTGCGGCGTGGAGTCGCAGCCGTGGGAGGAGGGGGCGGTGCTCCCGCACGAGTTCACGATGTCGGCGCCGAAGGAGGACCGGCTGCGACTCCTGCAGGCGACGGGAACGCAGTTCAGCCCCATCTTCATGCTCGCGCGCGACCGCTCCGGGCAACTGGCGGGGCTGCTGGCGAGCACGGCCGAGGGCGCCGCACTCGACACATCGGGCGAGACGGCCGACGGCGTGACGCACCGGCTGTGGGCGCTGCCCGCGGACCGCGAGCGACTGCGGCAGCTCGCGCCGCTACTCTCTGAGGCGTTCTACATCGCCGACGGGCACCACCGCTACGAGACATCGCTGGCCTATCGCAGGTGGCTGGCGGAGCGCGAGGGCACGCTCCCGAGCGACCATCCCGCGCGCTTCGCGATGGCGGGCGTCGTCCCGGTAGCGGACGAAGGGCTGGTGGTCCGGCCCCTGCACCGCTTTGTTCCGCGGGAGGCGCCCGCCGACTGGCCCGAGCGCCTGGACCCGCTGTTCGATATCGAGGAGGCATCCGCTGGGGTCGATCCGGGGGCGCTGGAGGCAGTGCGGGCGGGAGCGCCGGATGGGATCGTGGCGGTCAACCTGTCACCGGGCAGCGTCCACGTACTACGGCCCAGGAGCGAGGCGGCCATCGCGAGCCTCGCGCCCGCAGGCGCAAGCGCGCGCTGGGCGGCGACAGCGCCGAACCTGTTGCGACTCGGCGTGTTGGACCCGCTCTGGGACATCAGCGACGAGGAGCTTCGTGCGGGCGCCGTGACGTTCACGCACGAGGTGGGCGAGGTGGTGGAGGCGCTACGGGGTGGGGGCGTGGGGTTCCTGCTGCAGCACGTGCCCGCCAGCGAGGTCATCGGGCTGGCGGACGGGGGTGAGCGCCTGCCACAGAAGTCGACGTTCTACTACCCGAAGCTGGGGACGGGGCTCGTGTTCGGGCCGCTCTCGCCCTAGTCCTCGCCGAGACGCTTGGCCATGAGGATGTCGGGCTTGCCGGGGCCGTTAGCGTCGGGGATGACGCCAACGATGGAGAAGCCGCAAGCCAGGTAGAACTCGTAGGGGTGGCGGCCGGGGTTGTCGATGCTCGCGAGGTGCTTCAGAGGGTCGGGGTAGAGGTCCGTGTCGCTCAGCGAGGTGCGCCCGTCCTCGTCGTCGGCGCCGAGGTAGAGGGTGGTGGCGCCACGAGCGGCCACCTGCTGTTCGAGGGCGGCGACAAGAGCACGGCCGACGCCCTCGCCGTGACGGGCGGGGTCGACGGCGAGGGGGTGGAGCTCCCAGGCGTGACCGTCGTACTCCTTGATGCCGGCGATCCAGCCAAGGACGACATCGCCCTCGCGGGCAACGAGGCTGATGCGGTCCTCGGCGAAGGACTCGCGAACCTCTGCCTCGGCGGTGGGGAGATCGGAGTAGGAGGGCGTGTGGTCGCAGAATGCATCGACGACGATGCGGGCGACCTGCGCGATGGTCGCCTCGTCGGCGGGGTCGAGGTCGCCGATCTCCACCGCTAGAGGCGGACGAGCCGGGCGCTGGCGATTCCCTCGACGGCCTCAATCATCTCAAGGGCGGCGGCGTCCGGTTCGTCGTCGAGCATGAGCACCATGAGGGCGCGCCCGCGAGGGCTGCTGCGCCCGACGCGCATGGCGCTGATGTTGATGTCGCGCCCGCCGAGCACGGTGCCGAGGCGGCCGATCATGCCGGGGCGGTCCTCGTTCTCGCAGACGAGGAGGAAGCCGCCGGGCTCGGGCATCAGGTCGATGTCGAGGTCGTTGATGCGCACGATGCTCGGTCGCGAGTGGCTGGCCGTACCGCTGATCGTGACCTCGGCATCGCTGCTGCCGACGCGAAGCTCGATGAGGTTGTGGAACTCGTCGTGCGAAGCGCGCAGGCGCTCGTCGATGGTCCAGCCGCGGGCCTCGGCAATGCTGGTGGCGTTCACCAGGTTCACGTTCTGCTCGCTGATGGGGCTGAGCAGGCCGCGGATGGCGAAGGCCTTGAGGGGCGTGACATCGTGCTCGGCGATCTCGCCGAAGAAGGAGAGGTCGATGGTTGTGAGCTGGCCGCTGAGGAGCTGGGTCGCGACCGTGCCCAGCAGCTCGGCGACGGCAAGGTAGGGGCCGACGATCTCGAGGGTTTCTGGGGGCACGAGGGGGGCGTTGACGGGGTAGCGGGGCGGGCGGCCGGCGAGCACGTCGAGCACCTGCTCGGCGATGTCGATGGCGATGCGTTCCTGGGCCTCGACGGTCGAGCCGGCGAGGTGGGGGGTGACGATGATGCGGTCTTCCTCGAAGAGGGGGTGCTCCCCGGGGGGTTCCGTCGTGAACACGTCGAGAGCGGCGCCGGCGACCTTGCCGGAGCGCACGGCCTCGAGCAGGTCGTTCTCGTCGATGATGCCGCCACGGGCGGCGTTCACGACGCGGACTCCGTCCTTCATGGCGGCGAACTGGTCGCGCGCGACCATGCCGCGGGTGGAAGCGGTGAGCGGGGTGTGGACGCTGATGAAGTCGCTCTCGGCGTAGAGCCGGTCAAGGTCGACGGGCAGGGCGCCGAGGGCGCGAACGCGTTCGGCGGGCACGAAGGGGTCGTGGGTGACCACGTTCATCTCGAAGGCGAGAGCGCGGCGGGCCATCTCCGAGCCGATTGGGCCGAAACCGATGAGCCCGAGGGTGTGGCCGCGAAGCTCGGCGCCCATGAAGGCGCGACGCTTCCACTCACCGCCGCGCAGCGAGCGGTCGGCGCGGGGGATGTGGCGGGCGAGGGCGATGAGCAGGGCGAAGGCGTGCTCGGCGGCGGCGATGGTGTTGCCGCGGGGGGCGTTCACGACGACGATGCCGCGCTCGGTGGCGGCGTCGAGGTCGACGTTGTCAACGCCCGTGCCGGCGCGGGCGACGACCTGCAGACGGCCCGCGTTCGAGAGAGCATCGGCCGTGACCTTCGCCTCGCTGCGTACGACAAGGCCCTCGTAGCCGGCGAGCGCCTCGCGGAACTCGTCCGGGGGCAAGCCGGTGCGCACGTCAACGTCAGCGCCCTGCTTCAGCAAGGCGACACCTTCGTCAGCGATGGGGTCGGCGACGAGGACGCGGGGACGGGGAAGCGGTTCGGTCACGGGGCGGGCTCTTGGAAGACAGGGTTGGGGCCATTGGCCATGGGGTCAGCATAGCGCCGCCGGTTGTTATGGCCTTGGCGGAAGGGCCGTATCAGGACCATCCCAAGGGTCTGGCTTTTGGCTTGATGGCTTCCGAGACAACGTTCTAGTCGAGAAGGTAGCCGGTCACTCATCGTCCCAGTCGCTGAAAGGTATGTCCCGCGGGGGATCAGTACGATCCGGGAGATCGAGGTCAACTCCGCGGGGCATGTTCTCGACGAGCCACTTGCCCATGGGCATGGGCTCGGGGATCTGCCTGCGCCACTCAAGGTCGTGGGTGCGGTCGAGCCACTGGCTCTCCGGGACCACTACGAACGGTTTGCGAAGACCGATGCGCTGGGGGCCCTCCTCCTCAGCGAGGCGGAGGATTTCGGAGAGGCGGGCCTTGGCCTCGGCGACTGTCCAGGTGCGCGGCGTCTCGGGTTGCTGGGTCGTCATCGCGCCCCCCTCATATGGACTAGACTAGACTAGGGCCTGTTCACCTTAACGCGGAGTGCTGGCAGGATGTTGCTGGGGTAGGCGGTGGGCCCCGAGGGTCCGATGGAACTGACGGATGCGCAGTACGAGCGGATCGCGTCCTTGCTGCCGAAACC
>Ga0209544_1002552_pt1 | contig 16122 bp, 15 predicted proteins | sample MesohylPK_FD_187297 | JGI IMG/M metagenome (GOLD analysis project Ga0209544, IMG submission 187297) | Host-associated microbial community of the marine sponge Aplysina aerophoba from Gulf of Piran - sponge mesohyl, lysed by proteinase K... | ecosystem: Host-associated > Porifera > Sponge >...
GGTCTTGCGGTCCTCGATCCCCGCCGTCACCGCCTTCATGTCCTTGCGGAAGTAGAAGACGATCATGCTGCGGCCAGCACGGATCCTCGGCAGGCGCTTCGCCGTGATGACTTGAAACTCCATGACCGCCTGGTGCGTCGCGCCGTGCAGCTCCGCCGCCTTGAGCAGCCCGACGTAGTAGGCCTGACCCTCGCGGCGCATGAGTGCGTCGATGTACCAGGCCGGCGGCGGCGCGCCCCAGGACGCATATTGCGGCGGGACGACGACATAGAAGCCTTGCCGCAGGTTGAGCAGCGCCTTGCGTCGTTGCAGCCGCTCGGCGGCATCCAGGAACGCGCCGTGCCCGACACCGAGAGCAAGTTCGGCCTCCTCCGCAGTAAAGACCGTCCGGCCAGCGGAGAGCAGACTGCTCACATAGCTTGACAGGGCGGACCGCTGATCGTGAAGCATATCTGACTTTCCGCTCAAACTGCGGATATGTCAACACGAATTACAGTATCTGGATGTTTGTGTCGGTGATTCCGAATTTGGCACGGATAATTCAGCGCGAATTGTTCTATTGGACGTCGCGGATCGACGGACCAATCGGAGACTGGGATTGGCGCATGAGCCTGGCTTGTGCCCGCTCAAGAGGCTCATGCTCGCCGGGCTCATTTCGCCGATCCGCGCGGGGAACCCCGCCCTGCATTTCCGTACCGGGCATCGATCACGATTTGTGGGAATTGTCAGCGAACACCCTCATGTCAGCGACAAGACTGTCCACGATCCTGTCGGCGACGGCCTTTACTGAGTGTCGATCAAGAGCGCGAAAATGGAAAACCCCCGGCCTTTCGGGGGATTTCGGTACGTTACTGGAACTCTTCGGCTTGAAGGGTGGTGGAGCCGAGGAGGATCGAACTCCCGACCTTCGCATTGCGAACGCGACGCTCTCCCAGCTGAGCTACGGCCCCACGCGCCAGCGCGAAACATAGTGGCGGTCGGCACCCCGTTCAAGTAGGTTCACCGTCTGCAGGTACGGACCGAAGCGGACCGGCCGATGGCAGGCCAGACCCCGTCGGTGCCGGGTGTCTGTACGAACCGGAATTCGGGGACGGGTCGGATGTACGCGATCGCCAATCTCCTGGACACCGTCATTACCATCTACATCTGGTGTCTGTTCATCTACATCGTGCTCGGATGGCTGTTGCACTTCGGCGTGATCAACTCCGGCAACCGGCTGGTCTACAGGGTGATGGAAGTGCTCTACCGGCTGATCGAACCGGTGCTGCAGCCGATCCGCAGGTTCATCCCCGCTTTCGGTGGCATCGACATCTCGCCGATCATCCTGGTGCTGATCCTGGTGTTCGTGCGCGACTTCTTCATCGTCGACCTCAAGCTTCAGCACAGCGGCTGAACCGGGCACGAGGGATTTGCGAATGACCGATGCGGCACTGATCGATGGCAAGGCCAGGGCGGCAGAACTGCGGGCCCGCGTCGGCGCGGCTGTCGCGGACCTGGAAGAACGGCACGGCACGGTCCCCGGTCTTGCGGTTGTCCAGCTCGGCGACGACCCCGCAAGTTCGGTCTACGTCAACAGCAAGAACCGGCTGGCGGCGGAGTGCGGCATCCGCTCACTCGGGTTTCACGGGTCAGGGGATACCGGAGAGGCCGAACTGCTGGCCGAGATCGACCGACTGAATGGTGATGACGACGTGGACGGGATCCTGGTCCAGCTGCCGCTGCCTGACCATATCGACGCCGGGCGGGTGCTCGAGCGCATTGATCCCGTCAAGGACGTCGACGGTTTCCACCCGGTCAATGTCGGCTTGCTGGTAACCGGGGGCGAGGCTCCGGTTCCCTGCACGCCGCTCGGGTGCCTGCTGATGCTGCGGGAACAACTCGGAGACATGTCCGGCAAGACTGCCGTGATCGTCGGGCGCTCCAACATTGTCGGCAAGCCGATGGCGGCATTGCTGACCCGGGAGCATTGCACGGTAACCGTGGCGCACTCACGCACCAGGGACCTGCCGGCGGTCTGCCGCGGCGCGGACATTCTGGTGGCGGCCGTGGGCCGCCCGGAAATGATCCGCGGCGACTGGATCGGCCCGGGAGCCACGGTGATCGATGTGGGGATCAACCGGATCGCCGCGCCCGAACGGGGACCGGACCGGACCAGGCTGGTCGGGGACGTCGCCTTCGACGAGGCCCGCACGGTCGCGGGTGCCATTACCCCGGTTCCCGGCGGTGTCGGGCCGATGACCATCGCCTGCCTGCTGCGCAACACGCTCGAGGCGGCGTGCCGGCGCAGGGGCCGGTCAATGCCGGAACTCTGATCGTCCCGGGAATGGAGGTACGTACACGATGGCTGGCGGACCGGCTCCCGGATTTCTCCGGCATCCCGATCGGGTGCTCGACTACCGGCCCGAGCCCGGGCGGGTTGTCGTCACCTTCAATGGCGAGGTGATCGCCGACAGCGACGGCGCCATCGCCCTGCGTGAGGCCGACTACCCGGTCGTCCACTACCTGCCGGCTGCAGATGTCCGGGCCGGGCTGCTGGTTCGCTCGCAGCACAGCACCTACTGCCCGTTCAAGGGCACCGCGAGCTACTGGTCGATCCGGGTCGGCGACCAGGTGTCGCAGGATGCGGCCTGGTCCTACGAGACACCCTACGATGAGGCCGGCGTCATCGATGGCCTCATCGCCTTCTATCCGTCCCGAGTGGACCGGATCGAGGTCGTGTGATCACTTGGCCCGCGGGTACGTGCCGCGCCGAGGACGGACGCGGTCGCGTCCGCGAGCGCCTGGCAGCCGGCCACGATGTCACCGGTGTGGCTGTCCTCGGCGAAGTCGTGGCTGATGCCGCCGATCGAGGGGATGAACAGCATGCCGCAGGGCAGGCAGTGGTGGATCACCATCGGGTCGTGTCCCGCGGCACTCGGCATCCTGCGCCAGCGCCCCGGCGCCACCGTCTGCGCGGCCGCCGCAATGTGGTCCTGCAGGTCGGTGTCCATCAGCGATGGCCGGACCGGGCTGCGGGTCCGGCGCACGGCCGCCCCGATGCGCCCGCGGGCCGCGATCTCTTCGCACAGTTTAACGACCGTGTTCTCGAGCCTGTCGAGTACTCCGTCATCCGGGTCGCGGAACTGCAGGATCAGGGTGGCCCGACCTGGCACGATCGATGCCGCACCGGGTTCGAGCGAGACGGAGCCGATGGTCCAGACCGTGTGCGGCCCGGCGCGTTCGGGGAAGAGGGTATTGATGCGGTGGGCCACCTCGAACAGGGCCGTGGCGGCATCCCGTCGCCGGGCCATGGTCGTGGTGCCGGCATGGTTGGTCTCGCCGGTAAAGGTCAGCTCCAGGCCGCGGATTCCGACGATCGAAGTCACGACACCGAGCTGTTCGCCGGCGTCCTCGAGCACCAGCCCCTGCTCGATGTGCGCCTCGAGGTAGCCGACGTGACGCCCGGGCTCGCGGGCCAGACGCGGCACCCCGGCAAGCCCGGTCCTGACCAGCGCGTCCGCGAGGCTCTCGCCATCGAGACCGTGCGCGGCGCGTTCCTCTTCGGCGTCGAGCAATCCGCACCAGGACCGGCTGCCGAGACAGCCGAGAAAGTTCGATTCCTCGTCCTGCCACGAGACGGCGTCGACCGCATAGTCGGCCGTGGACGCATCCTCGGCGAGCGCGCGCACGATCTCGAGCGCGTAGATGACCCCGAGCGCTCCGTCGAGCCACCCGCCGCGGGGCTGGGTATCCGAGTGCGATCCGACCAGCAGCGCGGGGCCGGGCCACGGCGAGCGGCCGAACACGTTGCCGACCCCGTCGATGACGGTCTCGAGCCCCGCTTCGGTGAACCGGTCCTGCAACCAGAGCCGGGCGGTCATGTCCTCCTGGCTGAAGGCGGGGCGTACCACGCCGGTGCCAACGGCGCCGATGGCACGAAGTCGGGAAAGGTCTGTCATCAGTCGGTCGGCATTGATCCGGGGCACGGTACTGTCTCTCAAGGTTCGGTGCGTAGTGAGGCAAGCGGAGGTTCCTGATGGGGACGATTGCACTGGGCGGCAAGTCTGTCTACGGGGCGAGTGTCGGAATCCTGATGCTGGATGCCCGGTTCCCGCGGATTCCGGGTGATATGGGCAATGCGGGAACCTGGCCGTTTCCGGTGCACTACAAGGTGGTCAGGAATGCCACTCCCGACCGGGTGGTCCGCAGGCAGGCCGAGGGCCTGTCCGGCGCCTTCATCGACGCGGCGCGTGAACTGGTGGACACGGGCTGTGACGGGATCACCACCAACTGCGGGTTCCTGTCGCTGTTTCAGGCCGAACTGGCCGCGGCGGTTCGGGTTCCCGTCGCCACGTCGTCGTTGATGCAGTACCCGATGATCCGCAGCCTGCTGCCGCTGGACCGCGAGATCGGTATCCTCACCATTTCGGCGCAGACCCTGACCGGGCGCCATCTTGAGGCGGCCGGCGTGCCGGCGGACGCGGTCATCGTCGGCACGGACGGGACCGGCACCGAGTTCAGCCGGGTCATAATCGGTAACGAGGCGCGCCTCGACGTCGATGCCGCGCGCGCCGACCTGATCGCGGCCGCCGACGAGCTGGGCCGGCGATCCGCCTCGCTCGGCGCGATCCTGCTCGAGTGCACCAACATGACGCCCTACGCCGACGACATCGCGCGCCATACCGGTCTGCCGGTCTTCGACATGTACGGGTTCATCTGCTGGTTCCAGACCGGGCTCAGGCCGCGGAGGTTTGCGTGACCCGGTTCGGCGCGGTTGCCTTCGGCCTTTCGCTGCTGCTTGCACCGACGGCGCATGCCCAGGCGCCGATGCACGCGATCGCCATGCACGGCAGCCCGAAGTACCCGGACGGCTTCGCCCGGTTCGACTACGTCAATCCTGACGCGCCGAAGGGCGGGGTCTTGCGCATGACCCCGGTCGGGACCTTCAACACGCTTAACCCCTATTCCCTGGTCGGCGTCGCCGGCGCGGGTATCTCGAGCTTCGTGTTCGAACGCCTGCTTGCCCGGTCGCGCGACGAACCGTTCACGCTCTACGGCCTGCTGGCCGAGCGGGTCGAGGTTTCTCCCGACCGGTCGTGGATCGTCTTTCACCTCGATCCGAGGGCCCGGTTCCATACCGGGGAACCGGTGACTGTCGATGACGTGATCTTCTCATGGAAGCTGCTGCGCGATCACGGCCGTGCCAACCAGCGCAGCTTCTACGCCAGGGTGGAGCGGTGCGAGCAGGTGGGCCCGCTGGCGGTCCGGATGACCTTCGTACAACCGTCCGACAGCGAGATGCCGCTGATCATGGGGTTGATGACGGTGCTGCCGAGATCGGTGTACGAGGGGGTCGACTTTTCGGGCACAGGCATGATGGCGCCGGTCGGGAGCGGACCGTACCGGTTTGCCTCGGTCGAGCCCGGCCGCGCGGTGGTGCTCGAACGCGACCCGCACTACTGGGGCCGCGACCTGCCGGTCAATCGCGGCCGGTTCAACTTCGATACCATCCGCTACGATTACTACCGTGACGAGGCAACCGCGTTCGAGGCCTTCAAGGCCGGCGAGTCATCGGTCCGGGTGGAAGGCGACGCGGGACGCTGGGCTGCCGGTTACGACTTTCCCGCCTACCGGTCAGGCCAGGTCGAGCGCGCGGAGATTGCGCATGGCCGGCCATCTGGCATGTACGCGATCGCGATGAACACGCGCCGCTTTCCGCTCGACCTGCGCCCGGTGCGGGAGGCCCTGATCCACGCGCTCGACTTCGAGTGGATCAACCGCACGCTGCTGCACGGCGCCTACACCCGGACCCGGAGCCATTTCGACAACAGCGACCTCGCCGCGTCCGGCCCTCCCGGACCCCGTGAACGCGCGCTGCTGCGCCCGTTCCTTGACGAGATTCCGCCGGACGACCTTGCCAACGGTTACCGGCCGCCCCGGTCGGACGGCAACGGGCGCAACCGTGCCAACCTGCGCCAGGCGCTGATGCTGTTGCGCGGGGCCGGGTTCAGGGTCGAGGACGGGGCGCTGCGCCACGCGGGTGATGGCCGGGCGGTGGAGTTCGAACTGCTGCTGGCAAACCCGCGGCTCGAACGGCTGGCCGGTGTCTATGCCGATTCCCTGCAACGTCTCGGGATCGTGCTCAGGATCCGTACCGTGGACCGGGCACAGTACCAGCGCCGCCTGAATGACTACGATTTCGATCTGGTCTTCAACCTCTGGTACAACTCGCTCTCTCCCGGAAACGAGCAGGAACACTTCTGGGGCAGCGCCGCGGCCGACCGGCCGGGAACGCGCAACTACCCTGCCGTGCGCTCGGCCGGGGTCGACGCCATGATCCGGCACCTGACCGACGCACGGGAGCGTGAGGAGTTTGTTGCTGCTGCCCGTGCGCTCGACCGGTTGCTGCTGGCGGGACGCTACGTGGTGCCGCTCTACCACCAGAGAGCCGACCGGGTTGCCTGGCAGAAGGGGTTCCGCCGGCCGGTGGCGACACCGCTCTACGGTGTCACTCTCGATACCTGGTGGTGGGATGCGGGTGTGCAGGACCGGTGAAGGTGACGGGAAGGAAGGTTTGCGATGGAAGGCAGAACGGCGCTGGTCACGGGTGCGGCCCGGGGGATCGGGCTTGCCTGCGCGAAGGCCATTGCCCGCGACGGCGCCCGCATGGTGCTGGCGGACATCGATGCCGAGGGGGTTCGCGAGGCCGCTGACCGGATTGGCGGGCTTGGCCTCGCCTGCGACATGGGCGATGCCGGTGCAGTCGACGACCTGTTCGAGCACATCGGCCGCGAGGTCGGACCGCTCTCAGTGCTGGTGAACTGTGCCGGGATCGCCGAGCCCGGTGACTTTCTCGAGACCTCGCTCGACAGCTTCCGCCGGGTGATCGGCGTCAACCTCGTCGGTCCGTTTCTCGCGACCCAGAGGGCTGCGCGCTCGATGATCGAGGCGGGGAGAGGCGGCGCCATCGTGAACATGTCCTCGATCAACGCCCAGGTCGCCATCCCGTCGATTGCGGCCTACTGCGCGTCCAAGGGCGGACTGGCGCAGTTGACCAGGGCGAGCGCGCTGGCGCTGGCGCCGCATGGCATCCGGGTGAACGCTGTCGGGCCCGGGTCGATCGATACCGCAATGCTGGCATCGGTCAATGCCGATCCGGCGGCACTCGAGATGGTGATGTCACGCACGCCGCTCAAGCGGCTGGGCACACCCGAGGAAATTGGCGAGGTGGTCGCCTTCCTCGCAAGCGAGAAGGCGAGCTATATCACCGGCGAGACCATCTACGTCGACGGCGGTCGCCTGGGCCTGAACTACGTCTGCTGACGCGTGACCGAACGCGGTCCCGCGGATCCGGCCGGGGCGGCAATCGGATGTGGGCAGCGCGTGAGGTCCGCCATGCCGACGATGAGCGGTGAAACCCCTGCCAGCGCACCATGTGCTTCGCATCCCCGCAGATTCCGTATCGCGCGGACACGGGCGGCACTGGACCGGGGAGGTTCGCCCGGGGCGCATTCAGGCCCGCGAGACCGATGATACGGGGCGGCGGAAGGCAAATGCCGAAACAGCACCAACATGGTCTACCAGACGATTATTTTTACAATTTTTTGTGGATATGTCGCTCTGGTTGCTGTCGGTTCAGGTATCTGTTCACCAATCCAGCATGCCCATTGACGCGGACGCGGTTCGGAATGCCGCATTCCGGCCGCTCCTGATGCGCGTACAGCCCGGTGGCTCGCACATGCCGCGGTGGCTGTTCCAGCCTGGAACACGGTGTGGAACCGGCCCGGCATCCGGCGGGACACCAGCACAAGCCCGATGCCGTGCGCTGCGGCGAGGGTCTCATGGCCTGTCGCGATCACTTCCTGGTCGAGGACCAGGACCACATGCGCCCGGAGCGGCCTGAAGCCATCGAGACCCTGGCTGAAGCCGGTCCCGGAGCGACACGGCGCGAGAAGCGGCCTCTGACGGGTGCAGGGAATATGGGCAGGGGCATCTGCACGCACACGGGTGCACAATGACGAGGCGCTTCACGTAGTCCATCGACGGCGACGGCGTCTTTATCTGCCAGCGCGATGGCGCCTGCATTGCTGCCGAGGCGAGGCTTGACGGCTTCCCGGTGATCCGGGCCAACCTGCCGGAGACCGAACTCGACGGCCCCGGCTCGGTGCAATGCGGATGTGTCACGATCGGTGATTGCCGCACCGTGTGTGCCACGCGGTCCCCGTCCCGCTACTCCCTTCAGACGTGAAGGCGGCAGTCCGGCATGGCTCCGGAGTGCGGGACCGTGCCACCACGGTCACACGTGCTGGCCGGGCCCGGCCGTACCCGCACCACCATGTCGCGGGACGCCACGATCAGCCTGGAACGAAGGTGCCGTGGAAACCGAGCGGCAGCGGATAGGGCAGCCAGGCCTGGGCGAGGGGGCCGGCAGGGATTGCCGCGGCGTCGAACACGGACAACCCGGTCAAGCCCGCCTTCCAGTCCAGCACGGTGCCGATCAGCCAGCCGTCGTCCTCCCCCCCGTTCCCGCCCGGTTTCGGGACGAACAGGTGCTCCTCCGGGATCCTGCCGGGGCCGTAGTCGAAGGTCTCGATTGCACCGGTTTCGAGATCGCGCCTGACCACGGTGCGAAAAGACCAGCCGGCCGGTTCGCCGGGCGAGCCGAGGGTGTAGACGTAGCGGTGCCGCCGACCGACGACGGCCGGTGCCACCCGGGCGAATTCCGCGTCCTGCTCTTGGGCAACGATCCGGCCATCGCCCCCTGGCGGCAGGAGGATGCGAGTGTAGCGCGGTGGTGATGACGGTACGAATTCGCCCTTCATCACGTATCGCAGGGTTTCGGTCAGGATGCCCGGATCGCGCGCCCGGCAATAGTCCAGCCGGATCGACCCGTCGGCCTCTTCCCAGGCGTTGCCGAAATGAAAGCCGAAGCCCGAGGGCAGGGCGTGCCAGCGGCGCGCTCCGAAATCGGCCTTGTCGATGACCAGTACGCGCGTCTCCGCCTGTGGATGCCAGGTATGGGCGTCGAGGATACTGGCACTGCCCAGCCGGGCCGGATCGAACAGGAAGGGTTCGATCACGAACACCAGGGAATGCCGCGTGATCGCGAAATCATGGATCAGGCCGAGCGGACCGGCCTCGACGAGACCGACACCGAGCAGCTGGCCACCACGGCCGATGTGATAGAGAACGATCTTCGGTTGCGGGGCAAGGTGGATGCCGAAGTTCCACAGCGTGCCGTCCGGGTCACGCTTGGGATGGGCCGAAAAGGCGACGCCGTCGAGTTCCGGACCCCAACTCCTGAAGCCCTCCGCCGCCAGGGTGGATTCGTTCAGCCGCGTGGCCGAGCCTCCCTCCCATAGCGCGAGCAGTTCGCCCCCGTGGTGCAGCACGGAAATGTTGGCGGTGTTCATGCCGTCCGGGCCCTGCAGCGGCGCGCTGTCCGGCAGGCGGGTACCGTAGCCGTCGTAGAGCCGCCGGCCGGCCGCGTCCTCCCGGTCCAGCTTTGGCGTGCGGATGACCCGGCCTCGATGGGCAATGCTTCCGCCGTCGATGGCAAACTCATGGATCATGCCGTCGCCGTCGAACCAGTGCCTGTAGCGCCGCCCGAAACGGTCGTGAATCGACGGACCGTTGCGGTAGAAGCGACCATTCAGCCCGCCCGGCCATGTGCCTGAAACGCTGAGCGCGGCCGCGTCCAGTCGGTCCGGTGGCGTCTTCCAGCCGAGCAGCATCCGGTTGCCTTCCAGCGCGGCGTCAAAGGCGTCGCTCCAGTCTTCGTGGGTGGTGGCGAGGGCCGATGCGAAGGGCGCCAGGTGCGCCAGGCCGCAGGCGGCGGACGCCGCCAGGAATCCGCGGCGCGGAATACCGTTGACTGTCATTGGTCGCTCCTGCGGTCTGTCGGTCCGGCGGGACCGGAGTATCCGATGGGCAGGCGGATCGTCGCCGTCTGCTTCAGCGCGATCGAGGACGCCTCGAAGCTTGCCGGGCCGAAGAGGCCGGACGCGCCGTTCCCGAAGCCGAAGCTTTCGGTGGGGATGCCGAGCAGGTTCATGTCGAGCTCGCCGTCCCCGTCGGTGTCGTGAAAGCCGCTCACGGCGTACCGGCCCGGTTCCAGACCTGAGAACGAGATGTCGAACCCGCCCTCCTTTGCCATGCGCCATGCGCCGGCGACAGCACCTTCGGTATCGGGAAAGGAGACGTTTCCACGCTCATGGTGGACCGCGACATAGACCCGGCCCTCGGCCGACGTGATGCCACTGATCGCGATGGTCAGCTCCGCGGCGAGCGCCGCACCGCTGATCCCGGGTGCGGTCAGCGCCGGCAGACCGGAAAGAAACACTCCCGCAGCGAGAAGGAGAGGAATGCGCTTCATTCTTTGGTGCTCCCTGTCGAGTGCGTATGTTGTGTGTCGTTCAGGAAACACAGGGAACGGCAATGTCCAACGGCGGTTCCGCCAACGGCCGCAATTCTTCGCGAATGGCGCCGCAGCGACATTTCGCGTTTCGCGAATGGTTCACCTGGCGCCGCCTGCGCTGGCATCTGGCGGCGCTTGCCGTCGCGGCCCTGTTCCTCGGTTATCTCGGTCCGTTCGGTACCTACCTGCGGATGCCGCTCGGTGAACGGATGGCCTACTGGGTCGTTGCGGTTGCCGGCAACTGGACGTTCGCTGTCGCCTGCATCCTGCCTGCAGTGGCGTGGTTCTCCGCTCGTGCGCCGGTCATCGTCTGTGTGCTGGGTGGCAGCCTCGTCGCCGCCGTGCCGGGGACAGCGCTGGTATCCGCATTGAACATCATGTTTTCCGCATCGCCGCCGGAGACATTTCCGGGCGGCGAGCTGTTCCTGGCCGTGGCGCTGGTCCACCTGGCGTTGAGCCTGATTGTCTGGACGACGATCGAGATCCCTCTGATCACCGGTTCCGGCGCACGCCTCGCTGTGCTGCCCGTCACGGAGGAGCCGGTGCGGCGGACCGCCAGCGCCGCGCCGCCATTGCTCGAACGTCTGCCGCTGGCCCGGCGTGGCCGGCTGCTGCACCTGCAGATGCGCGACCACTATGTCGAAGTCCATACCGACAGGGGTTCGGACCTGGTGCTGATGCGTTTCGGCGATGCCCTCAGGGAACTGGGTGCAACCGAGGGGATGCGGGTTCACCGTTCGCACTGGATCGCGCGGGCCGCGGTCAGCAGGATCATGCGCCGCGCCGGGCGGACCATGGTCGTTCTGGAAAACGGGTCCGAAGTGCCGGTCAGCCGCCGCTATGTGCCGGCGCTGCGCGAGGCGCACTGGGTATAGTCATGGTGCGCGCACGGCCGGAGAACGCAGTGCCCGGTGGCGCCCTGCGCGCCGGCAGGGCGCCACCGGCCCAGGAACCCGGTTCCGGGTCTGCACGCGGGCGGCACCCGCGCCGGTCCGGTTCATGTTCGCCCCGGGGTTCCGTCATCTCTTCGCAGCCGCCGCCCGCCCCGTCGTTCCGGGGTGTTTCGTCATCCGGCGGAGCCTCCTGCGCGAGGGTGACCGCCTGCTACGTGCCGCCCCGGCTCTGACGCAGCGCGTGCTCGATCAGTTCGAGCCGGTCCTGGCCGTAGTACATGTCGCCGTCGATGAAATAGGTCGGCGATCCGAACACGGAACGGGCGATCGCCTCCTCGGTGTTTGCCTCGAGGATTGCCAGTATTTCAGGCGATTGCGCGTGTTCGAGCAGCGCTTCGGAGTCCAACCGGATCCCGCGGCCAAGTCCGGCAAGCGTCGTCCGGTCCGCCAGGTCAGCGTCGTCGCTCCAGTGCGCCTCCAGCATCGCGTGGGCAAGCCGGTCCACGTCGATGCCCTGTTGCACGCCGGCGATCAGCATGCCGTGGGCAAGTGCCGTGCTGTTGTCGTGGTGCGTCGGCCTTCCGTCCATGACCGGAGCATTGCGGTATCGCGACCAGCGCTGAATCTCGGTCGCGAAAAAGTAGGCGCGCTGGGCCCGGGTGCGTTTCGCAAAGGGCACCGATCCGGCGCCGTCGAGCACCCTGTCGAGATCGACCGGCCTGTGCACGATGCGCCGCCCGGCGGCGCGGGCGATCGCCATGAGGCGGGCCGACCCCAGATAGGCGTAGGCCGAGTGGGCCGAATAGAAATACTCGATGTCCGGCATTTGCACGCTCCGTCTGCGGCTCCGTTCCCGGTCCTGTGCCAAGATCCTCACGGGATACCTACACAGAAAACCGGACAGCGTCACGCTGCCGTCCTGCGGTCGTGTTCGCGGTTCACGGGCCGGGCAGGCCCCGCAGCCTCCCCGTGCAGCAGCCCCGGTCCCCGGGTCCGTCGGGTCGGGGGGCTCGCGCCGTCATACGGATCGGGGAAATGGCAGTTCTCCGGTGGCCTGATGCTGTCGACTGTCCCGTGTTCCGTTCAGCCGGTCGTGCCGCAGCGGCCCGATGCGCGGGCTTTCCGGTTCACCCCCCGGCCATCCGGACCGGTCCCGGTGAAGCAGTTCGAGGTGTCTGTCAAACCGGAGATGCTTTGCAGATAGCCGGGGCTCACGGGGAGTTGTCCCTGCGAACCGTTCTGGGGATCCGCGATGCGGCCCTGGGCCGCCGTGCCGAGCTTCGCGCGGCGCGGGTCGGCGCGTTGTTGGTGCCTGTCCCCGTTCCGGTGATGACCGGGGCCGAGGCGGACCACGAGCCCGGGGCACCGCGGCTCTGGGTGCGCACCTGCACCCGGTAGGCGGTGCTCGCATTCAGCCCGGAATTAGTCGCGCTGGTCGACGCGTCCGGCAGGCCGGTTGTCTCGTCATCCTCGATCCAGTCCTCCTCGTTCGTCGGGTCGGCGCTGCCCTCGTGGTAGCGCAGATCGTAGTCGGTGATCGCCGACCCGGTGTGGGTGGCGCGGACCAGCTCACCGTCACACTGGTGGACCCGGACACCGCGATCAGCGTCGGCGCGTCCGGCGTACTCGCCCGGATCCCCGTCGATTGTTCCATCTTCCCGGACCTGTCGGGCCGCCCGGCAGGCGCACCGGCCGGGCGTGTCCACGATAATCGATGGCGCGGGATCCGGGAGCACCCTGCGCAGCCGGGCCGTTCCGCCGCACCCGTCGCCTCGGCCTATCCGGACGCCCGATTGCTAGTCCGGAGCGTTCGGGTCCCTCCGTTCGCGCTCGCGCCGGACGACAACCAGTCCGGAACCCACGATCAGGGCTGCGCCCAACCAGGTGTAGACATCGGGAAGGTCATTGAAGATGACGTATCCGAACGCCGCAGCGGTGATGAGCTCCGCGTACCCGATGGGCGAGACGACGGATGCGGGCGCCCGCTGCAGCGCACAGATGATGAAATACTGCGCGGCCCCGCCGATCAGCCCGACCGCCGCAAACTTCAGCCCGTCCACGACGTTCTCCGGAGGACGCCAGAACAGGGGCACGACGAGCGACATGACGATGGCGCCGGCAAGCGCGGTATAGATGATCAGTGTCTCCGGGCGCTCGTGGCGCGCGAGCCGTCGCGTCCACAGCTGATACCCGGCGAAACAGATCGCTGACAGGAGAGTCAGCACCGCGGCGGGCTGAAACACGTCCGTGCCCGGGCGAATGATGACCAGCGCTCCGCAGAACCCGACGACGACCGCCGCGCCTCGCCACGGCCCGACCCGCTCCCTCAGGAGCGGCACCGACAGCGCGACCACGACCAGCGGCGTGGTGAACATGATGGCGGAGGCGGTGGCGAGCTGGACGTAGGGTAGTGCCGCGATGAACATGCAATTGGAGGCGAAGAAGACGAACGAGCGGCCGATCATCTCCCGGGGACGATGCGCCCGCAGCAGCGCCGCTCCGAGGAATGGTCCGAAGAACAGTGACATCCATACGAGATGGCCCAGAAACCGCGCCCACACGACCTGGGTTAGCGGGTAGTCGATCGTGAGTGACTTCGCGATGGCGTTCATGACCGGGAGCAGGACGATGCCCAGCAACATGTAGGCAATGCCGCCGCCCCGGGCCCGGGAGAACTGCTGGCTCATCGCGAAGCCTGCTTGTCCATGAAACTCGTCCCGCGATGAGTGAGGGCCGGTTCGCCAACGGAGATAACGGATCCCGCATTCGCCCCGGAAGGCGGCAGGCCAACGACTGCGTGATCATGACCGGACGGGCATGCAATTGCGACGGCTTTCACAGGGGTGACCGGTCTGATCCGGTCACTGCGGCCCGCCCGGAGCCTCGAAGGTTCGAGCCTCGCGTTCCTGCCCGCGAACGACCCGACAACGCATCGTCCGGATTAAGCCTGTTTCCCGTAGCGCCGCCGCCAGAGGGCCGCCGCACGACCGCCAGGCAACCCGAACAACAGGAACGCCGCCGCTCGACCGGGCCCCATGCACCGGACCCTGTGCCCGGGCAGATGGACCAAGGGCCGAGGCGGTAAATTCTCGGTCGACACCAACACCGGGAAGGTTTCAGACGGAATTGACAGGGAGACCGGCGAGTTCACCCCCGATCGTGCCTGATCCGCACGTGCTCCGCCCTGCGCGAGCATCGCTGCCGACAGCGGATGACCGTCCGGCAGGGAAGGTCATCCAACGGACCGCCTTCACCGGTCCGGGACCGGCCCGGGTGAGGGGATGAGTCGAGAGCGTTGGAGCATGACCAGTTGTGTCCAGAGTTTTCTGCAATTTGGTCATGGCATCTGGTTGTGTGTGTGGAGCCCGCCCCTCCCGGGTACCCGGGAGGGGCGGGCTCGGCGCCGTCAGGCGGCGCTGCGCAAGCGTTCTCGACGGTGCTCCTTGAGATGGATCATGTTCAGGTACCGATTGGCTTCCAACCAATCCTCGTGGATCTCGACCGCCAGTGCCCTCACCAGGCGCAGGCAGCTCGCGGCATTGGGAAACACACGCACGATGTGGGTGCGCCGCTTGATCTCCTGGTTGACACGCTCGAGCATGTTGGTCGACTTCAGATGTTTGTGGTGCTGCAGAGGCAGGCTGTAGAAGGCAAAGGTCTCCTCAATGGTGTCCTCCGCCCAGGCCGTCAGCTTCGAATAGCGCTCCTGCCAGCGTGCCAGCCACGCCGCGAGATCGGTCCGCGCCTCCTCAAGGCTGCGCCGGTCGTAGAGCCAGCGCAGCTCCTGCAGGCAGTCGTCGTCGCGCTTGCGCGGCATGTGGTCCAGCGCATTCCTGAGAAAATGCACATAGCACCGCTGCCAGGCCGCCTGCGGCAAGACCTCGGTGATTGCCTGGCGCAGCCCGGCGTGATCGTCACTGACGACGAACTCCACGCCATCGAGGCCGCGCGCCCTGAGAGCGAGGAGAAAGTCCTTCCACGACGAGCGGCTCTCCCGGTTGGCCAGATCCACCGCAAGCACCTGGCGACGGCCGTCCCAGTCCACACCCAGGGCGACCAGCACGGCCCGCGAGGCAATCACGCCGTTGTCCCGCACCCGTTCGTAGCGGGCATCCAGGATGAGATAGGGAAACGGCTCCTCGAGGCGACGGTCGCAGAACGCCGCAAGCTGACCGTCCAGGCGCTTGACAATGGTCGAGATCGTCGAGGCCGAGAAACTGTGCCCGCACAACTCCTCGGTGATCCGCTTTACCTTGCGTGTCGACACGCCCTCTACGTACATCTCCGCAAGGGCTGCAACCAACGCCTTCTCCGAACGTTGGTAGCGCTCGAACACCGAGGTCGAGAAATGACCGTCGCGGTCCTGGGGGACACGCAGCTCCAGAGGCCCCACACGGGTCACAAGGGTGCGGCTGTAGTACCCGGAGCGATAGCCCACACGACGCTCCGTGCGCTCTCCCTTCGACGCTCCGAGAGCCGCCGTCATCTCGCTCTCCAGAACATCGTGCAGATAGGCCCGAAGGCCCTCCCGGATGAAGTCCTCGTCCTTGCCCAGGAGCTGCTTGATTCCAGCAACAGCGTCCTTAACATGGTGACGGGTCATGGCGTGTCCTTTCCTCAAAGGAAGTGATTGGTCAAATCATCAGCATGCCATGACCTGCTCAACCTTCATTTCCTTTCCTGATTCCCACTAAAGCTAAGCGTAACTTGAGTAGCCGTTCCGGCATCGGCGGCGTCCTCAGGGCCACGTAGACCAGTCTGGGTATGATGTCGGGTAGGTCGAAGCGACGATTGAACCGGTACTCGAACTCCGCAAGATAGCGCTGTGCATAC
>Ga0209544_1002553_pt1 | contig 16114 bp, 17 predicted proteins | sample MesohylPK_FD_187297 | JGI IMG/M metagenome (GOLD analysis project Ga0209544, IMG submission 187297) | Host-associated microbial community of the marine sponge Aplysina aerophoba from Gulf of Piran - sponge mesohyl, lysed by proteinase K... | ecosystem: Host-associated > Porifera > Sponge >...
CGGCTCGGCTCGGCTCGGCTCGGCTCGGCTCGGCTCGGCTCGGCTCGGCTCGGCTCGGCTCGGCTCGGCTCTTAACGGTGTGATCGCCCAATATCGTCACTTGTCAACCCCTTCTGCGGTCGTCTTGCCGGTCAGTCCAAGGCCAGCCCGAATTCGAGGTGATTTCGGGCTTTGGTTTGATGATCCTTGGAGTATAACCCTGAAACATACGCGTTCGCATCCGATCCGTGGGCGAGGACATCGCCCGCTTCGCCGATGGTTTGGCGATGATGCATCCCTCTCGCGGGGAAGCACGAGCTCTGACAGACGATTCCGGGTCGGCGCGGGACCGGATCGGGGCGCTGGAGCGGCGCGAAAGCCGGGTAGGGGGTGCCGCGTCCCCCCGGCGAGACCGCCGCGCTCAACACCGCGACGACTCGCGGGTCAGCGGCTGGGCCGGGTTCCGGGCCGCACCGAGGACAAGCTCCTCGACTTACTGTTCGTCGGCGTGACGGATGGCGAGCGCGACCCGGCGCGGCGCTGCGGCGGGACGCGCACGGAAGAGGCGTCCCGGACCCTCGGCGAAGGTGGCTCGACGGGCGCGGGAGTCCCGCCATTCAGGTCCGATTTTCCCGCTTTCGCGGCACGGTCCAGCAGGGTCCAGTACAACGGCAGAAAACGCAGATCGTGCAGCCCTGTAAGTAGTTAGACGATCTTCTGCCGTGATTCTGGCCTCGGGCGATCCGCCTCTTCCTCGGTATCTGCGGCGGCAGCTGGGCGACGATGCACTGGTTGTCGAGGAGCATCGACTCCCGGATCGAGACCCTGGCGGAGGTCAAGGTCCGGATCGTGCGGGCGCGCGACACCTTGGCGGTGATGCACGAGACGACCTGGGGCACCGAGTTGATCGAGATCAACGGGGAGCGCTACGTGGCGCTGCCCGCCGGCACGCCGGGCCGTCCGGCGTTCACGATGGACGGACGGCCCTACTTGAAGCTGTCGAGAGAGTGAGGAGGAAGCTGCGTGACCGACTTGGAACGGCGGCTGCCGACCGCATTGGAAAGGTTGTCCGAGCAGTACGAAACGGAACAGCGGCGGCACTCCGGACAGATCGAAGCGTTGCGCGAGCAGGTCGAAGTCTTGCAGCGGCAAGTCGAGCGGCTGAGCGGGCGGGTGACGGACTTGACCGGATACTCCGGCACCTACGGCGCCGGGCCAGGGCACGGGTGGAGATGACGCGGCGGTTGGTGGAAAAGATCCGGCGTCCCGGGCCGGATCGGGACTCGGGGCCGAGCCGGTGATTGTCTCCAACTGCCGGAGGGGAGATGACGCCCGCCGCGAGGGCGAGAGCGAGATTCCGGGCCAAGCCGATAGGGGTTCTTGGACGCGGAATGGGCTACCTGCCTGCCCTCGATCTCTTCTGGCCGCGACGCGGGATTGCGGTTTATCTTTCCGGCCCAGCGGGCGACCTCCCGGCACCCACCCCAGCCCACCCGCAGGGGGATTGACACGATGAAGACATGGCTTTACGCCACCGTTAAGCCGAGCCGAGCCGAGCCGAGCCGAGCCGAGCCGAGCCGAGCCGAGCCGAGCCGAGCCGAGCCGAGCCGAGCCGAGCCGAGCACGACTTGGCAGGATCGCTGCCGGGACCATGAGCGGTCACAGAGCCGTGGTCCGGCTCTGCGTCGTTCTTGCGGCTCTCGCATTGTCGTTTGCGTGCGGGGACGGGACCACGGAACCCCCACCGCCTCCCGAACCCGCCCGTCCCACCACGGTCACGGTCAGCCCGGCAACCGCCGAGCTGACCGCCCTGGGAGCGAGCGTGCAACTCTCGGCGGAAGTGCGTGACCAGAACGGGAACGTGATGACGGGAACGGCGCTGGCCTGGTCGTCGAGCGATGCTTCGACGGCGACGGTCGCCGCGGCCGGACTGGTAACGGCAACGGGTGACGGGACGGTGACGATCACGGCAACGGCTGGCTCCGTGTCGGGCATTGCGCGGATCGTTGTAGAGCAAGCCGTAGCAGCGATCCGCGTGTCGCCAAGCTCGCTGGCGTTGCCAGTGGGGGACACGACGCGACTGTCAGCGACGGCGCTCGATGCACTGGGCAGCGAGGTTCCGGACGCCGCTTTCGAGTGGCGGTCGAGCGACGCGACAATCGCGACGGTGGACGACTCGGGGCTAGTGCGCGCCGAGGCGGTGGGCGCGGCGACGATCACCGCGGCGTCGGGGGCACTGGCGGACTCGTCTCGGGTCTCCGTGCTTTCGGACGATCCCTCGAATCACCACGCGGTGCTGACGGCGGGACTGCCGGAACGCCCGTTCGTTAACGCGACCGTGGGGGGGACCGAGGGCTCCACCGAAACGGTCGGCACGCTGCGGTTGGGTCTGAGTCCCGACGCGTTTCCGGTGATTGTCAGCGAGGGCGACATGCCGTCCGTGCTCGTGGCCGCGTCGCGGCTCGGGGCGGGCAGGGTGGTCGCGTTCCCCGGGCAAGACTTCCTGTCCCCAGGAAATCGGGCGACGCTCCTCGGCAACGCCAGTGCGGCCCGCCTCCTGGCCAACGCGGTGCGCTGGACTGGCGCGAAGAGCGCTTCGCTTCGCGTGCTCGTGGACAACCGGAGGGTCGCCGACGCGCTCGAGGCGCAGGGGATCGATGGGGTCGAAGTGGTCGATGGACGGGGTCCGTACGTCCGCGACTGGAGCGCCAGCGCGCTCGCCGACGCGGATGTCGCCGTGGTTCTGGCCAACGATTGGGGCACGGCCCACTTGGTCGAGGCATCCGTTGGGCCGCTCCGGGCCTTCGTCGAGCGTGGAGGCGGGCTGGTCGTCGCCGCCTCCGCACTCCACTGGAGCTGGTGGATCGAGCAACACCACGGTCCGCTGACGGCGGACGCTCTCCTACGCGACACCGGCATCTCGTGGAACGAGGACTCGATCGAGGAGATTGCGTCCGCCACCACAAGCTTTGACTTGCGCCTGATGCCGCACGTCGTATGGGGTGAGTACATCGGAGGCGGGTCACTCGACGCGTTCCAGACGGCGCTCCTGCCTGGCCTCTTCAACACTGTCCTCGAGCTTGGTCGTACCGAGGAATTGGACTTGGCCCTCGCCCGTCTTGTGCGCGAAACACCCGCATTGCCGACCTCGAGCACGGCGCCGGAAGCCCGGCTCGCCGCCGAGATCGCCGAGACGCTCGGTCCGCACGAATGGCCCGAGACACATCCTTGGGCGGCCGTGTTCCCGGGTCTCCCCGCAGAGGATGCACACCGCGTCGAAGGCACGGTGACCGTGGACGCCAGCCGGAGCGAGTTCCCCGCCAACGCATCCAGACGCGAGCGCCACCTACCGCTCGGATTCTACGCGCCGCCGAGCGCACTCGTTACAATCGAAGTGCCCGCCAGCCATGCCACGGGAGAATTGGCAGTATCGGTGGGCGAGTTGCATGACAACTTGGGACAGGGGTACGCAGCACAGTCCGAGTGGCGCCGCGCGCCTTGGCTTCGACGCGAGTTCCCGGTCGTCGACCCGCACACCGCTGTCACAGCCGCGTACGGCGGGTCCATCGCGCTCATGGTGCCGGCCGACTACTCGGGCACGATCCCGGTCACGATCCGGGGCGCGATTCCCATGGCCGTCTACACGGCTGGCGAGTCGAACGCCGCAGAGTGGCGCGCGGACCTGGACGGGGGAGCACCGCAGGCGATCATCCAGAAGGCTGGCGGTATCCGGTTCGTGATTTCAGCGGAAAGCGCGCGCGGCATCGACGATCCGGGAGAAGTCTCCGCGTTCTGGGACGGATTCCAGCAGCATCACGCCGAACTCTCCGGTGAGCCCACTCCACGAGCATACGAGAGCATCTGGATCTTCGACCCCCAAGTCGGCCACGGCTACGCCAATGCGGGAAGGTTGCGCATCAACTATCCGCTTCACGGGGAAGCCTGGGTACTGGTGCCAGGCACGGCGGAGGGCCGGGCGTGGCTCGCCTCTCTGCCGAGCCAGGGGCCGACACCGCATAGGATCCCCCCCCAAACAGGATATTCCCCGGCGGCGCACGGCGTGGACTGGTGGCTCTTCGGCCACGAACTCGGGCACCAGTGGCAGTCCGAGGACTGGACCGGACACGGGATCACCGAGGTCGGAGTGAACCTGTTCACGATGTACGCGCTGAACTACTACCTCTTCAGCGGCGACGATTACAATGTGTACACAGAGCAGAAGACCCACGGCTGCGCCGCGCCGCTGGACCATGCAGCGCTCGCCAACCAGCGGTGGTCCACCGCCGGTGACTGCGAAAAGCTGGCCTTGTACCGCCAGCTCATCGCCGAGTTCGGTTGGGGTGCCATGAAAGCCGTCTTCCACAGCTATTACGATCCGGCCTATCCGCGCTCGACCTACGGCGGCGTGCTCGACGGCTTTGCGATCCGGTTCAGCGCCATCGCTCAGCGCGATCTGGTCGCCTTCTTCCGGCACTGGGAGTACCCGCTGTCCGAATCCGCGGCGGAAACCATTCGGTCCTTCGGATTCGAGGAGTGGCTGCCGCCGGGATGGTAGGGATGGTCAACCTTGCCCGGCTTTCGGAGGACGCTGTAGGCGGCCGGTCGCGGTCCAAGGATGCGGGTGCCCCCGGATAGCAACCGGACCATATGGCCACAATAACTGGCAAGGCCTCTTCTGGGTCGGTCGGATCCCGTCCACGGGTCCAAGGATGTAATCGCTCGGTTCCTTGAGCCACCCAACGCGGCGACAAGCCCACTGCCTGACAACACAACCGAGGTGCTTAACAGTCTTGAAGTTGTCCCAGTCACGCGGCAGGCGGACCGACCGTGATCGTTCCGACACCACGGATCGAAATCGCCGCTCTCCGCCCGTCCTCATGGACGTGGAAGGGACACTTCGTCGGTTGTCCGGTAACAATCGAGGGCGATCCCGTAGGGGGTCTAGCCCACGGTTTGACCGAAAGATTACGTCCAAGAGCATCCGCTACGGTCGCGTGGATTCCTTCTCATTTCTGTATATTTCAAGTGATACGTGCTCCAGCTCCAGAGATGTTATTGTAAACTGTTGCGATATTGTCGGTTAGCATGTTGTGCATCGGTTCGGGCGGAATCGGACCGCTCAGACCGTGAGGTATCGGGCGGTTCCTTACGCGGGGCCTACGTCAATGATTTGATGGGCTGACGCGTGGTCGTGGGATTTGACGGCCGTGTTGGCGATGGCCCGGAAAACGTGGTTCTGTTCAGCGAGTTCGTGGAGGATAGCGCGCTGAAGTTGGGTCTGTTCCTCCACGAGTCCGACGAGCTGGTCGAGGAGGATCGCGGTACGCGTTTCGGAATCCAGCGTCTTGGCTTGCTGGCGTTCGGCGCTTCGGCGTCTGGCTGCTTCGAGGAGGGCTTGTTCCCCGCCGCTTCTGTATTGCGTCATCGGGTGGTCTCCTGGTACGGGCCGGATCCAGTCAGCTCGACGGGCTGGAAGGTTATGGCCGGGTTTCCGAGGGGCCGGGCCCACTTGAACCACAGTGACTCCAATTGTACCATCCCCGGGCGGGACGGCAACGGACCAAAGCCGGGTGTCGCACCCCTGACATTGGGAAGGCCAAACGGGCAGGAAAGGGGACGTTATGCAGCGGAAGATCTCAACCCTCGCGGTGCTGATCGGTTGTCTCACCGCGTTTCCATTCACGAACGGGATCGGGCTGGCGCAGGAACCGCCCGACACTGTCTTCGAGGTCGAGCAACTCGAAGTGGTCGTTGGGTTCGCGTGCCGGGGTGGCCGTTCCTGCAACGCTTCCCGTACCCGTGGACATCTACGGTGCCGAGGAGATCCGTACGGTGTCGCGGGACGGATCTGGTACATGCGGGTCAACGTGGTCGGCAACTAAGTGGGTGCTCGCGGCTGGGGCCGGGGAGAGGAGACACCCAACCATCAGCCCTAAAGGGGAACATGATCCGCATCCAGTCTGAGGCAGCCAGGACCGCGCGGCGGATGGAACGCCTGGAGGCATACGCGCGGCGCCATCTGATTGCCGCCGACGGCACCTTCGTCTGTCCACACCACGAGGCGTGCCGGGCCAGCCGGCTGTGGCGATGGGCGACGCCGGCGTGACGGGCACCGGCGGCCAAACCGTGTTCTTCTTGGTTGCGTTGACCCTGGTCGCCGTGGGGGCATGGGCGGTCATTGCCGCCCCTGCGGAGCTACGGGAGGCGTTTCAGGGACCGGTATCGGCGACATCCGTGCTGGTCGTCGTCTGGACCCTCTCGGTTGGCGTGCTCTTCGTCGCGTGGTGGCTCGCTCGGCGGCGACGCGGCGGTTAGCTGCACGCATGGCAACCGGGGCGACCTTGGGGGTTCTGCGTCGGCAAGATGAGGTCACACGGGGGCTGGTGCGGCCCATAGCCGTGACTGCCGTGTAGTCTCAATGCGGCCCGAGCGGGCGAAGGTCGAACTGGCGGGAATCCGGGCCGCATCAACCGACGCAGGATATAGGCGTGGAGCGAGCGGGGAGCAAACGGGGTCCGCCTCCCCTCCTCTTCGCTGGCACTCACCGCTCCCGGTTCTTTCGCCCCATTTCGACCACGGCTCCTTCTTGCAGACTTCCTCAACGTCATCCTATTGTGTCCGTAAGCGAACACCGCCGAAGCGTCCGGGCGGCCCCGATCCACATTCTCTCAAGGAGAGCAAAGATGACCAGTTCCCCCCCTGCGGCTGAGCGGATCCCTGCGCCAGTCCGACCGACCCTCGCCGTTCTGGTTCTGTTGGGGACACTTGCGGCTCCGTTGAACGCACAGGGCCCCGTTCGCCAAGGCGAGCGTGTCCGGGCGTTGACGACCGACGGTGCCCAATTCATCGGCGTCGTGACCCAGATCGACACGGAGTCTCTGCGCCTCCAGCCCGATCAGAGCATTGTGCCCGTGAACCTGACTCTTGCTGAGATTCAAGGGTTGGAGCGCTCTATCGGACAGGGACATCACGGAAAGAAGTGGGGCACCTACGGTGCGGTCGTAGGCGGCGGGATAGGGGTGCTTTCCGGTCTGACGTGGTGGGGTCCAGGGGAAGGAGGAAACCGGCTGGCGACGGTAGCCTATCTTGGCGTCGTCAACGCGATCTGGATGGGCGGTGCCGGCTACGCCGCGGGTTACTTTCTGGGCAAGTACGATATCTGGCAGACGGTCCAACTGGGGCGCTCTGCGCATCGGGGCTTTGGACTCGTCCTCGGAATCGGCGCGGCGCCACGCAACACGGGAGGTTCCCCCGTGCTGGTCGGCTTTTCCATTCCCTGGGGATAGTTCCTTGGGCCGTTTGCGCGGGTGGGTCGGCCCGTCCAAGCACCCGCGAACGCTGAGACCATAGGGGCAACGACTGCTTCTTGGCGCTTGCGAGAACGAACGATCGGCCGGGAGAGTGGCGGACCCTCCACCGGTTTCCCGCGAACCCTGTCAATCGCCACCTCATGGGTTGCTCGAGGCGGGCGGGAAGAGAGGAACCAAACCATCAGCCCGAAGTAGGAACATGATCCGCATCCAGTCTGATCCAGCCAGGACCGCGCGGCGACTCGCGCGGCTCGAGGAATACGTGCACCGCAATCTGATCGCGGACGGCACCTTCATTTGCCAGCACCACGAGGCGTGCCGTGCCAGTCGGCCCCAAGCCTTCTACGAGGGGCAGCTCAGCCACGTGGGCAAGCACTACGACCTCACGGTGAACGGGCGCGACGTGCGGATTGTCATTGTGGGGCAAGAGTACGGGCAGCACTATCGGCTGGTCAGCCTTCGGGCCCGGACGACGATGATTGAAGGATCGGCCGCCCTGAAGTTCGGGAAGCGGAACCCGCACATGGCGGGCACCACATCAATCCTGCGGCTCCTCCTCGGCAGAGAGGCGGGAGCCGGTCGCAAGGGCGAGGGGTTGTTCACCGACCGGGCGCAACCCGATCACATCTTCGATGGGTTCGCCCTGGTCAACGCCCTGCTGTGCACGGCACTGAAGGAGCCCCCGACGACCGGTGCGGGGAAAGGGTATTCGAGCGGCTTGATGCGACGGCGCTGTCCCAAGACCCACTTCCGGCCGACCATGGAGATCCTCGAGCCGACCGTGATTGTAGCCGAGGGCCAAGGCGTCAGGAGGTGGATCGCCCGTGCGCTTGGGCTCCCGCCACGTCCAAGGAGCAGCACACTTGACGTCGCCGACCTTCCCGGCCGCCCGGAAGTGTTGACGTTCGATCATCCGTCTGCCCCCGGCTCCGGATGGTGGGGAAGGTCGTCCCGCTCGGAGTACCTGACCCGCGTCGTTGCACCGGCCATTCGCGGCTGGCGCTACCGCACGCAGCGCACTACCGTCTAGTCATGGCTCGTTCTCTCAACAAGGTATCCCTGATCGGCAATGTCGGCGGCGACCCCGACGTCCGCACGACGGCCTCGGGCACCCGCGTCGCCAAGCTGTCCCTCGCCACCAACCAGTCCTTCAAGGACAGCGCGGGACAGCAACAGGAGCGTACGCAGTGGCATCGGCTCACGTGCTTCGGCCGACTCGTGGACGTGGTGGAACAGTGGGTCAAGAAGGGGGACCGGCTGTTCACCGAAGGACGGCTCGAATACTCACAGACCCAGAACGACGACGGCACCACGAGGTACTGGACCGACATCATCGTCAATGAGTTGATCATGCTCGGGTCAACGGGTGGGAGGCAGGACAACCGCCAACCTTCCGGTTCCGGTGGCGATTACCGGCAGAAGGCTCCCCGGCGGCCGATCACGGAACCCGAGGACGACCTGCCGTTCTGAGCAGGCGATCGGGTGTCGATTCAAGCCAAGTGCCCGGCCCGCATCCACGCCGCGTCCGAAACAAACTCCAGTGGGCGGACGCACCACGCACGTGATAGGCCCGTTTTGGCAACCCCCGCGCGTCCCCCACGATGAATTGAACGCTCAAATCCGCCACAACTGCGCTGGCTACAGCTAGTCGATGTCCAGCAACGACAGCGGGACCGCCGTGGATTTGCCCCTTAGGCCGGGGTGGAAGCGGATATTGCGGTTGGCTGCGTGAACGCCCTTGATCGTGCGAAGCGTCTGCGTCCACGAGTCCTGAAACGGCGTGTTGCGGAGCTCGTGGGGGACCCACTCGCTCCCGTTGCCGATGTACAGGTGGTTGTCCATGACCCGGAGGCCCAACTGCCGCAGGTAGCGATCGACGACGACTTTCGTCAGGACCGGCTTGTGGCCTTCGGCCTTGGCGGCGATCTCGACAAGTTGGCCCACCGCGTACTTGGACCCGTCGAGGATCTCCTGCGCCTGTAGAATCTTCGACAGGATGTGCCACCCCTCGGGGCGTTGCTCGGCGACGCACTCCTCGACGCCCAGGGACCTGTACCACTCACGCATCTCGTGCTCTTCGGGCACGTCGTCGTGGCTCATCATCCACGCACCCGCCCCAAGGGTTCCGTACTGGTCGCCGTTCCTCGAGTCCTTCATGACCGCCGTGGCGGCGCTCTTCGACACCATCAGCAACTCGTCGAAGTCCCCCGACCGGAACCACTTCGCCGTCCGGCCGATCAGGCGCTGGCCGACGGCTGGCGTGAGGCGGGCGATCTTGCGTTGAAGCCGGCCCCATTGGGCCGCTTTTTCCTCGTCGGATACGGTGTGGCGCGACCGTAGCCGGATCATGGTCACTCGGGACTTGTCCGCCCCCTCCTTGAGGCCCTCACCGATCGAAGCCATGCAGAACATCGCCCTGATCTTGTAGACCAGCGCCTTGCCCGACGTGGCGCCCTTGATCACGTCCGTTGTCACGCCCGACGACGACCACAGGAGCTTGATGACCCTCGCGAACTGCTTCGGCGCTGCTTTGCCGTCGCGTTCCGCGGCGTCGTAGACGACCGGCAGGGCGTTGAAATGAAGCCCGTGGCGGATTGCCGCCTCGGAGGCCCCCTCGAACGTCACGCACATCTCGCCGAGGAGGGGCTCGACAAGCCGTTCTTGAATCGTGCTCTTGCCGCATCCACGCCCACCCGCGATCCAGATGTGCGGTCGCCACCCTAGCGCCCCGGAGAACGGGGCAAGGCACACCCATCCCGCGAGCCATATTCCCGACGCCTCGTCCTCCCACAGGATGTCGTCCTGAAACATCTCGACGATGCCTTGGGCCTCGCCAAGGGACATGACCTTGTCCGATGAGGGGCCGATCACACGGGGGAGCCGGGGGTAGACCCTCCGCCCGTCGCGGTACTCTTCGGGCGCCATGTACTTGCTCTCGCCCGGTGCCAGAAGCCGGTCGCCGAGGTGGAGGACGACGCCGTCGTCCTCGCTGCGCCATGCGCCAAGTCCTCGTAGCCGTTCGGGGAGGAACACCCCCTTGCCGTGGGCCTCTTTCATGATTGAGGTCATCGCCCGGAGCAAGTCCACGGGGGTCTTCTTCGCGTTGGGGCCGGGCCAGTGGTTGATCCACCACCCGAGATCGTCGTTGAGGCCGATCAGGCTGGAAGCCGATCGCAACTGGTGGGGCGCGCGCCCGATCAACTGGCCGGTCGTGCGGGGCAGGAAGTAGTAGACGTCGTCGTTGTGGCCGAGACATCGGAAGGGGGCGCTCTCCTGCCAGCCCACGGCCGGGTCCGCTTCCTCTTTCTCCTCCGGCTTGTCGGCCTCCTGTGCGGGGTCGTCCTTCGGCGGGGGATGCTTCAGCCAGTGCACGACCTGGTCCATGCCCTCACGCTGGCGCAGGTCGTCGTAGTCGGTGGGCTTCCCCTCGAGGTCCTTGAAGTAGGGCACCCGGAGAATGCCGCTGATGGCCCGGGCCGCTTCGGTCGCGTGGGTCACGCCGGGGTTCGGGATCTCCTCCTTGCCCTTGGTGATGGTCGACCACTGGTCGTTGTCCGCACAGACGATGATGTGCGCGTCGGGGAACTTCTTCCGGATGAGCTTCCCGACCGTGATGAGGCCGTAGTCGTTGAACGCGACCACGACCATGGCGCCCGTCGCCTGGTGAATGGCCTCGCCGGTCGCCCACCCTTCGGTGAGGTAGATGCGCGTCGCCTTGGGGTCCCCGCCGATCGTGAACCGGCACCCCGAGGGGGAGCGGTGCTTGTAGAACAGCTTCACCATCTTCTGGCGGGCGTTGTGGTAGAAGATGCGTTGGATTTGGGACAGGTTGCCGTCGTTGTCGAAGGCGGGGATCAGGAGCGTGTCGCCCAACTGCCGGATCCCGATCGCGTTCGTGATGCCCTTCTTCGTGAGGTAGGGATGGTCGACGACCTTCGACGCCTTTTCCCAGTCGGCTGTCAGCTCCTTGAGAATCTGTTCGGCGTCGTTCTTCTTCTCGGCGTCCCGCTTCTCACGCTCACGCTCCCACCGCTTGACCGTGTCGGGCCGGATCGGCTCGTCGTGGTCGAGCTTCCAGTGCTGGTAGAGGTCGCCTTGGGAGTAGTCTCCGAAGACCGCTCCCCGGCGGTCGGCGAAGGCGCGATACCAGCCGGCGTCGTTCTTCGGACCCTTGCCCTTGCCGGGGAAGCGGTGCTTGCGGTGGTCCCATACGATCGTCTTGGGGAGCAGGCCGTACTTGAACATGGCCATGCGCAACTGTCCGGTCGGTCGGACGCTCATAGCGACAGTTCTCCTTGCCCTCGTGAAGACGCGCTCTGCACTTTAGAACTTAGGTTGGGAGCCACCCACTTCCAAACGGCGGCAAACTTCCTCGACGGGCTCAAGGATTGATCAGACTCCTTACGGCTCTGCCTGCCGTCTGGCGAAGTCGTGAAGCACCTTGAGGTTCTCTCTAGCCCGTTGCAGTGCGTCAAGTACGGTTCCGGCGAACCAGTTGAACGAGGTCCCGAAATGGAGGTGAGGGGTCACCCACTTCTCAACCCTGTTGCCCGAAACTAGGAGCGTGACCAACGTTCGCCGACGCCGGCGATAACTCCGTTCGGGGTTCAAAACACTCTCTCGCACTCTCCAAAGCACGCATCCAGCCGGTCATGTCCAGCCGGTCCAGCGCAATGGGAGTGGGCAAAATGCTCGACTTCTTGATCGGGACACGGCTTAGCGACCTGCCAAGCATCTCGCTTCCAACTGACCCTCACAAGGTCAGGTTGCGGAACCCTGTCGCGATACGCGGTCAGCAGGACCGGATGGGCCATCTCCCGCTCGATGAGTCGTGCAACGGGCCAACCGTCGTACTCTTTGCCCTCAAGGTTGACGCCCAGCCCGTAGGTCTCGTTCTCGGCGATACCAGGGCGTTCCATTGCACGCCCTGGGCTCCATCCAAGATTCCCAGAACGCCACGCAAAGGACTGCCGAAACGGCGCCCACGGCACTCAATCACGCCTCGAAAAACCTCGGCCACGACTGCGGCTCGTTCGACCAGCAGGCTCACCCGTTCACCTTCTCTGCGGCATCGACTGCTACTGGCCAGCATATCGAACACTCCCCATACGGTGACGGCGTGCGTTCCTCCCCCAAGTGCTCGGCCGCCTGGTAGGCCGCCTCCATATCCTCTTTGGAACACTGGCACTCCGCGAAGACTCGTGCCGCAGCATCATGGGCACGATACCAAGCCCGTTCATTGGATTCGTCGCTCGGGGGAGACTGTCCCTGTCCTCGCACCCAATCGTCTATGCGGGCGACCACGACCCGTAATGCCACTCGCTCCGCCGACGTCATCATGTAGACGTGGTGCTTACGCATTTTCTCTCTCCTTGTGAATCCCAAACCCAGAACCAACACCGGTCCAGAGCGCCCTAATGAGTTCGTCGATTTTCCCCCTACTTCTTCATCTGCTTCGGGCCAACCCGGATGCTCAGCCGCACCCCTTCATGCCTGAGCATCGCGATCTTGGCCATCAACAGGTCGCGTTGCCCCTCCCAATTGCCCGCGTCGACCTTGCCGCCGGCTCCCACGACCCGCCACCACGGCACATCCATCGGACAGCTGGCGATCACGTTGCCGACCGGTTGCGCGTGCGTGCCAAGCGCCTCCGCGATCGCGCCGTAGGTCATCACCTTGCCCGGTGGGATTTGCTTGACGTACTCCCACACCTTCTCGTTGAAACCGGTCATGTCCTATTTCTTTCCTTTGTCTCCGGGGGACGCCACGGGGCACATGCCCCCTTGAAACGTAGGGTTCAGGAGACTGTCCGAACCCGTCTCAACCGCACCGATACTAACTGGACCGTCCACGGGTCGCCAGATTCGCCGTCAGCCCGGCAACGGCCGCCCCTGTGGGGACCATCACGGAACTCAAGGTGCATACTGTGAGTGATAATTCACGAGACATGAGTCATGTATCATGTTGGCATTATTATAGTTACGGGAACCTCATGTCCGACACCTACGCGCAGGTCATCTGGGCGCAGGTCGCCATCGCCATCGCGATCCTGCTCGGTCCGGTGTTCATCGCGTTCCTGCTCTTCGAGCCGCTCTCGTTCCTGTTCTGGGGATGGTTCCGGACGCTGATGGTCTACACGCTCTACGGCGTCGTGGCCGGGGCCATCCTGAGGGTCTTCATGGGCGTCGGCATGGGCTACATCACGACCTACGCCGACGCGCTCATGGGCACAGGAACGGCCGACCCGGGCGAGCTCTGGCTCTGGGCCGTCGTCCTCATGCCGCTCGTCGTCTCCGGCCTCATGGCCGGGCTCAAGGTCGGCGAACTCGCCTCGATGCTCGTGTCCGGTTCCGGCTCCGCCGGGTCCGGGTTCGTCGCGCTCGTCATGCAGGGAGCCAGCAAGGCTGCCGCTCCCGCCAAGCCCCCGGTCTGATACGCAAGGAGAAGCCGATGATGAAACGTGAAAAGAGCGCAGGCCGAGAGTACGCCGAGATCTGGGGCGAGACCGTGCAGGCGAACCGGAAGCTCCGTACGATCCTGATCTTCCTCTCGGCAAGCATCGTCCTCGGTGTCTTCGTCCTGCTGCGCATCGCGGGTGCCGAGCCGCCCAAGCCCATCGTGATCCGGGTCGACGACGTGGGCCGCGCCGAGGCGCTGGCCTACGAGGCGGCGACCGCTCAGGCCGATCCGCTCGACCCCACCACCAAGTACTTCCTGAACCGGTTCGTCCACGACTTCCACTCGCGCCGCCGGGCGACGGCGCAGGAGAACTGGACCCGCAGCCTCCGGTTCCTCTCGACGGACCTCGCGAACGCCGCGTTCCAGCGGGACGGGGCCGAGGTCGCGGCCACGGCGGCCGGAACCGCCGAGACCGAACTCGAAGTCGAGCAGGTGGTGCTGCGCATCCATCCCGCGCCCGAGCCGCCGCACGGCGCGACCGCGGACTTCGATCTCGTGCATCTGAGGGGCGTACAGGAGCTGCGGCGCGAACGCTGGTCGCTCACGCTCCGGTTCGAGTTCCTGGACTCGGTCCCGCCCGAGCTGGTCGTCCATAACCCGATGGGGCTCCTCGTCACCTACATGCGGGCCGACCTTGCGCTCGTGACCGGGGAGTCTCCGTGATCGCCCATCTGAAGGGCCGCGAGAAGGCGCTCGGACGCTTCGGCTGGAAGGGCCGCGAAGCCGAGTGGATCGCGCTCGTCTGCCTCCACAGCGGCGTGTTCACCCGAGACCAGCTCTCCGACTGGCTCGGGATCCACCGCCGCAGCGCGCGTCGCTTCATCCGGGACATGTCGGTCCGGAGGCTGGCATCCATGGACCGGCTTGCGGGCCGGAGAGTCTGCCGGATCTACGCGCGGGCGGTCTACCGGGCGCTCGGGGCCGAGGACATCCGCCACCGCCGGATCGCCTCAGTCCCCGTGCTCCTCCGCCGCCTGCTGTCGCTCGACTACGTGATCGGCCACACCGGCCAGGCGTGGCTGCCGACCGAGCCCGAGAAGGTCGCCGCGTTCGAGGCGCTCGCCATCGAGCGAGCGCTCCTGCCCGTGCGCGTGTACCGGGGCGGCGGCGGCGATACGCGCCGCTACTTCCCCCTCAAGCTGCCCGTCGCGCTCGACGCCGGGGGCGCGGTGTTCGTCTACGCCGATCCGGGCCACGACACCGCCACGGGCCTCCATGCCTGGGGACGTGCCCACCGGGAACTCTGGGGCGCGCTGAGGGACCGTGGCCTACCGGTCGAGGCCGTCGCGGTCGTCCTGGGCGACGGGGAGTTCGACCGGGCGGAGAAGGTTCTGGCCAACTGGACCGACCCGGCCCGGTCCACCGGCCGCTCGAAGGCGTCCGCGACCGGCCGCGAGATCCGCCGCGACATCGAGCGGATCGAACAGGGCATACGCGGCAGGGACGAGAGCGTGATCGGGGAGCACGGCAGCCTCCGGGGCTGCCTGGCTCGGCTCGCCGAACTCCGGGCCGCGCTCCCGACCGCGCCCTCGGAGGCGATGATCGACGGATTCACCGTATGGCGTTCGAGCCGTCTATCGGGGGACCCGTTTTGAGCGCCGGATGCCGGTGTTGGTGGCAAGTCCTGCGTGTCCGGCTCGCTTTGGGGGTCGCCGGACACGAAATCGCCGTTCGGCCGGACACGGCCCCGGCCGTCCATGTCGCTGGCGCGCTTGCGGTTGTACCACGGCCAGCGGAGCGCCGACGCCGGTCTGCGCTCCTTGGACGTGGCTGGGAGCGACCCCCCATCTCGGCATGCCTCGATTGGCGCCGGGGTGGATGGAGCCGGACAGCCCCATCCCCCCCGCCGCTGCGGGGTCGCTCCCAGCCAGCAGTCCCTCCGGGAAGGGTGTTCGGCCGATGAAGTCCGGTACCCTCGCCATCATCGGTGCGGCCATCGGCGGCGCCGGGGCCCAGGCGCTCAAGGCGCCGTTCCCGCCCGCGGGTGCGAACCCGTATCTCGACCTGATCGCGTCGCACGATCCGGGCCTGTACGCCGCGCTCCGCGTCTGGCACCACGCTTGGCCCGCCGTCCTCGTCGTGCTCGCGGGCTCGTTCGTGCTGTCGGTCTGGCGCGTCTGGCTCCAGCCGCTCTTCCGGCCCCGGCGGCGGGGCAGGCTGCCCGAGTGGCCCGTTTCGCCCGAGGATGAAGCGCCCTCGCTCGTGATCGGCGAGCTACATCATCCGACCGTGCCGCGCGCGAGCGAGCGGCCGTCGTGGCTCGTGATCCCCGAGAAGGGGCTCTACACCGGCACGCTCATCGTGGGCGCCGTCGGCACCGGCAAGACCAGCGGCTGCATGTACCCCTTCGCCCGCCAGATCCTCTC
>Ga0209544_1002559_pt1 | contig 16068 bp, 13 predicted proteins | sample MesohylPK_FD_187297 | JGI IMG/M metagenome (GOLD analysis project Ga0209544, IMG submission 187297) | Host-associated microbial community of the marine sponge Aplysina aerophoba from Gulf of Piran - sponge mesohyl, lysed by proteinase K... | ecosystem: Host-associated > Porifera > Sponge >...
CTATTCCCTACTCCAAAATAGGGGGGGGGTAATTACATTAAGGAACATTTGGATAAATGCTAGTCTGTACCAAAACTCAATCATGTCAGGACAAATAGGACACCTCCAAACAAAGCAGCAGTTCATTATACCTTTTGTAAGGCCGTCAAATATACTAAACTTATAAATGAGTAAGAAATTCTATGCGCATAAGTTTGCCAAAATTAATATTATTTTCCTATTAATTCAACACTTATGAATCTATCCACTACGATAAAGCCCTCTAATTTGAACTATTTTGGCCGGTTTATGAGGGAGATATGCTTCCAATTTATTTTGCCTATTTCAGTTTTTAGACAGAAGAATTTACGTTCCTATTCTACTTCATTTTCTCTCTTTTCGTTGAAAAAGTGTAGGCGACTTTTCTTTTATGATAGGAAATTCAGTGTCAAGATCCAAATGAAGTGGTTTATGTAGTTTCCTCTATTAATTCTTGGACATTCACTATGAGAATTATAAGACTTCTTTGGTTTAGTTTTTTGGGTTAATACTTTTGGTTAAGTTGAACAAGATGGGGGAAAATATTCGTGTGTAGATAGCGAAAGTGCATAGCCCTACCCAATTTGGCCATTACAATGGGTGTTTTAAAAAAATGCTTATTGATATTTGAAATCAATTGTCTCAAAATAGAAATATATCAATAGAAAGACAAGATAATTGTAAAGTTTTCAAATAAATGAAGAATACAAATTTTTCATCTGACTAAAAAGACCGAAAATGGAACAACATGATAAACTTGCGTACGGGTACATCCTAAAATCGAGTTAATGATCTTATTTATAATCTATATACCAAAACTATAACCCTGAAGTTTAAACCATTGCTTTAGAACTTATATTGCATAGAAATAGAGACATTTCCCAGGGGCATAGGAATAAAATTTGTTAAGCTGTATTGTTCATTGAAAATATTGTATCCAGAAATTCTCAATGCAAATTGACGAAAATTCAATTGAGTTCCAACATCTACAACCAGATAGCTTAAGTCATTGGGTTTTTGGCCATACCTAAGCGATGAATTTATTGACATAAATTTCGTTAGACTTGATGTATGGTTAACTGTAAATTGGTGCTTTAGAGAATTAATAGAATACCTAGAAAAAAGTGTAAAAGCGTCTTTAAGTGTATCGTTTAAATATGTGTATCCAAACCGGATTTCTTGAAGGGTTTTACCAATGTTCAAGTATGCAGAGACATCTAGCTCCATCCCCCAAGTATGTAGTTCCCTTAAATTGTTAGCCTCCCAACGATCTTCTTCTCTTTCTTTGACATAGTCAATGAGATTGATGGCATTTCTGTTAAAAAATGCTACAAGTAATTTAGCTGCATCCGATTGGTACTTGGCCCCGATTTCTTGTGAAAACATTTCTTCTGTTTTTAATTGATCGTTTCCTAATGTTGTTGGATCACTGTAAAAAAGATCGGTATTAGGTAGGAATTCTATATGTATAACCTAAATTCCCATATAATTTCACTCGTTTGGCTAAATCAAGACCTAAGTCAATTCCTGGATAGAAAAAACTCCCGAAGTCCGTATAATGGCTATATGCAAATCCTGCTGTCAAATCTAGTAATTGATTAAACATCCCTATTTGTTGTTCAACAAAAATTTATGACTCAGTTCTTTGTCAATCTCCTAAATTATTACTAGCAAGAAATACCTTTGTAATATTCACCCCAATACCAGTAGAACCAATGATGGAATGAAAGCTTGTATCTAGTGCGACTCCAATTTTATTACTGATATGAAGATTTCTATAAATTTCAGGATTGTCTCTAACAAATAGATATATATCTTGGTGCTTTCTCCAGAAAAGTTTGGGTTTTAAAGTCCATTTTTGGGTAGAAATAGTTGAATTAAAAGCAATCAAACTTGCTTGAGTTTCTTCATACTGGTCTGTTGCTTCGGGAGTAGCATAGAATCCATTGGCTCCAAAATCTTTTGATGAAAACATAGAAATAAAGTCAATTGGAACTTTTTTTGAATGACCCACACTAGCTTTGAGAAAATAATCTTGAATTTTAAAATCTGAATTGTAGCGATAACCATCCGAAGTGTGAAAATCACCGTAAAAAAGGATTCCTTGCCTTTCGAATTTTGTAGAGATCTTTCGCCGATTATAATTCCCCAATTCTATTTCTGCCATTGTGCTTTTTTGAGTGCTAGTCTTAGTGATGAAATTTATAGCACCTGTGAAGGCATTTTGACCGAAAATTCTTCCTGAAGGACCTTTGATCACCTCTATTCTTTCAATGATTTCTAGAGGAATCATAAAATTTAAAGTGTGATGTCCTGTTTGAGGGTCATCTAGTTTGATACCATCAATCAAAAGAAGGGTTTGTTCAAAACCTCCGCCACGTATTTGAAGATCTCCTTGTACACCAAAGAGACCTCTTTGTCTTACGTCCACTCCTGTGATTCGCTCTAGAGCCTGTACAGTAGATGTAATGTTCCATTGTTGTAATGTTCTTGCAGTAATTATATGAACAGTTTTGTAATCTTCAATTAATGGGATATCGATTCTTGCCGATTGCAAGATTACTTCATTTAATCTGTTTTCGGGAATAGAATCTATTTGGGCTAAGGTTGGTAAGCTGTATATCATACCGGCAAGAGATAAACAAAACAAAAGTTTTCTCATAATATTGTTTCGGGGATTAACGAACATTAAAATTTGGAATTATGGATTTTGAGACTTAGATCGGCAATAATTTAGCCAGAGGGATGCTTTGCCAATTGAGACTTTAATTCTTCAATTAGGTCTCTCTGCAATGCAGCTTGTGGAAAATCAAGTTCTTTACTAGCTTTATTCATCAAGCGAACATGCTGTTTAATTTTTTTCTTGATTTGTTCAACAGATAGATTTTGAGTCTTCAAATTTTCTATTTCTTTTATTTTATTTTGAGTTAGGTCTGCTAATTGATGTTTTCGCGAGAGTACATTTTCTAATGATTTTTGAATGGCTTTTGGTGTGATATTATTTTTTTGATTGTAGATGGTTTGGGCTCTTCGTCTAAAATTAGTTTCATCAATTGTCGATTCCATTGCTTTACTTATACTATCGGCATAAAAAATGGCTTTACCCTCAATATGTCGGGCTGCTCTGCCCACAGTCTGGATAAGTGCTTTTTGCGATCGTAAAAATCCTTGTTTGTCAGCGTCCAGGATAACAACTAGTGATACTTCAGGTAAATCAAGCCCCTCTCTGAGAAGATTCACCCCAACTAAAACATCAATCGCTCCCGAGCGTAGGTTTTGTATTATATCTACTCGATCTAAGGTATCAACTTCAGAATGTAAGTACGATGCCTTAATTTGGATTCTTGAAAGGAATTTGCTCAACTCCTCTGCCATTTTTTTGGTTAGCGTTGTGATCAGTATTTTTTGATCTTTTTCAATTCTTAGCTGAATTTCTTCAACTAGATCATCAATTTGATTTTTAGTGGGGCGGACTTCAATAATGGGGTCCAAAAGACCGGTTGGTCTAAGGACTTGAAGTACCTGATGCCCTCTTGATTGTGTGATTTCATAATCTGCCGGAGTGGCACTGACATAGAGAACTTGGGCTTGTAAGGTTTCGAACTCTTGAAATTTCAATGGTCTGTTATCCATGGCAGCTTTTAGTCTAAATCCGTATTGGACAAGATTTTCTTTTCGAGATCTATCACCACCATACATTGCGCGCACCTGAGGAATCGTCACATGAGATTCATCAATGACCATCAAATAATCTTCGGGGAAATAATCCAAAAGACAAAAAGGTCTGCTCCCAGGCGGTCTTCTATCAAAATAGCGTGAATAATTTTCGATTCCCGTGCAATATCCTAATTCTTGAAGCATCTCGAGATCAAATTTGGTTCGCTCTTGAAGCCTTTTAGCGATGTCAATTCTAGATTCTTTTTGAAATTCTTTAACTTCTTTTTCTAAATCTGATTCAATTTCCTCAATTGCCTGTTGGATTTTTTCTGGAGAAGTAACAAACAAATTCGCAGGATAAATTCTTAAAGAAAGATGGGTGTCCAATAATTCTCCTGTATCTGGATTAAATGATTCAATCTCTTCGATCTCATCCCCAAAGAAGTGAATTTTGTAAGCGAAATCACCATAAGCTGGATAAATATCAATCACATCACCAATTACTCGAAAATTCCCTGGTTGAAATTCAATATTGGCTCTAGCGTGCATACTCTGGACAAGTTCTTTTAGAAGTACGGTTCTATTTAAATTATGTCCTACCTTTATAGATATCACTGTTTCATTAAAATCATCTGGATTTCCAATTCCAAAGATGCAAGACACTGAGGCTACAACAACAACATCACGTCTGCCTGAAAGTAATTTTGAAGTAGCACTTAGTCTAAGTTTTTCTATTTCTTTATTGATGGATAAATCTTTTTCGATATAGACTCCTGTGGTTGGCAGATATGCTTCGGGTTGATAATAATCGTAATAGGATATAAAATACTCAACAGCATTATTTGGGAAAAATTGCTTGAATTCGGTGTAGAGTTGAGCCCCCAAAGTTTTATTATGGGTCAATACAAGGGTAGGGCGCTGGATTCGTTCCAAAACGTTGGCCACAGTAAAGGTTTTACCCGAACCGGTAACTCCTTTGAGGGTTGTATACTTTGAATTATTTTCTATCCGGTTGACAATCTCATTTATAGCTTCTGGCTGATCACCAGTTGGAGAAAATGAAGAAACTAAATTAAATTTCAATTTATCTTTAATGAACAGCAAAACTAATTGATGACGAATTACTTCAATGGTGGTATGGGAATAGATTCAGGGACCAACTATTTTATTGTGAAATTCGTTCGATTATTAGCAATGCAAATTGAATGCAAAGAGAATGACAATCAAACTTAAAGATCTCGTTTTTTAAGAATTCTATAAGACCACAAATAAAATAAGACTGTCCAAGCCAGAACAATGACTATAGACAGAAGGGTTATATCGTAATTCTTGGTGATAGGGTTCCCTGTCTGTTGAGCAATATTTCGGACAATGGAAAATCTAGTGAATGGCTCTGCAATCAAATTACTCATAGATTGAAGGGGAAAAAACTGTGCTATATCACTTGCTTGCAAAAGGTAATCATCTTTTAATCTAACATTTAATATTGCCCTAATGATTTTTTCTAAAATATACCATGCTATCAGCATTCCTATAGCAATTACTGCTCTTTTTAAAAGAAAAACCAAGAGCATACAGAACGAAAAAAATCCGAGGAGTTTTACCCCATAAGCCAATATATACTCCATATCTGTTAGAATGATTTGCAGTTCATTATAATCAGAATAGATGAGACCTAGTATTAAGGTTAATAGAAATACAAATAGGGTGGAAGAGATTACGAATAAAACCAAGGTGTAAAACTTAGAATTCAACACATCCCTTTTAGAAAGCCCATCAATTAAGTTTTGTTTTAGTGTTCGATAAACAAACTCATTATTAATCATGTAGATGACTACAATCGCCAAATTAATTTTTAAAATGGCAATCATGTAGGTATTGAAATGCCATATATATGGAAAATTAAATATTCCCTGTTCGGCGAAATAAAATTTTACAAAAGTCAAATCAACTTCAATGGAAGTAAAGAGGACCGCACTTAAAATCAGCAAAAAATAGATGATGACCAAAATTCTAGCGAATCTATTGTGGTAAAGTTTGAATAGTTCAATTTTAACCAGACGTATCATTATTTTGGGGTTTTGGTAATTTGCAAAAAGCGTTCCTCAAGAGATGGTACTTTTTTTACAAGATGAGTCACATATATAGATTTAGCTGCAAGTTGTTTAGAGATCTCTTTCACAGATAGTTCATTTTTAAGGTAGAGGATTAATTTACCTTCTAGAATTTCTGTTTTGCTTATATCCTTGTGGGATTCAAATAATTGTATTAGCAATTCTACATCCTCAGATATCAGTTCGATATATCCATGATTTTTCGAAAGATCACTTACAGAACCTTCATAGTACTTTACCCCATTTTTTAATATAACTACATCGGTACAAACCTTTTCTACTTCGTCTAGTAGGTGTGATGCAAGCAATATGGTAGTTCCTCTTGAGGCTATTTTTTTGATCAAATCACGTACTTTATGAATACCTTCGGGATCTAATCCATTTGTTGGTTCATCAAGTATCAGCATTTCTGGTTTATTAATCAGGGATGAAGCAAGAGCCAAACGTTGTTTCATCCCTAAGGAAAAGGTTTTGAATTTGCTATTTCTCCGGTCCCATAAATCTACATACTTTAAAACTTCTTCTAATCCATCCGTGGGGTATTCCTTAATCATACAGACTAATTCTAGGTTTTTGATAGCTGTTAAATAGGGGTAGAAATTAGGACGTTCTATGATGGCACCGATTTTTTTTCTTGCTTGTTTAAAAGGTATATGCCCCTCATACCATTTGTAGGACCCGCTTGAAGGATTCACTGTGTTTAGTACCATTCCGAGGGTTGTTGATTTCCCGCTGCCATTTGGACCAAGTAGCCCATATACTTTTCCTTTTTCGATGCGCATTGAAAGGGAGTCAACAGCTTTAATTTTTCCAAAATTTTTAGAAAGAGAGTCTAGTTCAAGGAGAATTGGTGGTTGATTGTTTTGAGTCATATAAGATGTAGACTAAATTACTACCACAATATTACAAATTGCTACTTTCGAAAGATGATTCAAGAAAAATTAATTTCAAAAAAAAAGCCCTTTTTCGGGTTATCTCAAGAACTAAAATCATACCTAAAGCGATATCGTAGGTGGGTAAATATTTCTCTTACCTATAATGATTTAACTAGATATTCTGGCTCTACAGCCATTTATGACAAAAGAAATCAAGATACCTTATGGATTAGGGTTTATTATAAAGAATCGGAGCGTTTTGAGGTAGAGCAAAACCTAAAAATGGTTTATAATATGCTGCATTCTGATGGAAGTAAATCAAATCTACAGTATTTTAATGTTGATGCTGTTGACTATTGTACTTTTGGTAATTCCCATCCATTTCGGGTAAAGGTTCGAAATACATTGAATGATAATTACACTTATTTCTACATCAAAAGAACGGATTCATCCAGGGTATTTGGATTGGAGTTTGAGCATATGTTGTCACCTTATAATTTGAATTATATGGTCAATGAACATTTGTTAATAGAAGAACATATAGTGGGAATACCAGGAGATGTGTTCATTGATGAATACTTAAATCAGTGTTCTGATAGTGAGAAATCTCAAATTGCCAAAGAGTATGTTAAATTCAATGAGCGTTCGATGATTCGTTTGTTGGGGGATATGCGGGCGTATAATTTTGTGATTATTCCGACTCATGATTTTGATCATGTGGTGTATAAAATAAGGGCTATTGATTTTGACCAGCAGTGTTATGAAGGAAAATTCATGGTATATCGTCCACAGTTTTTCAAAGAAAATATCCAATTGATGGAATTGGTTCGGTCTTATTTGACTAAAGATTCTGTTTTTCAGTACAAAGTGGAGGAGCGTTCAATTGTCGCTCGACGAATTACTAGCTCAAACATTAGATTACAAAAAATCATTGATGTAATGAAGGGCAGTAAGATTTCAACAAGAGAAAATCTCAATAGGCTTAAGGGAGAAATCTATGATTACACTAAAGATATAGCATTTCAAAAGAGTGATTCTATGGGTCATGTTATGGAGGCTACTTTCAAATATGTGATAAGGAATTATTTATGAGTTGCTACTTCTTTATGTTTGGTTCCATATTCTAAACCGTTTTTAGCTTGGTTTTCATGGTGTATGACATTATTGCGGGGACGACTTATACCATTTACACGTTATAATTGCTCAAAAAGGTTTTGGTGTACAAATCATATCCTGTAATGGATTTGATGCGTTCAGACTTCAGTTGCGTAATCACCTCAGTTATTTTTTTCTTTAGAGATTCAAGATCTTCAAAGAATTTCATAGCCACTCTTTCTTTCATCCATTGCCATACCTTTTCAGCGGGGTTAAGTTCTGGGGTATAAGGAGGAATTCTGATGAGCTTGATGTTTTCTGGAATGGTTATATTCTTAGAAGCATGAAAGCCGGCATTGTCTATAATCAGGATTTTAAGTTCTTTCGGATTTTGTTTGCTAAAATCATTCAGAAAACCCTCGAAAAGATCGTTAGACACTGATGATGTTTCCCTATAGAAGCTATTTCCTGTAATAGGTGAAAAGCATCCCCATAACCAAAACGATTGATAACTATGCTGATACTTACCAATAGGCTTGACACCTTTGGAAACCAATACCCGCTTTTGTTTGGTCATTAATCCAAAACGAGATTCATCTTGAAAATAAAGATTGAAGGAATCAAACTTCGTCTCATCTATTTCGGTTTTAATCTTACGCAGTTTATCCGGAAGCTCTTCTTTAAACTTTTTTGTAGCCTGTTTATCTTTTTTATGATGAGATTTTCTCGAAACAATCAGCACACTATTGTGATGCTCCCGGCAATGCTTATGAAGTGTGGTATATTTAACATTAGACTGGTATTCTCTATGCACCCAATCTAATAACTCTACATAACTAGTCATCGTTGTCAAAGGATCTGCAAGCTTTTCCGCTATTGCTACTTTGGTTCGTTCTTCTATCACAGGGGTATTACCACCTCGCTTTTTACTCGCTAATAATTCCTTTAAACCGTATTGAGCGTATATACTCATCCAACTATAAATAGTTCTACGGCAAACCTTAAGCCAGGGGACCAAGTCCTTAGTGTAAGTCACTTTCCCTTGTTTTACCAACAGAAGCATCATAACTCTACTTTTATTGGTGAGGGTCTTTTGCTTAGATATGAGCTTCTTCAGTTCATCCTCACTCTCTTTTACTTGTATATCTATTTGTTTGGCCATATAGAAAATGTATAAATTAATTGTGTAATATATGTGTATATATCGGGTTAGTTCACTCTCAACTTCTTTTAGTTATAGGTCAACATGTTTAACTACATCGCAAATATATAAATTAAATGAGCAATATAATAGTATATATGGTATTAGTTGCTTGAAAAACATTACCTTTGACAACTCGTCTTTTGTTTTTGTTGTTGTTCGCATAGTTGTTAGTTGCTTGAAAAACATTACCTTTGACAACTATCCAGCAACAATACAATGCAACATATGTGTTGTTAGTTGCTTGAAAAACATTACCTTTGACAACTATATGCCCGGCATGAAGCAGAGTTATATCGTTGTTAGTTGCTTGAAAAACATTACCTTTGACAACACAAAAGTTGAATTAATTCCTTCAATGGAGTTGTTAGTTGCTTGAAAAACATTACCTTTGACAACGGGGTTTAATACATTGCTCCATATACACCAGTTGTTAGTTGCTTGAAAAACATTACCTTTGACAACTGTAAACAAATTCTTTGTTGGCTTCATAGAGTTGTTAGTTGCTTGAAAAACATTACCTTTGACAACTTTGAAGCGTTTACAATACATATACAATGAGGTTGTTAGTTGCTTGAAAAACATTACCTTTGACAACATTTACCAGCAAATAGCAGACCAGTATATCGTTGTTAGTTGCTTGAAAAACATTACCTTTGACAACGAAGTATCCTGTGTAACTGCTGGAACTACCGTTGTTAGTTGCTTGAAAAACATTACCTTTGACAACCATTGCGACGGGGCGATAAACGAGTACTAGTTGTTAGTTGCTTGAAAAACATTACCTTTGACAACAGAGAAACATTTGGCTACGATAGCTCAACAAGTTGTTAGTTGCTTGAAAAACATTACCTTTGACAACAAGAAGCCAAACAGATGGACAAAGTGTTTCGTTGTTAGTTGCTTGAAAAACATTACCTTTGACAACTGAAATTTTTCTTTTGGAAGGTTTTATTGGTTGTTAGTTGCTTGAAAAACATTACCTTTGACAACATGCTGCCCCTTGTATATACCGCTTTTTCCGTTGTTAGTTGCTTGAAAAACATTACCTTTGACAACAAGGGTATTCAAACACATTTTACTGCTCAGGTTGTTAGTTGCTTGAAAAACATTACCTTTGACAACGACTAAACCGCAGAACAATAAGGATGACGGTTGTTAGTTGCTTGAAAAACATTACCTTTGACAACTGTTTCTTCGTCCAAATGCACAAACATACGTTGTTAGTTGCTTGAAAAACATTACCTTTGACAACATGAAAAATTGAAACCGATCCACAACAACCGTTGTTAGTTGCTTGAAAAACATTACCTTTGACAACTAATAAGTAATGTGCCAGAATGGGCTACCGCGTTGTTAGTTGCTTGAAAAACATTACCTTTGACAACGCATGAGCAAAAATAATCATTCTCCACAAAGTTGTTAGTTGCTTGAAAAACATTACCTTTGACAACGAGCGGACAAGAAACCTTGCGCATCATTGAGTTGTTAGTTGCTTGAAAAACATTACCTTTGACAACTAAGAAAGGTAAAGGAGATGGGAGTAAGTTGTTGTTAGTTGCTTGAAAAACATTACCTTTGACAACGAATTTCTTTATTTATGACATTCCTAAGTGTTGTTAGTTGCTTGAAAAACATTACCTTTGACAACTACAAGATAAAAGACCTATTTGATAAGCGGTTGTTAGTTGCTTGAAAAACATTACCTTTGACAACCATCAACCTCAATGAACTCTGGACCAACTAGTTGTTAGTTGCTTGAAAAACATTACCTTTGACAACCTTATTTGCTTGCAATTCATGCAGTTGGCGGTTGTTAGTTGCTTGAAAAACATTACCTTTGACAACCTTGGATTTGAGCATTTTATCCTCCGTCAGTTGTTAGTTGCTTGAAAAACATTACCTTTGACAACTGGAAACTCTGCCTCCCGTCCGATTACTGAGTTGTTAGTTGCTTGAAAAACATTACCTTTGACAACTCTGATTTTCTGTGAGAACCAGAGTTTCAGTTGTTAGTTGCTTGAAAAACATTACCTTTGACAACTAAGCGGAAGCACACTATCACTAGCACCACGTTGTTAGTTGCTTGAAAAACATTACCTTTGACAACAGAAGAACTGCAAAGGGAGAAGCTCGTCATGTTGTTAGTTGCTTGAAAAACATTACCTTTGACAACTCTAACTTCACAACAGATAATGCTATTCGTGTTGTTAGTTGCTTGAAAAACATTACCTTTGACAACTACGCCAAGATAGGATGCTTATACTCCTAGTTGTTAGTTGCTTGAAAAACATTACCTTTGACAACAAAGTTGGGCTACAGGTGTACAATGGTCTTTGTTGTTAGTTGCTTGAAAAACATTACCTTTGACAACACTGCAGTCAAACTCCAGTAGATAACATGGTTGTTAGTTGCTTGAAAAACATTACCTTTGACAACAGCAAAACGTTTATTTTTGCACTACCAACGGTTGTTAGTTGCTTGAAAAACATTACCTTTGACAACGGAGCGTCTATTGGCTATAAAGGTTAAGTAGTTGTTAGTTGCTTGAAAAACATTACCTTTGACAACCCTTTGACTTGTATAAGGGTAGTAATACCCGTTGTTAGTTGCTTGAAAAACATTACCTTTGACAACCTAGTGGTTCAGCTATGTGTATCCAACCGGGTTGTTAGTTGCTTGAAAAACATTACCTTTGACAACAAGACAACACAACACCAACAACAACAAATAGTTGTTAGTTGCTTGAAAAACATTACCTTTGACAACCCTTTTTGACAATGGGTTCATGGGTTTCTCGTTGTTAGTTGCTTGAAAAACATTACCTTTGACAACTCCGCAATAGAGATACAGCACGGGTTTTTCGTTGTTAGTTGCTTGAAAAACATTACCTTTGACAACTAATTTTGGTGCTTCACTAGTCCGGACAGGTTGTTAGTTGCTTGAAAAACATTACCTTTGACAACTTGTGGACGCAAAACGCTCGTACGCTTTATGTTGTTAGTTGCTTGAAAAACATTACCTTTGACAACCGGGGTTGTCGTATCGGTTGGCGGGGGCGGGTTGTTAGTTGCTTGAAAAACATTACCTTTGACAACCCGAGCGATAATGGACAGCGTAGAGGCTAGTTGTTAGTTGCTTGAAAAACATTACCTTTGACAACCAGAGACCGACGACCTCGGTGCGATGACCAGTTGTTAGTTGCTTGAAAAACATTACCTTTGACAACTCTTTGATTTCAGCATCTTATCTTCTGTGAGTTGTTAGTTGCTTGAAAAACATTACCTTTGACAACAATTGTAGTATTTTATTGTAGCTGATACCGGTTGTTAGTTGCTTGAAAAACATTACCTTTGACAACCGTGGGAAATCTAAGGCGATAACACAGCGAGTTGTTAGTTGCTTGAAAAACATTACCTTTGACAACTTCCCAATCATAAAATACTGGAAGGTTGTCTTTTATGTCCAAAAAACAACGAAAAATCAAATGTCTAATAAAGATAAAAGACCAGTATCCCTTCTTTTTTCTTCTTTTTTGCCTTGAAAAAATTCCATCAATCCGAATTGTTTATCCGTAATCTTTAAAATAGCCACACTTCCCTTTTCAGGCAAATTCCTTTTCGTGCGTTTTATATGAACCCGAGCTTTTTCTATACTAAAACAAGGCCGTATATAAATGCTGAATTGGAACATTTGAAAACCATCTTTCAACAAATCTGTTCTAAATTTAGATGCTATCTTTCTGTTACGTTTACTATCCATAGGCAAATCATAAAAAACAAATACCCACATCAAATGATATCCACTGATTCTATCAAACAAATTTTATCTTTAAGGAAAAATCAAAAAGGCATCAATTGAGGATACAAAACATCTTTGCATTCCCCCATAAAACACTCTTGAATACTATTGGTAGTCATACTCATACATACAGATAAAGGACTTCTTTTCTCCTTTATCCATACATCCATATAACCGACTTTCAATAACTTACTTTTTATTTCTCTATTCAACTCTTTTATGTCCTTTCCTGAACCAATAATATCACAAACCAAAATATCAACAAAAGGGCGATAAGGTTCCATAATATCATCTGCCAAACAAAAAGGATTGTATTTGTTTTGATGCCTTATGCCAAGTGTCGGCAATAGACCAGAACAAGTCAATGCCCTGGCAGTTATTCCCCTTAAAATGCTGTATCCATAATTAAACAAATTATTTGGTGGTATCCCTTCTCTGTCACGAATGAAATTCGGAACATCCAGCAAATGCTTGAAATAATAAGCAGCAGCGATAGCCTCACAATTCGTGCTATCCCCACTTTTAACTTCATCCATGAGTTTCTTTATTCTTATCCCCGATTTGCCTGTTTTCTCTAAATGGAGATACTGATTTTTTAACTTCGCTTGGATTGTCTGCTTCCATAATCGTTTTTTCAAAGGAACACTTGCTTTCACTTGATATCGTACTCTTTCGCTCTGTCGCGTATGACCAACAATCGGAGAATACATTCCCGATGGCATCATTTTATTATCACAATGCACAACATATACCTTATATTCCGAAAACTTCGCAAAAAGAGCATTAGTAACAGTAATCTGGGGATGTTCTAAAATAACGACACCTATATCCTCAATAGGGTGAGAAATAGGATTTTTATTCTTATTGGGACCCTTGACAATCAACTGGTTGTCCTTAGTACTTAAATATGCCGGATAAGAAACAATTAAAATTCTATTGATCACTATTTATAATTCTCCTTTGATAACATTTTCAATTTGCCCCAAACGATTAATTTCTATCTTCCAACATCTTTTCTTTATCATATCATTCTTGTTTTGTTTTTCTGAACTTTCTTTCACTTTATATTGCGATTTGTTCTTATTCTTTGCCTCTTCATATTCCAGTTTATCAACAATAACTTTAGATATTTCCTGTTTTGTAAAATAACATGTAGAACCTCCATCAAAATTCACAACTTTATAAATTCTATTTTTTTGCTCTGTAGATAATTTTATTCCTTTGTTCTTGTCTTTAAATAATTGTGTATCTTTTATTTCTTTATCTGTTGGAACATAAACCAAATCACACGGAGACAAACTAAAAAGAAACTCTCCCTTTTTATTATCAATCGGATAAGGACGTTTTTTGTCTTTATCATTTATTTGATATTCTATCAACTCTCGGAATTTAATGATCTCAAAAATTCTTTTTCTCTTTTTATGATTCCAATAAACCAAAAAATATAAATTCGTGTATGCAGCAGCAATTACATATTGCCGTTTTTTTATCCCTGTTTCCCCTATCGGGAATTTAGCCCCAGTTTTATCCTTCTCAATCGTCTCCTTATGCAAAGCCCTTCGAATGCTTAATGTTTCTTTGCCTCTTACTTTTATTTTCTTCTTTTTTCCATTATCATCCTCCACCCATTTGTAATAATAGTTTTTCGAACTAGTTATTGCCTTTAAATTTTGTTTGAAACTGACAGTGATTTCTTTTAAGGATTTTCTTAGATTTTCATGAAAATTCTTGTAAGTACGCTCGGCATCAAATTTAAAATCTTTTATCTTCCCCGCATTCTTCAAAGAAGCATTTTTGATGTCGTTTTTCGTTATACTAGCAACAATAATCGCATCCAAAGCATGATGTCTATGGTCTATTCTCTTCGGATCAAAATTCATATGTGCCTTTTCATATTCATTCCGAAGTTTTTTTTCTTCTTCAGAAAGTTCATTTTCCGATTTTTTCCATTTTGTGATTATTGGCACACCTATTTTTTTTATGCTATTTCCTTTTTGGTCTTTGATATCCCATGACCATTTTTCACCAGTTATTTTATTCAAACGCTCAAAACGAGGTCTGATAATATCTTCCCAGATTTTATTCAACCCCCATTTTTTCTTTAAATCAGAAGTTAATTTTCCATGCACCAAAACCATTTTTCTAGGCGTTACTTCTCGTTCATTTTTATCTCTCACTATATTACCCAATACATCTCTTATCAATATGATGATATGCCGGGTATCATTCAATTGTTGTCCCTTGAAGCCCCTTTCAGGGATTTCATCAGAAAGCAAATACTCTAATTTCTTGCCCTTAAAATATCTTTTGCAATCCCTTTCATAATTTTCCGGAGTCAATAAATCAAGTGATGATAAATGAGAAGATTCTTTAATGAATTTAAATGGTGGTGTATTACTTTTGGCTTCGTTCACCTTGCTTTCACATAAAACCAGGTTTTCTATTCTGTTATCACCATTAGGTATAATATGATCTTTCTGATAAAGAAATTTACGGTCTTCTCTAATCAAATCAATTAAGGAAATAGATTTGCCGGTATATGGTGAACGCGACCCCTGGTCTTTTAATACTTCATATCTTTCTATCAAAGACCAAGGTACTTGGCTGGGATTATCATAATATTCTTTCAAATCTTTATACTCCCTTTTTAATTCTTTATACTTATCAAAAACCTCTTTTCTGATTCTCAATTTTTCCTTTTCTCTTTTAAGATTTTTGTCGTTTATGTCTTTTCTTTTCTCTTCTGAACAACTTAAATCTCTAGCGACTTCTATATGTATTTCATCGAAATAGTTGTTTTTGTTCTTGCCATAAGATTTATTTTTCCAAATTTCTAATACCACTCTCAAAGTTTCTAAAAACACTTTTTCTACTAGTGGATTCCTTAACGAATGTTGTTTGAAGTTTTTTATATACTGCTCAAGATATTCCGGTCTATTCCAACACTCTTGATTTGAAGATTCCGACCAACGACTATAAACAGCATAACATGCCTGATGTGTTTGTAATCCAGATAAAGGAATTCTATTTCGATTTTCATATTCAATGAATGATCTTAATAAACCTTTAGAGTGTTTTTCATCAACAATTAAATCTATTGAGGTCATCATTTAAGCACATACCAGATTTTTTTGGTCGTACATATTATTGATATGGAAGTTCTTTGACGTAGATACATTAAAAATAAGCTCTAATTACTTTGTTGTATAAACATTGAAAAGAAAATAAAAAGTTCTATTATAGTTGATTACAAAATAAACAAAAGGTCATTCCTGTTGATTATTTTCCTAATAAGATTTATTGATAT